>Ga0256840_1000390_pt1 | contig 45248 bp, 37 predicted proteins | sample 355202metaG_FD_185969 | JGI IMG/M metagenome (GOLD analysis project Ga0256840, IMG submission 185969) | Hydrothermal vent microbial communities from Mid Atlantic Ridge, Atlantic Ocean - 355-202 | ecosystem: Environmental > Aquatic > Marine > Hydrothermal vents | place: Atlantic Ocean: Mid...
CAACCATTTTAATAAGTTGGGCTACTTGCTTTGGAGTAAATTTAAGCTCATTTACTTGTTTCTCTTTTAACTCTCTAGCAACTTCATTAGCAACAATGTTAGCGATACCCACAGGGTTATTGTTCTCTGATAAAGACTCCTCAAAAAAGCAAGATAGTTTCTCATCTCGTGCTAGAGTATTAGCTATTTCACTATTGAGTCCAAGTTTATTGGTGTATTTGTTAAAGTTTGTTTGTTGGGTTTCACTCATAGCTACCACTTCACCATCTACCTGCACTTTTTTAGCTTGAGGTTTCTTTTCACTCTGAGGTGTTTTTTTCTTTTTAGTATAAGAGTCTTTGAGACCTACAATTTTGTTAAATACAGGCTTCTTATCAGTGTACTCAATAGGATCTGCATAAAAATACCCTTCTCTTTCAAATTGAAATCTAACATCTGCTTTTTCAGTTATAACTGCAGGCTCAATAAGAGCATTTTTGATTATTTTTAGAGAATGAGGGTTTAAATCTTCTAATCCTTCTGGTGCTTCTGAGGAGTATAATCTGTCATAAACTCTCACTTCCACTCTCTTAGCTTCTTTAGCACTTACCCATTGGATGGCACTTTTTACTTTGATGCCACTTGTGTCTGAACCACTTTTGGACTCAGGATGATACTCAGCTTTGATCTCAATTATATTACCATTTTTATCTTTGATAATTTCCTTACAAGTGATAATATAAGCATGTTTTAGACGCACGCTCTGCTTAGGTGTAAGGCGGAAGTAACCTTTTGGGGGATTCTCCATAAAGTCATCTCGCTCTATATAAATTTCTTTAGAGAAAGGCAATTTTCTTGAACCCTCTTTAGGTATATCATCTGGATAGTAAGAGGCGCTAAGCTCTTCACACCCTTCATAATTTTCAATCGTCACTTTAAGTGGATTAAGTACACACATAACGCGAGGCACTTTTGTATTTAAATCATCTCTTATACAAAATTCAAGCTGTGCAACATCAACCACTGAATTTGCTTTTGCAATACCTATTTGCTCACAAAAGTTTAAAATTGATTCTGGAGTATAACCTCTTCTTCTATATCCGGCAATCGTAGGCAAACGAGGATCATCCCAACCAGAGACTTGCCCCCCCTCAACCAACTCTAAAAGCTTTCTTTTACTCATAACAGTGTAGTTGATACTAAGTCTTGCAAACTCATACTGGTAAGGGCGTGGTGATGTAAGCCCTAGAGTATCAAGTACCCAGTTATAAATATCACGGTTATTTTCAAACTCTAGTGTACAAAAAGAGTGAGTAATCCCTTCAAGGTAGTCAGATAAACAGTGAGCAAAGTCATACATTGGATAAATTGCCCATCTATCGCCTGCTCTAAAGTGATGTGCGTGTCGAATGCGATATAAAAGTGGATCTCTCATTTTCATATTGGCAGCGGACATATCAATCTTAGCACGAAGAACATGTTCACCATCTTGAAACTCACCATTTTTCATTCTCTCAAAAAGATCTAGGTTTTCTTTTACAGAGCGATCAGCATATTTACTCCGTTTTCCAGATTCAGTAACAGTGCCACGGTATTCACGCATCTCCTCTTCATCTAAAGAATCAACATATGCTTTGCCCATTTTGATAAGTTCTAGTGCATAATCGTATATCTTAGGGAAGTAATCAGAGGTGTATCGAACACTTTTGCCAAAGTCAAATCCAAGCCATTCTACAGCACTTTTAAGAGCTTCAACATATTGTGTGTCCTCTTTTGTTGGATTCGTATCATCCATCCTAAGGAAACAGTGACCATTGTAGTCATTGGCAATGCCAAAATTTATAGCAATTGATTTTGCATGTCCAATGTGTGGAAAGCCATTTGGTTCAGGAGGAAACCTAGTGACAATCTTTTTGTATTTACCAGATCTTAAATCCTCTTCAACTATTGTGCGTAAAAAATCTTTGCTCTCACTCATTATTATTTAACCTTTTGATTTTGAAACTTTTTTAAGAATTGTATTTTACCCTATTAGAGCTTGTAGCATCTTAGATATAGCAAATTAGTCAATTGAAAATCAGTCCATATTGCTTATTTGGAACTACAAAGCAAGGCTTTTATTTTTAGCGTAAAACTGATGTTTTTACCATTTTTTTGTACACCTTTTGCACTAAAGTCACCTTTGTCATAGCTATAGTTCATCTCTATTTTTTGAGTGGTATTGTTAGCATCTAAATTCACTGTAATGATTCCTGTTCTTGGTTTGCCTTTGATTCTTTTGTCTGCATGGATATCTGTTATAGTTAGAGTTGCAGATTTTACACTAATAGTTGAACCGATAAAAATAGTCTTGAAGTTTTTTCCTGTCTCAACTATCGCCTTATAGTTAGCTTTTTTAAAAATACCGTACCCACCTAAGTTTAGTGTAACATCCCCAACTTGAGAAAGATCACAGCTGGTATGTTTTGGAGCAGAACACAATGCCAAAGAAGAGATAAGTGCCAAAGAGAGAATGATTTTTTTCATGAATAACCTTTGTAATTAGTATCTAGCTAAATTATAAAATACATTATATCTAATTAATGTTTTTTCACTTGGTCTTGGATATTTGCTGTATGCGTATTCTATCGTTTCTTTTGTTGTATCATCAAGTATATAGTAGCCACTTTTATCAAGAAACCTAAAGTCTGACATATCCCCGTTTGGGTGGAGGTAGAACTCTATCACATTTGTTTTATTGACATTTAGGTCTCTTGGAAGATTAACTCTTGCTACACGGGTTAAGACCTGTTGAGTGATTCGTCTCATAATCTCTTGATTATCTAAAATATATTGTTGTTGCCCTTGAGAGAGTTTTCCAAATTCATCTCCATAAAGCTCTTTGATATTTTGGCTTATGTTACTTTTTGAAGATGTTCTCTTTTTTACTTTAACTTCTTCTTCATCAGATTTATCTTGTGAGAGTAGGGCATATAAAACATCTTTTGGTTTTTCTTTAGTTTCTTTTTTTGTTGTGTTTTGATCTTTTTCAAGCGTAATATATGCTTTTTCTATTTCAATCTCTTCTATTTTTGGTTTTGGTGTCTCTTTTGGCTTAGTGTTGATTTGTGGCTGCTTGATTTTTTGTTTTGGTGGCTCAAACTTGATAAGCGGTTTTTTGACAATCTCTTTGAGTTGAGAGCCCTTTGGCATTGGTGGTGCTATTTGTGGTTGCTCTATTTTTTGTTTTGTTACGCCTGATTCTTTATGCTTTGGAGGCATCTCTTTAAGCGAGATTTTAATCTTTTTTTCTTGCTCTTGCAGAGGGCTCTCTTTTTCAGGAATTTTACTTAGTAAAACCCAAAATAGTAGTAAAAATAATAAGTGAATTAAAAGTGCCACAAATAGGGCAAATGTAGAACGGTTCATGTTTTCCATTTTAACTAAAATTTAGTGATAGAATTATAACAGATATAAATTAATAGTTCTTTGCTATAATAACAAAAAAAATAGAAGGTCATTAAATGAGCACAGGCGCATCAATAAAAGCTTTTGAAGAAGCACAACAACTAATTCCAGGTGGAGTTAACTCTCCAGTAAGAGCATTTAAAAGTGTTGGAGGAACTCCAATTTTTATTACTGAGGGTGAGGGTGCTTATTTAACAGATGTTGATGGTAACAAGTATGTAGATTTTGTACAGAGTTGGGGACCACTTATTTTTGGTCACAGAGATGAGTCAATAGAAGCTGCTGTTATAGAAGCTGTTAAGCACGGACTTAGCTTTGGTGCACCAACTGTTGCAGAAACAGAACTTGCAAAACTTGTTGTTTCATTTTTTGATTCTGTTGATAAAGTTAGATTTGTAAGTTCTGGAACAGAAGCTGTTATGAGTGCTATCCGTTTAGCTCGTGGATTTACTGGCAAAGATGATATAGTAAAGTTTACTGGATGTTACCATGGGCATAGTGATTCTCTTTTAGTTGAGGCTGGAAGTGGTGCAGTTACTTTTGGAAATCCAAGTTCTCCAGGTGTTCCAGCAGACTTTACCAAACACACTTTACTTGCAACTTACAATGATATAGAGAGTGTAAAAAAATGTTTTGCAGACTCTAGTGATATCGCTTGTATTATCATCGAGCCAATCGCTGGTAATATGGGTCTAGTTCCTGCAGATAAAGAGTTCTTAGCAGAGTTAAGAAAAATTTGTGATGCAAATGGTGCTCTACTTATTTTTGATGAAGTTATGAGTGGTTTTAGAGGAAGTTTACATGGTGCTGAGTCTATAACAGGAACTTCACCAGACATTATTACACTTGGAAAAGTTATAGGTGGTGGTATGCCAGTTGGTGCTTTTGGAGCGCGTGCAGAGATTATGTCACAACTCTCACCAGATGGTCCTGTATATCAAGCTGGTACACTAAGCGGTAACCCTGTTGCAATGGCAGCTGGATATGCAGCCTTAAGTAAACTACAGAAAAACGGACAAATTATGTCAGTTTTAAATGCTCGTGCTCTCAGGCTTGTTGAGGGTATGAAAGCGGCAGCTACGGAGTGTGGAATCACTATGCAGATAGACACAAGAGGATCTATGTTTGGTTTCTTTTTTAATGAAAAACCTGTAAAGAATTTTGCAGATGCTTGTAATTCAGATGCAGAACTTTTTGCTAAATTTCACTCTGGTATGCTAGATGAAGGTTTCTATTTTGCTTGTTCATTATATGAAACAGGCTTCATCTCAACAGCTGTTACAGATGAGATGATAGAAAACACTATACAAGCAAGTGCGAAAGTGTTTAAAGCAATTACAAATGGCTAGTGGCGAAAAAGTAGAAGAGGTTACGGAAGAAAAAAAACCTAGAATAAAACCTGTTATAGAGGCTGCTGATAGCCTCTCTTTGGGTATTTCAATGGTCGTTGCGGTTGTAATGGGTGTTGGTATTGGTTATCTGCTTCGTAGTTTAACTGGAGTTGAATGGTTATTTTGGGTAGGGATATTTATCGGCATAGCTGCTGCTATTTTAAATGTGTATAAGGCATATGAAAAACAACAAGCTGTGTATGAAGAGTTAGCAAAAGAGCCACGATATGCTATAAAGAAAAAACTTGATGACGATGAAGATGATGAGGACTATGGTGTTAAAAACTATTAAGCTAACGGGTATAGTTGAACTACTGATACTAGCAACTTATCTTATCTCTTTTGAATTTTTTATAAATCTACAAATTGCATTTTTAAGTAGTTTCTTCATTATTTTAGGGGCAATGTTTACCTATCAAAAGATGGTTGATACTAAGGTTGATGCAAATATTGTAGATGGTAAAAGAGATCTTCTTGATACAATAGAAGACCCATATGAGCTTTATGAAGATACACCTCTCAATGATACTCCTGCTGAAGAATTAGACTTTAAAGAGATAGTCAAAGAAGAAAAAAAGAAGATTAAAACATTTAGCATGAAAAATATTAAATATGGGGCAAAAGGGAGTTTTTCACCTTTTAGGCTTGTTCCTTATCTATTTTTAGTTTTAGGTTTTATCGCTCTAAACAATAACGATTTATTAAATGTAGCAATCTACTTGCCATCTCTGTTAGTGGGAATAGTTCTTGGTTCTATTATTGGCAGAGAAGTTTTTAGCTAAGAGGTGATCATCGGTATATTTATCGTTATAGATTTTTGTATATCGATGTAGAAGTTACTGTTTTCACTTAGAATTTTTAGTTCAGTAGTTTTTTGTTTGTTGATATTTTCTGCACTGACTTCAACAGAGAAGATACAGTATTTTTTTTCTTCAAATTTTATATGTTCCCCAACTCTAAAAAAGATTTTTGTATTGATTGTTTTATTATCATCAAAACAAGCATACATTTTATTTAAAATTTTTATAAATCCGTTTGAGTTGATGATTATTTCAGGAATTGTTGGATCAAACTCTTTTGTAAACTTGATTGATGAGCCGATAGAATTTGATGAGATACATAAGTCCACGAGGGAATATATATTTGTTAATTGTCCAACCGGTTTTGGATTGTTAAGTTTAAATGATGGTGCTTGATAGAACTTAACGCCTATCTCTTCCTCATTTTCATAACCAACAGTGAGCCCAAAAAATTTATAGCGTCCAAACTCTAGTTCTAAAAATGTTGTTTTAAATCCAAAGGTAACATTGGCATAGGTTATTGCAAGCTCAAAAATTTCTTGAGCTGTAGCAGACCCGAGTAAAAACTGGGCTTCTGAATTAAGTGATAAAATTTTTCCACTTGAATTAAAGAGAATATAAGGGTTGTAGTCAAACTCAATCCACTGTTGCTCAAAAGTCATTTATTACCTTATCTACTCTTCAATATAATTTTTAAGCTTTCGTCCAACTTTTGGATGTTTAAGCTTTTTTATGGCACTTGATTCAATCTGACGAACTCTTTCACGAGTTACACTTAACTCTTTTCCAATCTCTTCTAAGGTTCTATCACTTTCATCATCCATAATTCCAAAGCGAAGTTTTATAACAGCTTTCTCTCTCTCATTCAACTGCTCTAAAACACCTTCGATTTGAACTCTTAAATCATCTTTTAGAATAGAATCAGCTGGAGATATTGAGGATTTATCTTCGATAAAATCACCAAAACGACCATCATCTTCACTACCAATAGGGGCTTCAAGACTTATAGGCTCTTTTGTGATTTTAATCACATTTTTAACTTTTTCTACTGATAAGCCAACCTCTTCCGCGATTGTATCAACATCTGGCTCTTTACCATGTTCTTGAAGGTGTTTACGCATGATTTTATTGATACGGTTAATAGTTTCAATCATATGAATAGGGATGCGGATGGTTCTTGCTTGATCTGCAATAGCCCGAGAGATAGCTTGACGAATCCACCATGTAGCATATGTAGAGAATTTATAACCTTTTTGGTATTCAAACTTATCTACTGCTTTCATGAGACCAATGTTCCCCTCTTGGATAAGGTCAAGAAATGGTAGTCCACGGTTTGTGTATCTTTTTGCAATAGAAACGACGAGTCTTAAGTTTGATTTTGCCATTTTAGTTTTGCTTATTTCACTTATATTTTTACCACGCTTAATCTGTTCTAAAATGTCTGAAAGCTTCTCTGGTTCCATGTCGAAACTATTTTTTGAAGCCTCTTTTGTTTGAACAAGTTTTTTAATCTCCATATATGTACTTACCATAGTAGCCTCTGGAACCATACCAGCAATATCTTCTTTATTAAGTTCACAGATTCTCTCAACTAAAACCTTGTGATTAGCTTTGAGAGTAGCGTTAAAAAGTGGAAGTTTATACTCTAGTCTTTTGAGTTCTTTATCATACCCCTCATCACTCTTAAGTGCTGTTTCCATTGCACGAACAAGCTCATTGATAAGTTTAGAGGTTGGTCCCAAATCAAGTAATTTTTCTTTTAGTACAGATTTTTTAAATGTTACACCTAGAAAATAAGCAACAATCTCTTCAGTAAGGTCACCGTTTAAATTATCAGGCATTTTATCTGCAAGCTTGATCCACTCTTTTTTAGCTTTTTCAAGTGCTTTAAAGCTAGTAGATACTTTTTCTACTCTGCTTTTATCTTTAGCTGTTAAAGATTTAGCTTCTTTTTCAGCATCTGGTTCAGCATTTTCTTTTTCATCACCATCATCCGCATCCTCTTTTTCATCTTCAAAACTTTTAAATAGCTCTTTAACTCTTCTCTCGCGGTTAATTAAAGGCTCTTTGTAGTCTAAGATAAACTCTATGAGGTAGGGAACAGAACAGATAGCATCAATAATGATACTCTCCCCAGCCTCTATCTTTTTAGATATCTCAATCTCTTCCTCTTTTGTTAAAAGTGGAATTTGTCCCATTTCACGAAGGTACATACGAACAGGGGAATCAGAGCGAGACCACTCTAATAGTTCATGCTCTTTTAAGATGTCAAACTTGTCTGAGTCGTTACTCTCAAGCATTTTTCTTTGAGCGGCACGCCTAGATTCTGCTTCTGAATCATTAAGAATTTTTGCATGTTCTGAAGCTGTATAGATACAAGTTTTATTTTTAGTTATAAGCTTAAAAATATTTTTTGCTTGTGCGGCTGTTGGTTGTTTTTCAAATAGTTCAATGAGTGATTCATATGTTGAACACTCTTTTGGCTTTGTATTACTAAAGAATGTTTCTATGGCTTTGTTGAGTTCTTTTGCTGTCATATTACAGTGTGCTCCACAGTATTAAAGTGTTAGGATTTTAGAAAAAGGATTATACCCATATTAGCTTAAAAAGAGCATAAGTTGTGAATCAAATATAACCTTGATTTTTTTTATTTGCCGTAGATGATAATTTAGCGGTTTCTTAGTTTATTTAAAGTATTATATATTTACTGATTAAATTAAAAAATTTGGATACATAAATGCAAGTAAACATCTCTCTTAAAAAAGTTGTTGATAATTCATACGATATTACAATTGATACGCTCCCTCAAGTACATTTTGATACAAAAGTTGCCATAGTTACTAACCCTAAAATAGCGGGGCTTCATTTAGCTTACTTACTCTCTAAAATAAGTGCTAAAGAGCTTTACATCATCACTGTACCAGATGGGGAGGAGTATAAAAATCAAGAGAGTATTGATACTATTTTGGAATCTCTTTTTAACCATCGTTTTAACCGCAAGTCTATGCTTATAGCCTTTGGTGGTGGGGTGATTGGTGATATGACGGGGTATGCTTCGAGTATCTACCAAAGAGGGATAGATTTTATTCAAATCCCTACTACTCTTCTTTCTCAGGTAGATGCTAGTGTTGGTGGTAAAACAGGGATGAACAATAGTTATGGAAAAAATCTTATAGGTGCATTTCATCAGCCAAAAGCTGTCTATATAGACCCTCTGTTTTTAACAACATTACCTCAAAGAGAGTTTAGTGCTGGTGTTGCTGAGATAGTAAAAATGGCAGTTACTTTTAATACAGAGTTTTTTGAGTTTTTAGAACAAGCGGATCTAAATGATGTGACTGTTTTGCAAGAGGCTATAAAACAAGCGGTTCAAACGAAAGCAGATGTTGTTGCTCAAGATGAAAAAGAGCATGGTATCCGTGCAGCTTTGAATTATGGTCATACTTTTGGACATGTTATAGAAAATGAGACTCAGTATAAAAAGTTTTTACATGGTGAAGCTGTAGCTATCGGTATGGTTATGGCAAATGAAACAGCTGTAAAAATGAACCTTATGAGTGTAGATGAAGCTTCGCGTGTAAAAAAACTTCTGCAAAAATATAATTTGCCTATATCTTATGATGTTGTCAACCCTGAGAGTTTTTATGAGGCGTTTTTCTTAGATAAAAAAAGTTCAGATAGCTCTATCACTTTTATTATTCCTAAAGGTATTGGCGGTGTCGAAATAACAGATAAATGTGAAAAAAATCTACTTCTTTGTGTTCTCAATCAATTTGGAGAGTCTTGATGAAACAGATCTTTATCCTATTTTTATTGCTAAGCTCTTTGGTATTTGCTGAAACAAATGAAAGCGTGGAACTTACACAAACACAAGAGAAGTTGCAACTGCAAGAGATTGAAAAAGAGCATAGCAGACAGTTAGAACTTCAAACACATCTAGCAGAACTCAGTAAACTAGAAGAGGAGATCTCTAAAGAGAAAGTTTGGATGAAAAGTTACGCTTCGTATCTTACTTCTATAGAGGTGAGAGAGGGTTTAAAAGAGATAAGAAAAAGGATAAAGTATCTTGAAAAAAAAGGAAAATCTGTTAGTGATGCAGATGAGCTTGCCGCTTTAATCTCAAAAGAAAAAATTTTAGCTTCTCAGATAGAGGAGTTAAAAGAAAAAGGTACAGCTCCATTTTCTGAACTCTTAACTCCTCCAAAAATTGATGACATTCCTAGTGTAACTAACCCAGTAGATATTTTTACAGGTATATCTCTTATAAAAACTTTAAACATAGATTTTGAGGATTATAAAAAGCGTAAAGAGGAATTGACACAACTTATAGATTTGCTCAGAAAAGAGCTGTCTATATATAAGGGCATAGAGTTATTAGATAAAGAAAAAAAGTATATTAAAGATGCAGAATTTAAACAAAAGCAATTAGAAAGATTTGAAACTGCATTAGATACTATAAGTGTTACGGCAGAAGTGTATGAAAAAAGACTAGAGATAATACAATTAAAAATAAACAAAGAGATTCAAGTACAGCTATGGAGACTTATCGATATTGGTGTTATTATATTGGTGTTATTTTTAATCTTTTTCTTAATGAAGTTGGCGGTTAAAAAATATATAACAGATAATGAACGCTTTTATATGGCAAATAAAATTATCACCTTTGTTAATGTCACCTTAGTCATAATAATTCTTTTTATAAATTATATTGAAAATGTAAGTTATTTAGTAACTATTTTAGGGTTTGCTTCAGCGGGTATCGCTATTGCAATGAAAGATTGGTTTATGAGCATCTTAGGCTGGTTGGTGATAGTCTTTGGTGGTAGTATTCATGTTGGTGATAGAATTCGAGTAGATATGGATGGAATAAAATATGTTGGAGATGTTATGGATATCTCACTACTTCGCATGACAATACTTGAAGATATCACTCTCACATCAGTTTCTGACAATAGAAGAGCTGGAAGAATTATATTTGTCCCAAATAACTATATATTTACTCGTATGATCGCAAATTATACACACTCTACATTGAAAACAGTTTGGGATGGAGTAGCAATCACAATCACCTTTAATTCTAATCATAAAAAGGCGATGCATTTAGCAAAAGAGATAACTAAAAAATACTCAAAAGGCTATACAGATATAACTAGAAAACAGTTAAATAAACTTAGAAACCAATATAGCCTTAAAAACACAAATGTTGAACCTAGGATTTTTTCATTTATAGAGTCAAATGGTGTAACAATAGACTCATGGTACTTAACAAATGCTTACGCAACTTTAACTTTAAGAAGTGTTATATCTGTTGAGATTGTCAATGCTTTTAATGCAGAAGATGATATAACCATTGCATACCCTACACAAAAACTATATGTTGAAAAGTCCAAAAAAGAGCTTCCATTTGATGCTAATGAGGTTCTCTAAAATGAGTAGTGGAACAAATACCGTTGGAATGAAGAAAGTGTTTTTTAAAACCTTCGGATGCAGAACAAATGTATATGATTCACAAGTGATGATGAGTTCTTTAAAAGAGTATGAAATAACAGAGAATGAAGCTGAAGCAGACGCAATTGTTATAAACTCATGTACTGTGACAAATGGTGCTGATTCTCATGTTCGCTCATTTATCTCTCATGTTGAAAAAACAAGTGAAGCTAAGATTTTTCTTACAGGATGTGGTGCCCATACAAAAGGGGAATCTCTTCTAAAAGAAAATCGTGTTCATGGAGTTTTTGGTCAAAGTGAAAAACAAAAAATAGACTTTATGCTTTCTCAAGATAAACCTTTTTATGACCCAGGTGACTTAAACCATATTGATGAGATGATTGTAGATGATTTTGTAGGAAAAAGCAGGGCTTTTATAAAGGTTCAAGAGGGGTGTAATTTTCGCTGTTCTTATTGTATCATCCCTTTTGTTCGTGGGGATGCTAGAAGTATGAATGAGGAGAGAATTTTAGAGCAGATTTCAAAACTTGCTCTCAACGGTTTTGGGGAGTTTATCTTAACTGGAACAAATGTTGGAAGTTATGGGCAAAATACTGATACATCTTTAGCAAAACTGATGAAACGAATTTCTCAAATTCGTGGAGTTAGACGAATTAGACTTGGAAGTGTTGAGCCTATTCAGATAACAGATGAGTTTAAAGAGATACTTGATGAGCCTTGGTTAGAGAAACATCTTCATATAGCACTGCAACATACATCTCCCGCAATGCTAAAAATGATGAATCGAAGAAATGTTTACAAACAAGATAGAGAGTTGTTTGAACTTTTAGCGGAGAAAGGTTTTGCTATTGGAACGGACTTTATCACTGGGCATCCAGGTGAGAGTGAGGAGCTATGGAGAGAAGCAATGCTCAATGTTAGAGAGCTTCCTTTGACTCATATACACTCATTTACTTACTCTAAAAGAGATGGAACTCCATCGGCTACGATGAAGCCTGAAGTAAATGGAAAAGTAGCAAAACAGAGGCTTCATGAGCTGGATGCACTTATAAAAGAGAAAAATTTAAACTTTAGAAAGAGCTGCAACCAAGAATTAGAAGTGCTTATTGAGAGTCAAAAGGATGGCTTATATCATGGATTTGATCAATATTTTAACAAAATTATCGTTGCATCAAACGAAGATTTAAACGGTAATTGGGTAAATATACAAAATTATGAAATAAAAGGAGATGCCAATTATGCTAAACTCTAAAACAAATCGTATAGCTCTTTATGTATCAGCTTTTTTAGTAATTATTTTAGTCTTATTTGCAATTCTTAGAGATAATGCAGATCCTATTACTCTTAAAGATGCAACAGCTATTTTAGATAACCATAGTGTAAAAAGTGTAACAGTTACAAAAGAGTATGTGTATCTAAAAACAAAAGATAATTTTTACAAAATTGCTTCTTCACAAGTTAGTCCTAAAATGTTTCTAAATTATAAAGTAGAGGTCAAGAGTGGTTCAAGTGCCATTGTTTATATTTTATTTTTAATTTTATTTTTAGGTATTGGAACATTATTATTAAGATGGTGGCAAAAACAAAAAAATGAAGTTCAAAATCAATGCTCTAGTTTTATCTCAGGTGGTTCAGCTTCGAGCATAGGCGATAGTAGTCCTGTAGAGGCTACTAAAAGTGATGTTACTTTTGATGATATTGGTGGTATCTCGGATGTTAAAATAGAATTAGAAGAGATTATAGATTTTATGAAAAATCCTACACGGTATAAAAATTTTGGTGCAAGAATGCCTAGGGGTGTGCTTTTAGTTGGTCCCCCTGGTGTTGGAAAAACTATGATTGCAAAAGCTGTAGCACATAAAGCAGATGTGCCATTTTACTATCAAAGTGGTGCTTCATTTGTTCAGATATATGTTGGTATGGGTGCAAAAAGAGTACATGAGCTTTTTATGGCTGCAAAAAAGAATGCACCTTCAATCATCTTTATAGATGAGATAGATGCAGTTGGTAAAAAGCGTGAGGGGCAGAGAAATGATGAGCGTGAAGCTACCTTAAATCAGCTCTTAACAGAGATGGATGGTTTTGAGGGTTCTAGTGGGATTATAGTAATAGCCGCAACCAATAAGATAGAGGTCTTAGATTCAGCACTTCTTCGTGCAGGTAGATTTGATAGAAGAATTTTTGTTGAGCTTCCAACCAAAAGGGAAAGGGAATCAATCCTTTTAAAGTATTTGCAAAAAGTTCCACATGAGTTAGATGTAAAAGCGGTAGCAAATATGACGGTTGGATTTAATGGAGCATCTTTAGCAGCTCTTGTCAATGAAGCAGCTCTTTTATCATTGAGACAAAATGACTTTCATGTAACTATAGAACATTTTCATCAGGTGAAAGATAAGGTGATGTTTGGGAAGAAAAAACTTCAAATGTTGAGTGATAAACAAAAAAGTTATCGTGTTACATATCAGGCTGGTAAAGCTTTATGTGCTACATATTTTGATATCACTTTTGAGAAGCTTATGCTCTCAAGTGAGAAGTTAACACCATCTTCAGATACTCCGTTGATAAAACATGAGTTAGAGTCAATGATTAGGATGTTGTTGGCTGGTATGGCAGCGTGTTCACTTCGGTATAAAGAACATGCAAGTAGTGCTAAAGATGATTTAGATGAAGCAAAAAAACTCATTAAAGATATGTTGAATAACTATGGAATGGGTACATCTTTAATCTCTCAAGAGAGTGAAGAGAAGGTGCTTATGGATAAGCTCTATAGCGAAACAAAAACTTTTTTAGAGTCTATGGATGTTGTGATGCAAAATATTGAAGCTGTTTTACTAGAGAGAGAAAGCATAAGCAAATCAGAGGTTAAAAAGTTTATAGATGAAGTTTTATAGTGGGTTTTCTTTACAAAATGAGTCTTATCTTTTTGATAAGTATGCAAACACCTCAGAGTACTGTGTAAGTGGATTTTCTTATGGGGCTATCAAAGCTTTTGAGTATGTACAACAGCAGATAGCACTATCAAAAAGAGTGGATACTATGCAACTTTTTTCCCCAGCATTTTTTCAAACTCAAGCAGAAAAATTTAAAAGACTGCAACTTATGGCATATAAAAAAAGTGAAGATGCGTATCTCAATCAGTTCATAGATTCTTGTTTTTCACCTTATGACAAAAAAATTGTACAACATACCGCAACTGCCGTAGAGGAGCTTCAAGAGTTACTAAACTATGAGTGGGATGTTGAAGCCTTAAATGTTATCGCAGACAAGGGGGTAGCAATTGAAGTTTATCTTGGTGGTGAAGATAAAATCATAGATGTGGCATCTGCAAGAGAGTTTTTTTTAAAAGTAGCTACAGTTACATACATAAAAAATGCAAATCATTTTTTACAAATAAAATAATTTAGGAAAATATATGAGTCAAATCAAAATAGGTGTAATAACAGCAAGTGATAGAGCAAGTAAAGGGATATATGAAGATATTTCAGGTGTAGCTATTCAAGATACAATGAAAGATTATTTAAAGTGTGAGTTTGAGATAGTATATAGATGTATCCCCGATGAACAAGATATACTAGAAAATACTATGAAAGAGCTTTGTGATGAGGCTAGATGTTGTCTTGTTGTAACAACTGGTGGAACAGGACCAGCACTAAGAGATGTAACACCTGAAGCAACTGAAAATGTATGTGAGAAGATGATGCCAGGATTTGGAGAGTTGATGCGTCAAGTGAGTTTACAGTATGTCCCAACGGCTATTCTTTCTCGGCAAACTGCAGGAATTAGAGGACAAAGTCTCATCATCAATCTACCAGGAAAACCAAAGTCTATCCGTGAGTGCTTAGACGCTGTTTTTCCAGCTGTTCCTTATTGCATAGACTTGATAGAGGGTCCATATATAGAAACAAATGAAGAGGTTATCAAGGCTTTTAGACCAAAAGCAAAATAATAAATTTAATATTTTTTTAAGTAGATAAGTTATACCATTAATTACAGTACATAAAGGGGTATTATATGAAAAAAATTACATTATCTTTATTGATTACATCTTCTTTAGTTTTTGGAGCTTTTCATCCAGACTGGGATAAAACAGACGGTGAGGTTTACATCGAAAACCAAGTAGTTGTCAATGAGATTATTGGTGGCAATAGCAAGGTAGAATTTATTGACAGCAACAAAGATGTTGGTGTTGGTGCTAAGTTTATTAATGTTGGGGATATCCGTATTTTAAATTTTCCACTTAATTATTCTTTAGATTCAAATTATGGCTTAGAGCTTAATTTCCCTCTTGTCTCAAATAGAGATTCTATATCAGGAGAAAGATGGACAGGAATAGGTGATATATCTTTTGGGGCTAACTATCATACTGGATCAGCACTTGATGAGAGGGGAAGTAATATATCGGCAGTTACTTATAAGTCAACAACAGGTAGTGATACAAAAGGGATTGGGGCTACTGTGACATCATTGACTTTTTCTCATAGAATCATGAAAAATTATGATGAAAAGATTCAACTTCATGGATTTGCATCATATACATTAAATAATACTGGTGATTCCACTATGTTTATGATTGGTGGTTCTCATCCTTGTTTGCTCTCTGATAAGCTCACAACAAATGTAAAACTAACATATTTTCATATTGATTCCTTAGTGAATACGGAGGTTGATACTCTTGATTTATGGGTGAATTGGACAAGTAAAAAGTTAGTTGCCGATGTGCCTCTTGGATTTGGCTTTAAACTGCCCCTCATCAATACAAAAGGTGGCGATTCAAAAGATAAAACTATATTGTTTTATTTAAGTGCGTCAAGCTTCTTTGACAACTAAGTAATAGCTTTTTAGCTGTTACTTTATTTCATTGATGTTTTTAACATCATTCTTCTAAGATAGGCTATTTTACTTTGAAGTGCTAAGTCCTTTGGGCAATTCTTACTCTTTATCATGAATCCAAGTCTCAAGCCTTTCATTTAAGCCTCGCATCCAGTTCTCTATATAGATTGATGAATTATAGTATAAGAAAATAACTTTTAGCCGATGTTACATATGGAACTTATATTGCTAGTGATTTAATAATAATTTATTCAAAGCCCTGTGGAGGTGTGTTATGAGAATTACATCTAGTATGTACTACGAAAGCTTATATGGACAAAGTAACTCTAAAATTAGCAACCAACTTTTTGATGTAAACAAACAGATAGCTTCAGGGCTTAGTATTCAGTATGCAAAAGATGATATAGCTACATTTACCGAAACAATGAGACTTGATAACGAATTAGCTGCTCTTAGTGAAGCTAAAAAAAGTGCAGAAAGTGGATATAAAATTTCAAATCAGACAGATATTATTTTAAACGATTTTGAAGATACTATGAATCGCATGAGAACTCTGCTTGTTCAAGCTTCTAATGGTACAAATAGTGATACTTCACTTGATGCTATTGCTACTGAGTTAAGAGGTATTGAAGATCATTTCATCACCTTGGCTAACTCATCCATTAATGGAAAGTATCTTTTTTCTGGTTCAGCTATAGATGTTAAGCCTATCTCTGATGATGGAGATTATTTGGGGAATGATGGAGTTATGAATGCTTTTTTAGGGACAGGTGTTCAACAGCAGTATAACTTAGCGGGTAGTGATCTTTTTTTAGGTGAAGAGGTGCTGGTCAAGAGGGAAGTAACAAGTAATGTTGTAAACAATAGTTTAACTGCAGAGTACCCTGATTTTACAGACCCAAATGTAACTGGTGGCAATGTACTAATTAGCACTCAAAGTACCATTCGTGATTTGATGGGTGATACAGATAATAATATTGACACTGTCAATGCAAAACATCAGTTTTATCTACGAGGTACGCAGAGTAATGGTACTGCTTTTAATGAAAAAATATCTATGCGAGATGATGAGAGTGTAGCTGAACTTCTAAATAGAATAGGTCAGGCTTATGGCAATACACCAGATTTAGATGTTGTAAATGTGACCATGAATGATTATGGGCAAATTGTAGTACAAGATAAAATAGCAGGTTCTAGTAAGCTAGATTTTCATATGATTGGGGCTGTAGATTACAGTGGTGGTGGCGCTGCAAATGTAACATCTCTTGATGACTTAGATGTTGGTGAAAAAAACTTTGATAGAATTATGAATGGAACAAGTGTAGCGGCAAATCAAGATCTTTATGTAAAAGAGTTTGTTGTCTCTTCTCTTCCTCCAGCAGATGGGGCTGCTACAAATATTGAAGCTATTGTTTATGATAGAACAAAGTTTAGTGAAAATGGTTCAATCCTATCATCTACCACACCTCAGATCTTAAGAGATGGGAATGCTTTTGCAACACCTTCAACTAAGCTTTCAGAAGTTGCAGACCTTTCTCAGGGTACTGCTGGAACTTTAGATGGTACGCAGTTTACAATGTCTGGAATAGATATTAATGGGAAGCCTTATACAGCACAAATAGATATGAAGAGTACTGCAAATGGTGGTTCAACATTTTCTCTTGATGGTGGAATCACTAACTATGAAATATATAATGTAGCTACACCTAGAGGTGCTGTAGACGCAGATGAGATGACCTATCAGCAATATATGGATACTATGAATATGATTGTAACTGGTAATATTCCAGCATCAACTGGAAGTGATGTTGACTTTGATAAAGCGGTTTATGCATCAAACTTTAGTGGTGGGACTTATTTAACAAGAGAAGGTAAAATTGAATTTCAAGAGATTGGAGTTTCAGACACTCAAGCTTCAATAGCCTTATATGATTCCAATAGTGGAGATTTTTCCAAAGATCCTTCAGTTATGACTTTTAACACAAATAATGCACTTACAGTGCGCGATCCAAAAACAGATTTCTTTAAAACTATAGATGAGATGATTACCGCTGTTGAAAACCACAGTTTGTACCCAGATAGTACGGGCAATAATGTTAGAAGCATAGGTATTGAAAACTCTATAACGATGATGGATGATTTACAAGATCATGTATTTAGATCACACTCTTTAGTTGGTGCACAATCAAACTCTTTAACAAAAGCTATAGAAAGAACAGAATTGTTGGAAATAAGTACAATAACACTTCGCTCTACAGTTGTTGATACTGATTTGGCAAAAGCATCCCTAGAGTTAACGCAACTTCAGTTAAGCTATGAGGCGATGCTATCCACAGTGGGGAAAGTTTCTAAATTAAGCTTGGTGAATTATCTATAAATATATTGCAAAATGCCAATTTTTTTTCTTTAAGAGCTCTTTTTGGCTATACTCTTTTTTTATTTTAATATCATTATTTTTGACTCAGGACTTATCACTTGAAAGACGCTTTATTTATCGTAATTACTGGAATTTTAACCTATCTTGGTTTTGCAACAATATTTGGAGATAGTGGACTAATTGGAAGCTATGGTGTTGTTTTTGCTTCGTTTAACCATCAGTATTTTGGATATATCTCATATGTTTATATTTTAATCATGCTTGCACCTCTATATAGTTTTTATAAAAACAGTTCTTTTAATATGCGAAAATTTGAAGTAGCTGTAGCATCATTTTTATTGCTCTTTTCTTTTCTTTTAGCCCAAGCAATGTTAGTGGAGAATGAATTAAGAGGTGTGATTGGTGCAGATTTTGTAGATTTTCTCTCTCCTTATATTGGTCTTTTTGGTTTGTGGATATTTTGGTTGGTGATTACACTTGTTTCTTTTATAATTATTTTAGATAAAAGTACTCATGAATTGGCTTCTTTGTTATCAGATTTAGTAAAAAGTAAAATACCACAGCAAAAAAAATCAACAGAAATTAAAAAGAAAAGTATTACAAAAGAAAAACCAATAAAAAAATCAAATTCACCAGAAGCTCAAGAGATTTTAGAAGAGGAGATTGATAAGCCATCATATTTAAGAAAGGATACCTCTTTTGCTATTCCTACGATAAAAGAAGTAAATATAGTTGAAGATATAGATATTGTAGATACCCCCAAAGAGGAGCAAAAATCGCATAATATTTTAGAGCTCGCTTCACAAGTTAAAGAGCAAAAAAATGCAGTTATTGTTGAAGAACTTGAAGAAAATGCAAAATTACTAGAGACCATAGAAAAAGGTGAAGTTGAAAAACCTAAAAACTTTACGCTTCCCTCCATAAAATTTTTGCAAAAACCAGATGCAACATCCCATAGTGTTGATGAGAGTGAACTGGATGATAAAATTCGTTACCTCATAGAAAAACTTGCCCACTTTAAAATTGATGGGGATGTGGTGAGGACTTATGCGGGTCCTGTTGTTTCTACATTTGAGTTTAAGCCTGCTGCAAATGTAAAAGTATCTAAGATTTTAAATCTTCAAGATGATTTGGCAATGGCTCTCTCAGCCGAGACTATCCGTATTCAAGCTCCTATCCCCGGAAAAGATGTTGTTGGTATCGAAATACCAAACGATACTGTTGATACTATTTACCTAAGAGAGTTGCTTGATTCTAAACTATTTAAAGAGTCCGCATCCCCATTAACAATTGCTTTAGGCAAGGATATTGTTGGTAAACCTTTTATTACTGACCTTAAAAAGCTCCCCCATCTTCTTATAGCTGGAACTACAGGGAGTGGTAAAAGTGTTGGTATAAACTCCATGATACTTTCACTGCTTTATAAGAATTCACCTGATCAGTTGAGACTTCTTATGATTGATCCTAAAATGCTTGAGTTTTCCATATACAATGAGATTCCTCATCTTCTTACTCCTGTAATTACAAAACCCAAACAGGCAATAGTAGCCTTAAATAATATGGTTTCAGAGATGGAGCGCCGTTACGAGCTTATGAGTGAAACAAAAACAAAAAATATTGAAAACTACAACGAAAAAATAAAAAAAGAGGGTGGGGAGCACTTTCCTTATATGGTTGTTATCATAGATGAACTAGCTGACTTAATGATGACAAGTGGAAAAGATGTTGAGCATTCTATTGCGAGATTAGCGCAAATGGCACGAGCATCAGGAATACACTTGATAGTTGCAACGCAAAGACCATCAGTTGATGTTGTTACAGGTCTTATAAAAGCAAACTTACCATCTCGTATATCATACAGAGTGGGGCAAAAAGTCGATAGTAAGATTATCTTAGACCAAATGGGTGCAGAATCACTTCTTGGTCGCGGTGATATGCTATTTACTCCTCCAGGTGCTCCAGCTCTTGTTCGTCTTCATGCTCCTTGGAGTACAGAAGAGGAGATAGAAAATATAGTAGAGTTTATAAAATCTCAGCGCGAACCAAACTATGACAAGAGTTTTTTAGTAGAGGAAAGCGAAACAACATCAAACTCTTCTGCTGATTCATACGAAGAGTTAGACCCTCTTTATGAAGATGCAAAAAATGTAGTGTTGACAGATAAAAAAACCTCTATATCATACTTGCAAAGAAAACTCCAAATTGGGTACAATCGCTCTGCTAGAGTGATTGAACAGTTAGAAAAAGAGGGCATACTCTCTGTTCCTAATGCGAAAGGGATTCGTGAGATACTGTAGGGTATATATCTTAGATAAGCAAAAATACTTCATTCTACCCCTTAACATCTAAATAAATGTATATTTTTCATAAAAATCACTACAAAAAGCTATAAATTAACATATCGAGGGTGAAAAATGAATTTTTTTAAGTTCTTTGATATAATAACTATATCATATGATATAGTTATTATATCAAAGAATTACGAAGTAAAGGTACTGCTCATGACTACACCACAGTTCATTTTCACAAAGTATAGCAATTCGTTTAGTGTATATATTAAAAATTTAGAGCAATTATCAGTAGAACAAATACAAGAGATTCAAATTTTTGTTGCGCAGAGAAAAGGTGTTTTTGATTTTGAGACTTACTCCTTTGTAATTCAAAAAAGATTGGAGTTTGATGCGTTTGTTTCATTATTGGGATACAGCGAGATTAATGCCGAGTGTGAAGAGGTAGAATTGATTAGAAAGACTTATGCAAAAATAGACTTTGGAAAATATAAAGGCATGAGATTTAGCGAACTGCCTGATTCTTATCTTATTTGGCTAAAAGGTAATTATAGAGGAAAAGAGAGAGAAACAATTGATACTGAATTAAAAAGTAGAAATATATAAGTTGGCTAGTGTTACAAATGTTAACACATATAAAAATATATATCACTGAAGTGTTTAGATAAGTAACATGCTAATTGTTACTAATTTATATTTGGCTATAATCATTCAAAATTTACCAAACAGGAATGACTATGGCATTTTTAGATGATTATAAGAAACATACACAAGAGAGAGCGGAACTTGGCGTTCCACCACTAGCTTTAACTGCTGAACAAACAGCAGAGCTTGTTGAGATATTAAAAGCTTCACCAATTGTGGAGCAAGACTATGCAATGGATATTTTTGAAAATAAAATCCCTGCTGGTGTTGATGATGCTGCTTATGTAAAAGCTGCGTTTTTAAATGATGTAGTACAAGGTAATGTTTCTTGTGATGCAATTACACCTGCTAAAGCTTGTGAAATTTTAGGAAAAATGCTTGGTGGATTTAATGTTACTCCATTGGTTGAAGCACTTAAAATTGAAGCTATTGCAGATATTGCGGCTACACAACTTAAAAATACAATTTTAGTATATGATTCATTTAATGATGTAAAAGCTTTAATGGATGCTGGAAACCCTCAAGCCAAAGAGATTATAGAGTCTTGGGCAAATGGTGAATGGTTCACTAATAAGCCAACTATGGACAAAGAGATCACAGTTACAGTGTATAAGATTCCAGGTGAAACAAATACCGACGATTTATCTCCAGCTTCTGAAGCGTTTACAAGAGCAGATATCCCATTACATGCGAACTCTTTTCTAGTAAATAGAATGGATAACCCTCTTGATACTATGAAAAAGCTAAAAGAAAAAGGTCATCCATTAGCATATGTTGGTGATGTTGTAGGAACTGGTTCGTCAAGAAAATCAGGAATCAACTCTGTTCAATGGCATATGGGTGTTGATATTGATGGTATCCCTAACAAAAGAACTGGTGGTATTGTAATTGGTGATACTATCGCTCCAATTTTCTTTAATACAGCAGAAGATTCAGGATGTATCCCTATTCAAGCTCCTGTTGGAGATTTAGAAACTGGTGATGTGATTACTGTTAAGCCATTTGATGGTGTTATTGAGAGAGATGGAAAAGTTGTGTCTGAATTTACACTTTCTCCAAATACTCTTCCAGATGAGATGCGTGCTGGTGGTCGTATTCCACTTATTATTGGTAAGGGTCTTACTGCAAAAGCTAGAGAAGTTTTGGGTATGGATGCTGGAGATATTTTTCTTGTTCCTGAGCAACCAAAAGATGATGGTAGCGGATATACACTCGCACAAAAAATGCTTGGAAAGGCTTGTGGTATAGAGGGTGTTAAACCTGGTATGTATTGTGAGCCTATTGCAACTACAGTTGGTTCTCAAGATACAACTGGTCCAATGACAAGGGATGAAGTAAAAGAGCTTGCAGCACTTAGCTTTGGTGCTGATATGGTTATGCAATCATTTTGTCATACTGCTGCATATCCAAAACCAGCAGATATTAAACTACAACACACCCTTCCAGAATTTTGGACATCAAGAAAAGGTTTCATTCTTCGCCCAGGTGATGGTGTAATCCACTCATGGTTAAACAGACTTTGTCTTCCAGATACTGTTGGTACTGGTGCAGATAGTCATACTCGTTTCCCAATTGGTATCTCTTTTCCAGCTGGTTCTGGTCTTGTTGCATTTGCAGGAGTTACAGGTATGATGCCTCTAACTGTACCTGAGTCTGTCTTAGTGAAGTTTTCTGGTACTATGCAACCAGGAATTACACTAAGAGATTTAGTAAATGCTATCCCTCATCAAGCTATAAAAGATGGTTTATTAACTGTTGAGAAGAAGGGTAAGAAAAATATCTTTGCTGGAACTATAATTGAGATCGAAGGCCTGCCTGATCTTAAATGTGAGCAAGCATTCGAATTATCTGATGCTTCTGCTGAGAGAAGCTCTGCTGCTTGTACTGTTAAGCTTAACCGTGAGCCTGTAGTTGAGTACCTAGAGTCAAACATTGTTCTTATTGAAGAGTTGATTGCTCAAGGTTATTCTGATGCTGCAACACTACAAAGAAGAGCAGACAAGATGAAAGATTGGATTAAAAATGGCGAATTGATGGAAGCTGATAAAGATGCTAAATATATCGCAACTATCAACATTGACTTAAACGAAATCAAAGAGCCAATTTTAGCTTGTCCAAATGATCCAGATGATGTTAAAACTTTAACTGAAATTCATGAAGCTGGTTTACGCACTGAAATTGATGAAGTGTTTGTTGGTTCATGTATGACTAACATTGGTCTTTTCCGTGCTGCTGGTGAGATTTTAAGAGGCGAGGGTGCTGTTAAAAATAAACTATGGATCTGTCCTCCAACTAAAATGGATGAAAAAACTCTTCAAGAAGAGGGTTATTATTCTGTATTTGGTATGGCTGGAGCTAGAACTGAGATTCCAGGTTGTTCTTTATGTATGGGTAATCAAGCTGCTGTTGCACAAAACGCATGGGTATTCTCAACATCAACTAGAAACTTTGATAACAGATTAGGTAAAGGTTCTCAAGTGTATCTAGGATCTGCTGAGTTAGCTGCTGTTGTAGCACTTAAAGGTGCACTACCAACTGCTGCAGAATATTTAGAGGTAGTTGCAAATAAAATCACTCCAGAGATGACTGACGAAGTATATAAATATCTTAACTTCAACAAAGTAGAAAAAGACGCGTTAAGCGCAATGATTAAATAAGATAATCCTCAGGCTTTTGGCACTAAATGCCGATGCCTCCATCGCTTTTCGATCCCCTTTGAGGGTAAAAGCGTAAGCGGGGCATGCCTTTTTTAATCCCTAATGACATCAAACTCTAAAGAGTATTTCGGGGTAAAAACTTCCAAATCAATCTTCTCGTTTTGCTTTTGATTTTTAAAAACTATTTTTACATTATTTTCAAATTCATCTATATAAGAGATAGAATTAATAAGCTCTTTTTGTGTTATTATTGTAAATGTAGTGTCACCATAGAGTGTTTCAAATGTATTGTTTTTAACTTTTTTAGCATTCTTAATCATCTTAAAAAAATCAAAATTTGATTCCACTTTTTTAATAATAACTTGCTCTATCTCTGGCTCAACTATTGTCACCTCAAATCTATTTATATAAATTTTTTTCTTTACAGGTTGTGTGTAATTCCAAACAGCATTTTGCGGTTTTGAAGCAATAATATGTCCATTGTATGTAAGAACTTTCTCTTTATCATCTGTAACTTTTTGTATAAAATCAGCTTCAAATGAGTCTATTGTGTTTATGGAACCAAAACTTATATTTGCAAATACAAGTAGAATAAAAATGTGTTTCATGTATTTTCCTTAATGAAAAAAATTATATCAAATTGGTGATTGATATTGCATTAAAATAAATCATTTTAGTATTTATGCAAATTATTATTTTTTGTATGATAGAATGGCGCATATTTCTTTGATGGGTATATAATAGACTATATAGTTGTCATATATAAGGTTGAGAATGCTACAAGCATTAATGGGTAAGATTTTTGGTACTACCAACGATCGCGAATTAAAAAAATATGCAAAAAGAGTTAAAAGTATCAATGCTCTTGAAAGCAAATATGAAGTTTTAAGTGATGATGAGCTCAAAGAGGCATTTTTAGAATTAAAAAACAGTGTTGTAAAGGAAGAGAAAAGCTTAGATGATGTTCTGATAGATTCTTTTGCTATCACTAGAGAAGCCAGTAAAAGAGTTTTAAAAATGAGACACTTTGATGTTCAACTTGTGGGTGGTATGGTGCTACATGAGGGACGAATAGCTGAGATGAAAACAGGTGAGGGTAAAACACTTGTAGCAACTCTTGCAATTGCTTTAAATGCAATGACTGGCAAAGGTGTGCATTTAGTAACCGTAAATGATTATCTAGCTTCAAGAGATGGGACTGAGATGGGGGTTCTTTATGAATTTCTAGGCTTCTCCGTTGGTATCATTGGCGATAACATGATAAGCACAGAGGAGAAAAAAGCTGCATATAATGCGGATATCACTTATGGTACAAATAATGAGTTTGGTTTTGATTATTTAAGAGACAATATGAGTTATTCTCAAGAGCAGATGGTTCAAAGAGGTCATAACTTTGTTATTGTAGATGAAGTTGATAGTATTTTAATTGATGAAGCAAGAACACCTCTCATCATCTCTGGTCCAACCAATAGAACAATGCAAGACTATGCAGATGCAAATATCATAGCAATGAAACTTGAAAAAGATAAACATTTTACTGTTGATGAAAAAGATAAAGTGATTCTAATTACTGAAGAGGGGATCACTAAAGCCGAGGAGTTATTTAAAGTAGAAAATTTATATAGCCCTGAGAACGCTTCTTTACCTCATGCACTAGACCAAGCCTTAAAAGCTAATTATCTTTTTGAAAAAGATGTTGATTATGTTGTTAATGATGGAGAGGTCGTTATTGTAGATGAATTTACAGGAAGGCTGAGTGAAGGTCGTCGCTATTCTGAAGGGCTACATCAAGCTCTTGAAGCAAAAGAGAAAGTTGAGATTAAAGAGGAGACGCAAACTTTAGCAGATATTACATTCCAAAATTATTTCAGAATGTATGATAAACTCTCGGGAATGACGGGTACTGCTCAAACAGAGGCTACAGAATTTGCTCAAATATATTCTCTTGATGTTGTTTCTATCCCTACAAATATCCCTATCACAAGAAAAGATTTAAACGATTTAATTTATAAAACAGAAGATGAAAAATTTTCTGCTGTTGTTGGTACTATTAAAACTTTAGCAAAGACAGGTCAACCAGTCTTAATTGGTACCGCTTCGATTGAAAAATCTGAAGTACTTCATGCAGTACTAAAGAAAGAAAAAATAGCACATACTGTCTTGAATGCAAAAAATCATGAACAAGAGGGTGAAATCATTAAAAATGCTGGTCAAATGGGAGCAGTTACTATTGCTACAAATATGGCTGGTCGTGGTGTTGACATTAAAGTAAATGATGAAGTAAAAGCTCTTGGGGGTCTTTATATTATCGGTACTGAGAGACATGAGAATCGTCGTATAGATAATCAGCTTCGTGGACGCTCTGGAAGGCAAGGGGATGCTGGTACAACTCAATTTTATTTATCTTTAGAAGATAGTCTTCTTCGTATCTTTGGAAGTGATAAAATTAAATCAATCATGGAGAGATTGGGTGTTGAAGATGGTGAGTATATAGAATCTAAAATGGTTACTCGTGCAGTTGAAAAAGCTCAGAAAAAAGTTGAAAATATGCACTATGAAGGTAGAAAGCAGATTGTTGAGTATGATGATGTTGCTAATGAGCAAAGAAAAATAATTTATAAATTTAGAAATAAACTTTTAAATAAAGAGTATGATATAAGTTCTAAAGTGAATGAAATTAGAGCAGAGTATATTGAAAACATACTAAATAGTGCTGATATATATGATGGAGGCGATAGAGAAGATTACAATATAAAAAAAGTTTGTGAGCTTTTAAAAGAGCAAATCAACCTTGATATTGATGCAGAGGAGTTAAGCTCATATGAGTATGATGAGTTACTGGAAAAAGTGATAGCTCTTGTTAAAAAATCATATGATGAAAAGATGAGTGTAGTTGATGTAGATGTGGTGCGTGATATAGAAAAAGAGCTTTATCTAAAAGAATTAGACAGTGCATGGAGAGAGCATCTTTATGCTATGGATACTATGAAAACAGGGATTAGACTTCGTGCTTACAATCAAAAAGATCCACTTGTAGAGTATAAAAAAGAGAGTTTTAGTCTTTTTACTGAGTTAATTAACGATATTAAATTCAATACTATTAAAACTCTTCAAATTATTCAGTTTAAAATGGAATCACCTGAGGAAGAAGCTAGAAAAATGGCAGAAAAACTTGAATTAGAACAAAAACAAAATCAAGCTTTTTTGAAGTTTAATCATTCTGAAAATGAGAAAGAAGTTAGCGAAAAAAAGATAGCTAGAAATGATCCTTGTCCATGTGGTAGTGGAAAAAAGTATAAGCAATGTTGTGGTAAAAGCGGTCCTAAAAAAGGTGTTTTTGCTTCTTGAAAAATTCAATTGTACCTTATCTAGTAAAGCGTTTTCTACGCTTTGATAATGAACAGCCTTTTATCTTTTTATCCGCAATTTTAGCTTTTTTAGGTATTTCACTAGGTGTTATGGTGCTTATCATTGCCATGGCACTTATGAATGGTTTTGATAAAGAGTTTAAAAAGAAACTCACCATCATGAATTATCCATTAACAATTATCCCGAAATTTTACGGCTCTGTAAATGATAGTTTACTTATAGATTTGCAAAATAAATTTCCCCACTTAAAGTTTAGTCCGTATGTGCAGTCATCTGTGATGGCTAGAAATGGTGATAAATTAGAGGGTGGATATATATTTGGAGTTAATTTTTCGCAAGAAGTTCAAGTAAACAGCGTTTTAAATGATGCACTAAAGAATACTCAAGTGAATAAGTTTGATGTTGTTGTTGGAAAATCTTTAAAGGATGAATTTAATCTTTATATTGATGATAGACTGATGTATATTTTTACCCATGTAGAGCCAGGTGGACTTTCTGTTACTCCTAAAATTAAACGCTTTAAAGTAAGAAGTGTTTTTGATTCTGGCCTTTCAGCATACGATAAAGCATATAGTTATACCACCCTCTCATCCATGCAAGCGATACTTAGTATCCCCTCGAATCAATACGATGGGATACATATTTTCTCTAGTGATCCACATGTGGATATATTGAAAATAAAAGAGATGTTGCCAGTGAGTGTAAGTATAAAAGGGTGGTGGGAAGATAACCTTAATTTCTTTGCAGCATTAGAGTTAGAAAAAGCAGCTCTTTTTATAGTTTTAATGCTTATCATTCTGATAGCATCTATCAATATAATATCCTCACTTTTAATGACTGTTATGAATAGGAGAGCTGAGATAGCACTCCTTTTATCTTTGGGTGCAACATCTATAGAGGTAAAAAAAGTTTTTCTTTATCTTGGTATTGTTATTGGTATAAGTGGTATTTTAGCGGGAATTGTATTTGGGATGGGTGGATTATGGATATTAAGTACTTTTGATATTATTTCACTTCCAAAAGATGTATATCCCACAACTACTTTGCCACTTGATCTTAGCCTAAAAGACTTTATTCTCATTATAACTGGTGCTTTTACTATTGTAATAGTATCTGCTTACTACCCCGCAAAAAAAGCTAGTGAAGTAGATATTCTCACAGTTCTAAGAAATGAGTAGTTACTCTCTATAAGTGCTAATCACTTGTAATAAGGTGATATGGCAGTAAAAAAGTTCGTTTTATAATATTTAGTGGAGCTACTATGATATCTTCTGCAATGAGGGACTCTACTTTTGGATCATCAAGTGCTCCTGTGATACTTAGCGTAGTTGCAACTGTATCGTCGCCTAGCAAAATGTAGCCAACAATAGGTATTTGTGAAATTGCACTCCCTAAATCTGTTTTTAAATTAAGACGAAGATTTATATCATTTCTTTTAAAGCTCGCACGACCTCTTCCGAGGATAGTTAACTCCTTGGATTTAACATATATATCACTAATATCAAATTCATCATCTTTTGAGTGAAAAATCATATACCCATCAGATACATCCAAACCTTTTCTGCTATAGCCAGGGAGTGAAAATGTAATTAAAGAGGGGATGGTGTTTACAAACGCAAGTACATTATTTAATACTTTGTATTCAACAATAGTGGTATCTTTCACATGAAACACACCATCATATTCAGAAGTTGTTCCATTCATTGAAAATGCTAATGAACCATTTTTAAATTTTGATAAAGCAAATAAATTTTCCATAAATTTATCATTAAAATTTTTCCCATATATGTGAAAATCATTATCTATTAACTCAAGATTTGCACTTCCATTATTGTGTAGAAGCTGTGCTGTTATAACACTATTGAAGTATTGCAAACTCATACTTTCAGATATTATGCGTCTGCTTTCATCAATATAGAGATGTGAATTTAAAAAATTTATAATAAAATTAGATTTTTGGGAGCCATCGGATGTTGATTTGCGTTCATTAAAAAAAGCAAGTACAGCATTGAGGTTTATTCCTATGTTTTGAGCATCAATAGTGATATTTTTATTCATAGCAACATCTATGCTATTGTTGATATTAAGCGATATACTATCTTTGTATTTACCTCTGATAGTATAGTTTTGCACGGGCTTATTATCTAAAACTAAAATTTCATAAGGATACTTTACATCCCCATAAAAACTTAAAAAAGAATCATTCTTATTCTTATAAAGCGTAAAATTTCCATTTGTTACATTATAATCATTAAGTATTTTTGATTTTTTAGTAAGTTTACTTAATGAGTTTAAATTGAGTTTCCATTTGGAGTCACTTATAATAAAGTCGATATCAAACTCATTTGATCTTATGAGTAGATCATCTCTTTTGGAATCTATAGAAAGTTTTGTATTTTTAGAGTTATAAAATATCTCACCGAGTTTTTCATTCTTGATTTTTAAGTAATTTAGATTAAGAGTACCTTTTTCATCTTCAAAGCTATATAGCCCATTTAATTTTGTTTCTATTCTATCTTTTAAACTCAAGTAGCTATATTTCAAATCTAAAGTATTGTTCAGTATGTCAAGTTTTGTATTTGCTATAACATATTCTAAGTCATCAAAATTAAACTTCACCTTTTTATTGGAAGAAAGCGTGAACTTTTTATCATAAGTCAATTGCAGTTTGGCATGTGGTTGCGCTAAGGTTAGTCCATGAGTGGTAAACTGAAATAGGTCAATATTGAGATGTGCTCTTATTGGTTGCAAGAGTACTTTTCCCCAAACATAGCTTGATGCTACTTTTGGCATATTGACTAATGTTTTTGGTATATCCATGCTTAGTTTGTTTGAGTCAAAATCTATATGTAAAGAATCTACATTAATAAGTTTTGATGAAAATTTCCAAACAGATGCATCAACATCAATGATATCCCCATCTTTTAGGATGTTATAGGTGATACGAAGTGGTTTCTTTTGATTATATAAAGACAAATCCACATCTTTAAATGATATATCTTTTACTGTAAAATCAATCGTGCCAAGACTATTACTCGTGTCAAAATTCACATCTACTTTTGTAATTACAGAAACTTCATCATCGTATTTTGCTAACATGTTTTTAATTGTAACAACACCATTCTCAAGTGAAATATAAGCGTCAAATATATTTAAGTTTAGCCCCAAGTAATCAAAATTTGCATTTTTAGTAAAAAAGTCACCCTTTGCTTGTAGATCCATAGTCTGCAGATTGATTTCAAGTTTTAAGTTGGTGTCTATGAGACCCTTATGCTGGTAAAAAGGAAGTTTTACACCATATGCCTTGGTAATAGATAATAAATTATCATTAAGCATCCCTTTAAATAGTAGTTGTATAGTTACAAGTTCTTCCTCTTTCGTTAAATCTAACTTTATCCAGCTTTTATCTAAGAAAAATCCAGCTGTATAGGCTTTTTTTGGATAAATATATAGAATCCCATTTTTAAACTCTAATTCCGTGTTTTTACTATCGATAGAATCTAGTTGTTTGTTATATGTATATTTTAAATCATGTACTGTAGCACTGATGTATAGATTTTTATAGAACTCTTGTAGGTTTTTATATTCTAGCCACCCATATATGCTATTGATTGAGAGTGATGACATATCTATAGCATCTAGTGCCCAGTAGTTAATATCTTCACCAAGGTTAAATAGCTTAATTGTATGTTTGATATTTGTAATGCTAGAGAGAGAGTTCACTCTATAGAGAAGTTTTTCTTTATTTGCATCAATAAAAACCTTAAGTTTTACATCATTGTTTATATCTACATTCAAAGCAGTGATTATCTCTATATCTTTTGTGTAGAGGTTTAAAATTATATTACCATCTACAATTATCTCTCTTTGTATATCTTTGAACTCTATTATCTCTATATTAAAGAGATTTGATTCAAAATAGAGTAAACTTTTAAGAGAAAAATTTGGAGATAAAGCATTGAAAAAACCACTTTCCCCATACTTGTAATGAAAAGAAGCAGATATATCATTAAAAACAATTTTTTGAATAACTACATTTTCAAACCATGTATCAAACAAAACAAGTTCTTTAAAAATTTTCTTTATCTGCTTATAGTCGAAAGTATTGTTACTTGTTTCCTCTTTTTTTGTTATTTTTAGCTCATCGAGAGATATATCTAGTTTTTCATTCCATTTTATGTATAATTTCTTGATTTGTAAATTTGGAATGTTTATATTTTCAATATATATTCCATTTTGTAAAAGTATAAAAACAACTGAAAGTAATAAAAAGATGAATGATAAAAAACTTACTATAATAAAGTATATTTTTGAAATTGCACTAATAATTATATTATCATTCATGTATTACCTAAATCAGTATATTGATACCTCAAAAGTTCTCTATATTCCTCAAGGCTCTATTAATAAAATTATAACACAATTGCATGAGAAAAATTACGATGTTAGTAAACTTGATTCTTTGCTTTTAAGAGTGATAGGCTCGCCACAAAGTGGATGGATAAATATAGGTACAGAGAGAAGCACAAGAGCTGATTTTTTATATAAACTTACAACTGCAAAAGCAGCACTTCAAAATGTAACACTTATCCCTGGTGAAACTACATTTATATTTTTGAATCAACTTTCACAAAATTTTAATTTAGATAGAGAAAAGTTACAAAAAGAGTACGATTTACAATCGCCCTTGGTAGAAGGCGCTTTTGTGCCAAATACCTATAGGATGCCTATAGGTATTACAGAGAAGGAGTTAATTAGACTTCTATTGAGTAGTTCAGCTAAACTAATGAAAGAGTTGTCTATAAAAATATTTGGGAACTATAATGAAAAAAAATGGTTTCAATATGTAGCAGTTGCTTCCATAATACAAAAAGAATCAGCGAATCTTGAAGAGATGCCAATAGTGAGCTCTGTTATACATAATAGAATAAAAAAAGGGATGAAACTACAGATGGACGGTACTTTAAACTATGGAAAGTATTCTCATGTTAAAATAACACCAAAGCGCATTAGAGAGGATAAATCCATTTATAATACATATATACACAGTGGTGTTCCGAAAATTCCCATATGTAATGTGAGTTTCGATGCTATTAGAGCTGCTATCTTCCCAGCAAAGACAGACTATCTCTATTTTATGAAGTCAAAGAGTGGTACGCACAACTTTGCATGTAACTATTCTACACATTTAGACAATATAAAGGGTGCTACAAAATGAAACAAATTTTGAATATAGATAATTCTTTAGAGATGCTAATCAAATATTACCTATCTTAGTGTTATCATAATCTTGTAAATTTTTATGGGGCGAAAACTACTATAAAAATAAAATATTAACCTAAGGACAAACAATGTCAAAAATTATTTGGACAAAAATTGATGAAGCTCCGGCTTTAGCAACTTATTCGTTATTACCTATTGTAAATGCTTTTACTAAAGCAGCAGGTGTTGAAGTGGTAGTAAGTGATATTTCACTTGCAAACAGAGTTCTTTCTTCTATGGGAAAAACTACTGATGAGCTAGCAAAACTAGGAGAAGTTGTTTTAGAAGCTGATGGTAACATCATTAAGCTTCCAAATATTTCTGCATCAGTTGGGCAACTGATTGATTGTATAACTGAGCTTCAAGGGCAAGGTTTTGATATTCCTGATTATCCTGAAACTCCTCAAAATGATGCAGAGAAAGAGATTCAGGCTAAATATGCAACTTGTTTAGGTTCAGCTGTTAATCCAGTTCTTCGTGAAGGAAACTCTGACAGACGCGCTGCTGCTGCAGTTAAGAAATTTGCTCAAAACAACCCACACAAGTTAGCACCTGCGAGTGAAAACTCTCAATCTAGAGTATTGCATATGGATGGTGGAGATTTCTTCTCAAATGAGCAATCAGTAATCCTTGATAATAACGCAAATGTTACTATTGAGCTAAATGGTAAATGCTTAAAAGAATTAACTGACATGCAAGATAAAGAGATTATTGATGCTACTTTCATGTCTAAAAAAGCTTTAAGAAAATTCCTTCAAGAGACTATTGACAGTGCCAAATCAACTGACACTTTATGGTCATTACACCTTAAAGCTACGATGATGAAAGTAAGCGATCCAATTATGTTCGGTCATGCAACGGAAGTATTTTTCAAAGATGTATTTGATAAATATCAAGATGAGTTCGACAAACTAGGTTATAACTCAAACATGGGTCTTGGTGATTTATACAAAAAATTAGAAAACTCTGATAAAAAAGATGAGATTATTGCTGCTATCGAAGCTGTGTATCCAACTCAGCCGCGTATTGCAATGGTTGATTCTTCTAAAGGTATTACAAACTTACACGCTTCAAATGATGTAATTATTGATGCTTCTATGCCAGCTGCAGTTAAGACTGGTTGTAAGATGTGGAACTGGGATGATAAAGCTGAAGATGTTGTTTGTGTAATTCCTGATGCTTCTTATGCAGTTTTTCACAAAGCTATGGTTGATGATGTTGTAGCAAATGGTCAGTATGATGTTACAACTATGGGTAATGTTGCAAATGTTGGTCTTATGGCACAAAAAGCTGAAGAGTATGGTTCTCATCCAACAACTTTTGAAATCGCTGAAGCTGGTACTGTTGAAGTAAAACAAAATGGTAAAGTTTTAATGTCTCATGAAGTGGAAGAGGGTGATATTTGGAGACTTTCTCGTGTGAAAGATATTCCAATTCAAGACTGGGTTAGACTCGCTGTAGAGCGTGGTACACTTACTGGTTCTCCAGTAGTATTCTGGCTAGATGAAAATCGTGCTCATGATGCAAATATGATTAAAAAAGTAAATGAGTATCTTAAAAATCATGATACATCAGGACTAGAAATTCATATAATGAATGTTACTGATGCAACTAAATTTTCAAATGCTAGAGTAAGAGAAGGTAAAGATACTATCGCTGCAACTGGTAATGTTCTTAGAGATCACCTGACTGACATGTACCCAATTTTAGAGCTTGGAACATCTGCAAAAATGCTTTCAATTGTTCCTTTATTAGCTGGTGGTGGACTGTTTGAGACTGGTGCAGGTGGATCTGCTCCTAAGCATGTTGATCAGTTTGTTGCAGAGGGTCACTTAAGATGGGATTCACTTGGTGAGTTCTTAGCACTTGCTGAGTCTTTAAGATTTATTGGCAACAAAAACTCTGATGAAAAATTAGCTGCTCTTACAGCTGCTCTTGATATTGCAAACGATGGTTACCTTTCAAACAATAAAGAGCCAGGTAGAAAATGTGGTGAGCCAGACAATAAAGCTTCTCACTTCTTCTTAGCACAATATTGGGCTAAAGCATTAGCTGAGGGTGATAACGCTGAGTTAGCTGCTAGATTTGCACCTGTTGCAAAAGCTTTAACTGAAAATGAAGATACAATTATCGCTGAGTTACTTGCTGTTGAAGGTAAAGCTCAAGATATTGGTGGTTACTTCCGTCCAGATGATGCAAAAGCTGAAACTGCAATGAGACCATCTGCTACATTAAATAAGATTATTAGCGCTATATAATGTAAAGAACAGGAGAGGGGTTTCTCCTCTCTTTTCTTTTTTTATATAAAACTATTTTGTTGGTTTTATATAAAAGACGAAAGTCTTTGATTGATGCTTAATATACTTAAGTGTTGTGTGTTCGCACATATTGTTTAAGTTTATTAAACAGGCATCATAGTATTTAATATGTAGGAGTATAAATGAGTCAAGGTAAAAGAGTAGGAATTGTAGGAGCTGGAAATGTAGGTGCTACAGTAGCATATTCTCTAGCGATGCTTGGTTCTTGTCATGAGATTATTCTTCGTGATAATAAGATAGATGTAGCTAGAGGTAAGGCGCTTGATATGTCTCAAGCCGCTTCAGCAGTAAGAAGTCACACAGTAGTTAGTGTTGCAGAAGATATGTCTGATTTAGTTAATTGTGATGTTGTTGTTGTGACAGCTGGTAGTCCAAGGCTTCCAGGGATGAGTCGTGATGACTTACTTATGATTAATGCAAGTATCACAAAAGAGGTTATACAAGGTATAGCTGAGTATTCTCCAAATGCAATTATTATAATGGTATCCAATCCATTGGATGCTATGACTTATGTAGCATTAAAAGAGAGTGGTTTTGATAGAAGTCGTGTTATTGGGATGGCAGGTATTTTAGATAGTTCGAGAATGGCTGCATTTATTCAAGAAAAACTCGGATATGGTGGAGGTCAAATTCGTGCATCTGTTATGGGTGGTCATGGTGATGATATGGTTCCATTACCTCGCTATTCTACAGTTGCAGGTGTTCCTCTTTCTGATGTTTTAAGTGAAGATGAGATAGATGAAATTGTAGTGCGTACTCGTAATGGTGGTGCAGAAATTGTTGGACATCTTAAAACTGGTTCGGCGTATTATGCACCAGCAAAATCAACAGCAATTATGGTTGATGCTATTTTAAAAGATACAAAGCAGATCCATCCATGTGCAGTTTATTTAGAGGGTGAATATGGCTATAAAGATGTTGTTTCTGGTGTTCCAGTGATGCTAGGTGCAAATGGAGCAGAAAAAATTATCGAAGTTACGCTTGATGAAGCAGAACAAGAGATGTTTAAAAAGTCTTGCGCATCAGTACAAGAACTTATAGACTCTTTAAATAAAAATAATTTTTTTAAAGGTAAGTAATATGCGTGAAATTGCGTATGAAGAGATAGTGAAAAATGTTAGAGATATTATTGTTTATTCTGCTTCAAATTTGCCAGAAGATGCTTTACAAGCAATGAAAGATGCTTACGAAAACGAAAAAAGCCCTGTAAGTAAAGAGGTTCTCAAGCAACTTTTAGAAAATGCTGATATAGCAAGTTCTGAAGCGCGTCCTTTATGTCAAGATACTGGTCTAGCAGTTTTCTTTGTAAAAATTGGTGCGGATGTAAAGGTTGTTGGTGGTCTTTTGAAAGATGCTATTAACGAGGGTACCGAAAAAGGTTATGTAGAGGGTTATTTAAGAGCTTCAACCTGTCACCCTTTTACTCGTGCCAACAATAAAGATACAGTTGGTTATAACTTACCTGCAATTATTCACCTTGATATTGTGGAGGGTGATAAAATAGATATAGAATATGCTGCAAAAGGTGGTGGGAGTGAAAATGTATCTCGTGCAAGAGTTTTTCCACCAGCTGCTGGAAAGCAAGGTGTAATTGACTATGTAAGAGAGTGTATCTCTGATGCTGGTCCAAATCCATGCCCCCCACTTACTGTTGGTGTTGGGATTGGTGGAACTTTTGAAAAAGCTGTAATTAGCTCCAAGCATGCACTATTCCGTGATATTGGTTCAGTAAACGAAGATCCTGATATGGCAGAGATGGAAGAAACTATAAAATTAGAATTAAACAAGCTCGGTATCGGTACTATGGGTATGGGTGGAACAGAGACCGTTTTAGCTGTGCATATTGAAGCTAACCCATGCCATATCGCCTCTTTGCCAGTGTCTGTTAATGTTCAGTGTCATAGCTCACGCCATACACATATCACTATATAAGGAGAAAAGATGAGTAAAACATATCACTTAACAACTCCACTTAGTGACGAAATTGTTTCAGAGCTTCAAAGTGGTGATATTGTATATTTAAGCGGTACTATTTATACCGCAAGAGATGCTGCCCATAAAAGACTTGTTGATTTACTTGACGCTGGAGAAGATCTTCCTTTTGACATAAAGGGTGCTGTGATCTATTTTGTAGGACCAACTCCACCTAAGCCGGGTGACCCGATTGGAAGTGCAGGACCAACTACATCTTACCGTATGGATTCTTATTCTCCTAGGCTGATTGCTGAGGGTTTAAAAGGGATGATAGGTAAGGGTAAAAGAAATAAAGATGTAACAGATGCATGTGAAGAGTATAAAGCTGTATATTTTGGCGCTACTGGTGGTGCTGGAGCACTTTTAGGGAAGCAAATTAAAAGTGCAGAGGTTATTGCTTATGAGGAACTGGGTCCCGAAGCAGTTAGAAAACTAGAAGTTGTTGATTTTCCAGTGACAGTAGTAAATGACACACATGGCGAAGACCTATATAAAATTGGTCGTGCCAAATATGAAATCAAATAGGTCAGAAGTTAAATAACTTCCAATTTAAAACAAGGAGAATTAATGAATATACATGAATATCAAGCGAAACAGGTTTTTGCTAAATACGGTGTGCCAGTACCAAAAGGTATTATGGTTGAAAGCGTAGATGCTGCTGTAGAAGCTGCAAAAGAGTTGGGTGGTCCTATTTGGGTTGTTAAAGCTCAAATTCACGCAGGTGGTCGTGGTTTAGGTGGTGGTGTTAAGCTTGCTAAGACTCTTGATGAAGTAAGAGAACTTGCAGACGAGATCCTTGGTATGACTTTGGTAACCCATCAAACTACTGCTGAGGGTAAATTAGTTCAAAAACTTTACATTGAAGATGGTGCAGATATTAAAGATGAGTTCTACCTTTCTGTTGTTTTAGATAGAAAATTAGAGATGCCACTAATTATGGCTTCTACAGAGGGTGGAATGAACATCGAAGATGTTGCTGAAAACACTCCTGAAAAAATAATTACAGTTCCTGTTGATCCAGCTATTGGTTTTCAAGCTTTTCACGGTCGTCAACTAGCTTTTGGTCTTGGAATTACAGATAAAGCAGAGCAAAAAAACATCATCACATTTGCACAGAAACTGTTTAAATTGTATATGGAAAATGATGCAGAGATGATTGAAATCAATCCTCTTGTTAGAACTGGATCAGGTGAGTTTATTGCACTTGATGGGAAAATGGGCTTTGACAATTCTGCTCTTGGACGCCAACCAGAAATCGCTGCAATGAGAGATTTAACTGAAGAAGATGCTGATGAAGTAGAGGCTGCTAAGTATGGTCTTTCTTATGTTGCACTTGATGGTGAAATTGGTTGTATGGTAAATGGTGCTGGTCTTGCAATGGGCACTATGGATACTATTAACTATATGGGTGGAACACCTGCTAACTTCCTCGATGTTGGTGGTAGTGCAAATGCAGAGACTGTTGCTAAAGGATTTGAAATAATCCTTAAAAACCCAAAAGTTAAAGCAATTTTTGTAAATATTTTTGGTGGTATTGTTCGTTGTGACCGTATCGCAAATGGTATCATTGAAGCTACAAAAATTACTGATGTTAATGTACCGGTTATTGTTCGTCTTGATGGTACAAATGCTCCAGAGGCTGCAGAAATTCTTAAGAATGCAAATATTTCCAACCTTATTGTTGGTAGTGATTTAGGTGATGGTGCTGCAAAAGCAGTAGCTGCCGCAAAACAAGCATAGTAAAGGAAATTAATGTCAATATTAGTAAATAAAGATACAAAAGTAATCGTTCAAGGTTTTACAGGGAAAGAGGGTACTTTTCATGCTGAGCAATGTTTAGCATATGGTACAAAAATCGTTGGTGGTGTGACACCAAATAAGGGTGGTCAAACTCACCTTGGTCAACCAGTATTTAATACAGTTTCAGATGCTGTAAAAACTACAGGTGCTACTGTTTCTATGATTTTTGTACCACCTGCATTTGTTGGTGATGCTGTAATGGAAGCTGCTGAGGCTGGAATTGAGCTTGCTGTAATAATAACAGAGGGTGCACCAGTAAAAGATATGCAAATGGCTAAGGCTCACGCTACTAAGCATGGTATGAAAACACTTGGACCAAACTGTCCTGGTATTATCACTGCTGAAGAGTGCAAGATTGGAATTATGCCTGGTATGATTTTCAAAAAAGGTAATGTTGGACTTATTTCTAAATCTGGTACATTAACTTACGAAGGCGCGAACCAAGTTTGTAACGAAGGTTATGGTATTACAACAGCTATTGGAATTGGTGGAGATCCAATAATTGGTCTTTCATATAACCAAATTTTACCAATGTTTGAAGCAGATCCAGAGACTGAAGCAATCGTTATGATTGGTGAAATTGGTGGGGATCTTGAGATTCAGGCTGCTAAATTGATTAAAGAGCAGATCACAAAACCTGTTGTTGCTTTTATTGCAGGTCAAACTGCACCTAAAGGTAAAACTATGGGTCATGCAGGTGCAATTGTATCTGGTAGTGCTGGTACAGCAAAAGAGAAGATGGAAGCACTTGAAGCTGCTGGTGTTACAGTTGTTGTTTCTCCTGCTGATATTGGTAAAGCTATAGCAAAAGTTTTAGGAAAAAAATAGAAAATGCTAAAAACCGTAGAGGTTAATAATGTACGCTGTAGTGGTTGTGCAAATACAATAATGAAAGTTCTTAAAAAAGAGGGCTTTGAAAATGTAGAAGTTGACCTTTCGTGCGAGCCTCGTAAGGTAACAGTTGAGTTACAAGATGAGGCGTCATCAGCACACTTTAGAACTATTTTAAGAAAACTAGGTTATCCTCTCTCCGATGAAGAGATTAGTTTTGGTAATTCAGCTACTCTTAAGGCTAAGAGTTTTCTCTCTTGCGCAGTCGGGAAGTTTGGTGTTAAAAAATAATACGAAGTAATATTCGTAACTTAATAATTAGGAGAAAATATGGCAGCTAGTCCAATGGTAAACCCAGGTGATCAACCAGTATGGGTAAATACAGATAACTGTAAAGCGTGTGATATATGTGTTTCAGTATGTCCTTCAGGTGTTCTTGGGATGAAATATGAGTCAACATCAACTCTTGGTGCAATGATTTCTATTGATCACCCAGAAGCTTGTATTGGGTGTAATGAATGTGAGTTAACATGTCCTGATTTCGCTATTTATGTAGCAGATAAGCAAGAATACAAAGCAGCTGGTTTTAGTTTTGCTAAACTTACTGATGAAGCAAAAGAGCGTCAAGCTGCAATTATTGCAAACAATTATATGTCACTTAGTGAACAAGGAGTTAAGTAATGGAAATGAGAGAAGTAATTTCTACAGGAAATGAACTTGCTGCACTAGCAGGTGTGGATGCAGGCTGTAAATTTTTTGGCGGCTATCCACTTACACCGTCAAGTGAAATAATGCATGTAATATCTGATCTTTTACCTAAGATTGGTGGTACATGTATTCAAATGGAAGATGAGATAGGAGCAATCTGTGCAGTAATCGGTGCAGGAATGGCAGGAGAAAGAACTATGACTGGTACTTCTGGACCAGGTATGAGTTTAAAAGCTGAAAACTTAGGTCTTGCTCAGATGGCAGAAGTTCCTTTAGTTTGTGTAAATGTTATGCGTGGTGGTCCATCGACTGGTCTTCCAACTCGTGTATCTCAAGGGGATATTCTTCAATCTAAAAACCCATCTCATGGTGATTATAAATCAATCACATTATGTGCTGGTTCATTAGAGGAATGCTATACTGAAACAGTAAGAGCTTTTAATCTTGCAGATAGATTTATGCAACCAGTTATCGTTTTACTTGATGAGACTATTGGTCACATGCACGGTAAAGCTATGCTTCCAACTGCTGAAGAAGTGAAAAAAGGTATAGTGCCAAGAAAGAAATTTGATGGCCCTGCTGAAGAGTATTTTCCATATGAGTGTGGCCCAACTGAACCAGCAGTTCTTAATCCAATGTTTGAGGGCTATAGATACCACTTTACAGGTCTTCACCATGATAAAAATGGTTTTCCAACGGAAGAGATTGAGACTTGTAGAAAGCTGATTCAAAGACTTGAAGATAAAGTTGCAATGCATGAAGATGAATTGGAATCTTATGAAGAGTTTATGATGGATGATGCAGAGATTATGATTGTTGCTTATGGTTCTGTTTCTCTTGCAGCAAAAGAGTCTATTCGTCATTTGAGAAAAGAGGGGATTAAAGCTGGTCTTTTCCGTCCAATTACTATCTGGCCTTCACCAGCTAAGAAAATTAAAGAGCATACTGATAAAATAGAAAAAGTTTTAGTGGTAGAGTTAAATATTGGTCAGTTCCATGCTGAAGTAGAGCGTGCTTCGTCTAGATTAGATATAGACGGTCTATTTAAAGTTAATGGTAGAGCAATTTCACCTCATGAGATTGTAAGTAAAGTAAAGGAGTTATAACAATGGCATTTAATTATGATAAATATTTAAGACTAGAAAAAATGCCAACACTATGGTGTTGGGGTTGTGGCGACGGTGTAATTTTAAAAGCATTTGTTAGGGCTATTGAAAAAATGGGTGTATCTCAAGATGATGTATGTGTTGTTTCAGGAATCGGTTGTTCAGGAAGATTTTCTTCTTATGTTGATTTTAATACAATCCATACTACTCACGGTAGAACAGTAGCTTATGCAACCGGTGTTAAGCTAGTTCGTCCTGATAAATTAGTTGTCTGTGTTGCTGGAGATGGTGATGCACTTGCTATTGGTGGTAACCATACAATTCATGGATGTAGAAGAAATATTGATATAACTATGATTGTAATTAATAACTTTATTTATGGTCTTACAAATTCACAAACTTCTCCAACAACACCGCAGGGTATGTGGACAGTAACTCAAAAAATTGGTAATATCGATCCAACTTTTGATACTTGTGAGTTAGCTATCGCTTCGGGAGCTTCTTTTGTTGCTCGTGAGACAATGCTTGATCCTAAGAAGCTTGAAAAAGCGATGATTAAAGCAATGGAGCATAAAGGCTTCTCAATGATGGAAGTACTTTCTAACTGTCATATTAATCTCGGTAGAAAAAACAAAATGGTTTCGGCTATGGAGAATTTAGAGTGGATAGATAGCATTACAGTTTCTAAAAAGAAATATGATGCTATGAGTGAGGAAGAGCAATTAAACTTATTCCCAACAGGTATTCTAAAACAAGACTTAGAAGTTCGTGAATATTGTGATATGTATCAAGATATTATAGATGCTCATCAAGGTAAGCGTGCAAAAATTACACAAGATGATTTTGCTAAAAAAATATAAGGAAGAATAATGAGCGATACTAAAACATTAATGAGATTTACTGGTGTTGGTGGTCAAGGTGTTCTTCTAGCTGGTGAAATTTTTGCAGCTGCAAAGATTAAAACTGGTGGCCATGGACTAAAAACAGCAACATATACATCACAAGTTCGTGGTGGACCTACTGTTGTTGATATTCAGCTTGATGATGAAGAGATTTATTATCCATATGCAAATGATGGTGAAATTAACTTCATGCTTTCAGTTGCTGAAATGAGCTACAAGCTATTTAAAGATGGTGTTAAGCCTGGTGGGACAATTGTTATCGATCCAAATTTAGTTCATCCAACCGATGAAGATAGAAAAACTTGGAATATCCATGAGATTCCAATTATTACTATTGCAAAAGAAGAGGTTGGTAATGTTATCACTCAATCTGTTGTTGCTCTTGCAATTGCTAATACTATGATGAATGCTATTGATAAAGAAACTCTTATTGAAACAATGCTTTCAAAAGTACCGGCTAAAGTTCATGATGTTAATAAAACTGCTTATGAGCTTGGTGAAAAATATGCTAAAGAAGCTATGGCTTAATTAGTTCTACTTTAAGGCAACTCTTTATGAGTTGCCTTTTTTTAAGCTCCTGTATGATATTAATTAGTATTAAATAATCTATTTCATAAATGCTTTTAGCTAAATTAATATTAAAAAATATCAATTTAGCTAAAAAATATTAAATTTTTATGCTTTCCCAAAAGAAATCAACATGTTTTTCAAATTGAGTAGATAGACTGTTTGTAGATAAAGAATCAAATCTTAAAAGAGTAACTTGAAGCCTAATATAGAATAGGGTGGATAAAAATTCATAGGAGATTATCATAGGATCACCAGAGCGTATTAAAGAGTTCTGCATCATGATAAAAAAACCTTCAGAGAGTATCTTGACATTCTTATCATGAAAATCACTCATAAACTGCTCTCTAAGTACTTTGTTTTGTAGTAGTTCAATAAGAAGTATTCTAAACATTTTCTCGTTCCTCTTATCAAATGTAAGCAGTTTATACTGCATTGCGAATTTATGTAAAAATGTTTTTCCTTTCATAGCACTTTCTCTAATTTCATCTTGCTCAAGAGAGAAGGGTGAAGAGAATATATCCTTTGCAACTTCTAAGAAAATTTCCTCCTTGCTCTTATAATGATTATAAATTGCGCTTTCTCTTATCCCTACTTGTGAAGCTATTTTTCTTACGCTTGTACCTTTATATCCATATTCTGAAAATAGGGTAGAAGAAATTTTCAGTATTTTTTGTTTCGTTCCAGTTCTTTTATGAATCGTCGTATTTTCGGGCATATTTAGACCTTTTTTCAGTGTGAACACTTGTTAATTTCTTATGTATTATATATGAACACTTGTTAGTATTAGCTTATCTCAAAAGAACAAGTGTTCATATATGAATTTTTGCAAATGAACACTCGTTCTCATTCATATAAATAAGATTTAAAGGATTAATAGAGTAATATTTCGCAGGTGCACCAGATAGTCACTTGAGTAACCTCAAGAGGAAAGTCCGGGCTGCTGTAAGACAGTGTTCCATTTAACTAATGGCCGTAGTGATACGAGGGAAAGTGCAACAGAAAATAAACTTTTATCCACTTGGATAATAAAGGTGAAAAGGTGGTGTAAGAGACCACCAGTCTTTGTAGCAATACAGAGAGCTTGTAAACCCAACATGGCAGCAAGAAACAGATGGTCAGCGTCTTACATTGCGACTGTTTCGCTAGAGATACTATGTAAATAGTATAGTAGATTAATGCTATCGTAACAAAACCCGGCTTATAGTTGCACCTAAGTCCTGAGTCAAAAATAACACCAACAGGATTTATAATATACTTATCTATCTTAGAAGATAAGAGAGGTATTTTCAATAGAATTTACATTATGTTAACCAGTATCTATCTCCAGTCTTCTTGATACATATTGTTTAATATAAAACTTTTAAGCAACTACAATAAGGAGAAAGTGATGGATAGAAAAACACAACTAATAAAAGATATACAAGATTTACTTAACTCTTACGATGCAGAAAATACAACTTCCATCAACCCTGATCTATTAATGTTTATGGATGAAAATACTCTTGTAAGTATAATAGACAATTTGCTTACTCAAAAAGAACATTCTAAACAATCAGATACTCAATGGTTGGAAAAATTTAAAAAATATAACGATTAGTCATATTTTCAACGACTTGTAAAGCTCCAATATAGGGGTTTTTATTGATATGAATTATTGTTATGTTTATATCCGTTAGGTATATTTACTAAAATAGTGTATCATTTCGGAAATTAATACATAGGAACCTTACATATGACAAATATAGATTTAGTTCAGTTAACTGAACAAACGAAAAAATTAACAGCACTAATTGTTGAAGATGAAAAAGTAACAAACGAGCTCTTGTGTTCTACTTTTAAAAACTTTTTTGCTAATGTAAACTCTTTCTTCTCTGGTGATGAGGCACTTGAAGCATATAAAAAACTTAAGCCAGATGTTGTTTTTGTTGATATAATTATGGCAGGTATGGACGGGATAGAGCTTTCTCGTAAAATTCGTGAAATTAATCCAAGTCAAATTATTATTGTAATCTCTGCAAGTAATGATATTGAAAAAATATCTCAATCAATTGAAGTTGGTGTAAATAGTTTCATTCAAAAACCAATAGATACTAAAAAGATAGTGGAGCTTCTTACAAACCTTGTTTCAATCATCACTAAAAAGAAAAAGATTGATACTAAAACATTCTCTATATCTCTTCCTTTGGATTTATATGATGTGGTGAATGATAACGCAAAAGCTGAAAGTATTTCAAAAAATGCAGTTATCATTAGAGCTCTCCGCAGTTTCTACGAACAATAAGCTGATATTTTTTTATGTTCCTTAGTTATTTAATTTTTAATTAAGGAACATATCTATATAATTTCGGCTCAACAATTAATGTTGAAAGTGGCCCCGTCGTCTAGCGGTTAGGATCCATGGTTTTCATCCATGTTACAGGAGTTCGATTCTCCTCGGGGTCACCACTTACCTTTTCTTAAAAAAACCAAAAAAACTTTATAACACAACAACTTATCAGCAAAGATTGGATAAAATTTCACAAATTATTATTTAGGAATTTTAATGT
>Ga0256840_1000391_pt1 | contig 45243 bp, 32 predicted proteins | sample 355202metaG_FD_185969 | JGI IMG/M metagenome (GOLD analysis project Ga0256840, IMG submission 185969) | Hydrothermal vent microbial communities from Mid Atlantic Ridge, Atlantic Ocean - 355-202 | ecosystem: Environmental > Aquatic > Marine > Hydrothermal vents | place: Atlantic Ocean: Mid...
GTGTCTGGGGAAACACAATTGGCGTCTATAGATAAATTTTGACATTGTGTGTCTTGTGCTTTTCCAGATAATATAGCTATAAAAAAGGCAATAAGTAATAGTATCTTTTTGTTCATTTTGGTTCAGTTTATTTATAAAAGGGATTATAAATTATAATAAGTACCAAATATAGTATAATATTTTAAATTTAAAAGTGTTTCAAATTATAAATTTCATTATTTAACTGTGATTATGCAAGTGTATTTTGTAATTAATTCAGTTCGTACAATATAATAAGACCTTATGTTAATTTTCATAAGGTCTTATCTTTTATACAGATTTTACATCGCGTAAAAATATTTTAATGCATATTTTAGATTTCTAAAATGGAAGAATATTTATATTATTGAAATATAATGTTTCCTGGAATAATACCTGTCGTTTTTGAATATGCTTCTGTATTTGTACTTAAATCAAATACTTTTAATGTTCCTTCGCTTGAAAAGTCTCCTGCATTTGTTGTGTATAAAAAGTTATCATTTGCTTTCATACTATAATAATATCCATCAAATCCTGTAATACCATCTGTGTTTAACTCATTTATAGAAATAGCCATTTTATATACTTTACCGTCTAAATTATAATATAAATCATTGTTGCTAATAGTTAGGTGTTGCGGATGTTTTCCTGTTCCAAAATCAAGTGTATTCGTTACTGCATTATTCTCTATTTTAATTAATTTTCCATTTGTTTCACTTCCAGTCCAGCTTGGTTTTCCACCACATAATACCCAAATAGCACCATTGCTATCTTTTAAAATAGAATTTGGAACATCTCCTATTGTAAGGCTCGAAGTAACTGTATTCGAATCGGTATTTAGAACTTCTAATTTGTTGTTTTGCCCATAACCTCCTTGTAAATTTATGTAAATTGTATCATTGTTTACTAGCATATCTTCTGGACCTTCTCCAACCGAAATAGTACTTGTAACGGTATTTGTGTTTAAATCTATGACAGCAATAAAATCATCGGTTGCATTAGAAGCGTCTCCCCAATTTGAAATATAGCCCGTGTTTCCAACTGCTACAAAATAACGTGGATTATTAATGTTTGTTCCTTCAATTACAGCAATTTTTTCCATTGTATAACGATTAGCAACGATTACTTTATGGGAATTGTTTATTACAATATATGCTTTATCGTCGTGTAAATACATAGATTGTGCTATATTTCCTAATTCTTCTCCATTTGCTTTTTGATATATGTTATGTGTCATTACATTGCTTACACCAATATACGAAAGTGTTCCTGTACCATTATTAAATGGTCCTTCGTTTAATACAAAGATTCCGTTTGCGTAAGAACCAAGATATGGTTCTTGATTAGAGTCACTTTCACATGAAATAATAGTGATTAGTAAAAGGATAGCAATGGTTAATTTTTTGAATAGATTCATTTTTTTAGATTTTAATATTAATTTTTAATTTAAAGTTTCGATTTGGCATTGGTCTGTAAGCAACTGTCTGATATGCTTTATTAAAAAGATTATTTACTATAAAACCAATGTTTATTTTCTTTTTTAAGAAGTTCTTGTTTATTTGTATGTTAGATAGCCAAAAATTGTCTACCTCTTGTGTGTTAGATGTTGTCGTAAACACTTTACCATTGTATTGTTGGTTAAAATTTAAAGTCCATTTTTTGTAGTTGTATTGAATTGATGCGTTTGCTTTATGATATGGAACATAAATGAGTTGCTTTCTTAATACATCATCTTTGGAAACAGTATAGGCGTATTGTGTTTGTAAATGGAATTTATGGTTGTTTATTTTTTTTACTGTATTTAGCTCAAATTCTAATCCGTAACTAGTAACACTTTGGATGTTAATTGGTCTCCAAAGGGAGCTGCTTACGGGTCTCCATTGAATTAAATTGTCACTTTGAATTCGATAAGAAGTAATGTTTATATTGGTGTTTTTAGTATGATAATCTAAACCGACTTCGGCAGATTTATTGTTTTCTGCTACTAAATTTTCGTTACCAGAAAAATTCCAATACAAGTCATTAAATGTTGGTAGTTTGTAATTGGTACTATAATTTGCTTTGATATTTAATTTTGGTAGAATTTTAAGTTTTAAATCAATAGCATAAATAAAAGGTATATTATAGGTATTAGAAAAACCTTTTCGGATACTAATATTATAGTTTAACTTTTTAATTGGATTTTGATGTGTTAATAGATAAATTTCGGTACGATTTCTCTCTTTTTTAAGAATGTTTGTGCCATTACCTTTGGTGTAATTATTTTCTAAACCAGAATGTATATTCCATCTTTTAGTAAAAAAATAATTAAAATCGTATTTTACGATATAATTATCGCTACTGCCTTCCGAAAAAAGCGTGTTGTTTTTATTGGGAAAATAATTATAAATTTCTTGGAGATAAGCTAATTTTAAAGAAGAATTATGTTTGTTTCCATAATTTTTCCATTGTACTAAAATTCGTTGGTCGCTATTTTTATATTTCGAATTGTTAGGAGCAGTTAGAGTCCGAGACAATTCTCTATCATTATTGCTGTAAGTTATAAATAATTGAATTTGATTATTGTAATTTAGTTTATACCCAAGTACTCCTTTTATATGGTAATTTTTATAAGCTGCATTTTCATTGCTTAAGTCCGTTTTTAAATAGGGATAATTATTCTCCGACTGCATTCCTTGAATACTAAATTTAGAATATATTTTAGCAGTACTTAATTCCGATTTAAAGCTAATATCTTGCGAATTATAACTGGCTAATCCTATTTGCAGTCCAAATTCTTTTTTTTGGATAAAATAAATTTGATCGCGTAAATTTATAGCACCTCCAATTGCGCCACTTCCAAATAATGTACTACCAGCTCCTTTCTTTATTTCAATTTGATTAAATCCATTAGCAGATAATGTATTAAAATCTGTTTGTCCATTTAAGGAAGAATTTATTGCAATACCATTCCAATACACACCAGTATGCGAAGCTCCAGAGCCACGTAAAGATATAGAAGACACCATGCCATTTCCATTTTGTTTAAAATAAATGTTTGCCTTATTTTGTAGTATACTACCAAGAGATTGGTTATTGTTTTGGATGGCAGAATCTTTAATTATTTGTAGGTGGTATCCTGCATTAATTTTTGGAGAAAAGTTGCCATGCAACTTAACTTCTTCCAATAAATGGATGGTATCGTTTTGCGAATATGCAAAAATAGTTATAAAAAAGAATACTATGTTATATCTCATTTTAAAGAAGCGCTTCATCCGAGAGCTTGTATTAATTAATGAAATTGGCAGGTATCCTGACTTGCGTCTCGTTGTTTGTCTTCCCAATAGTAAAACTACCAGTGACTTAAGATTAACAACAAGCGTCTTACTAAAAGTGAGACAAAGCTTACAGTTGCGGAGACAGCTCTCGATTTTAACGAGATTCCCTTTTTAATCGCACTATAAAAATAGTACAAACCAAAATTCGATGCAAATGTAGTATTAATTTGGGATTTGTATGTGATTTCGTACTTATTTATTCTACTGTAATTTTAATTGTTTCTGTTTCTTTTTTAAAGAATCATTATTCATTCCATATTTCCCATGATTTTTCTGCTTGAAGTTGTAACATTTCCAATCCGTTTTTTATAGTAGTACCTTTTTCTTTTCCTTTTTTTAAAAAAACAGTTTCCGAAGGGTTGTAAATTAAATCGTATAAAATATGTTCTTTATTAAGAGATTGATATGGAATATCTGGAGCGATTAATTCTAACTTTCCTTTTGTGCCAAGAGGCGTTGTATTTATTATAAGGCTGTGTGTTGTTATTATTTCTTCGGATAAATTTGTGTAGGAAATTTGATTTTTTTTTGGATTTCGAGAGACAAATAATACCGTAATGTTTAATTTTTTTAGAACGAATGCAACTGCTTTTGAAGCGCCGCCAGTACCAAGAATGAGTGCTTTTTTTGGTGTTTTTTTAAATAGTGGTTGTAAAGACTTTTCAAATCCATAGACATCCGTATTGTATCCTTTTAGATAATATCTGTCTATTATTTTAACACAATTTACTGCTTTGATTTCATTGGCAATTGAATTCACTTCATCCAAATATTTAAAAATTTGTTCTTTGTACGGAATTGTAACATTAAATCCATGTAAGGTATTAATATTTTGATCCAGTATTTCTGGCAATTCGTTAATAGATTGGATGTCAAAATTTTTATACTCGTTATTTAAATTTTCTAGATGAAACTTATCGGTAAAAAATTTTTTAGAAAAGGAATAGGAAATATTTTTCCCAAGTAATCCATACGTTTTTTTCATTATAAAGTCGATTTATTTTCTCTACTATAATATTCAATTACAACTAAAATAGAAATTCCAAAAACAATAAAAGCTATGGCATACCAAGTTTCAATTTCATTACTATTTGGAATGTAGCGTTTGTAATTTTTTAGAATTTTATTGCCTTGGTTGTCCATTACAAATTCATTGTTTAGTATTTTGTATATTTTTTCTTTCCAAGGCCAAACATTACCTAAAGAACCTGTAATAAATCCAAGAATTATAGCGGTAACGATATTGTTCCAATGTTTTATAACATAGCCTAAAATATGTGAAGTTACTATGAGTCCAAAAGCAGATCCAGCAGTAAAAGCACCAATAATTTTAAAGTATTTTAGTCTTTCGGTATTGTGGATAAAATCAAAATTACCAGCAAAAATATCGAGAATAGTTTTAGACATTATATTTACAGAATCGATTAAAAGCAATACATAATTTCCTAAAAGAATTAGTATAAAAGAGCCAGAAAGTCCTGGAATAGTCATGCCAGAAACGCCAACTATACCACAGAGAAAAACAAAACTCAAATTTGTATTTTCTTTTGCAGGAGGCAAAAAACTAATTAAAACGCCAATACTGATACCAATTATAATTGCAATGGCACTTTTGTTATTTAATTTTTCACAGCCTTTAGCGATATAATAAATAGAGCCAATAATAAGTCCAAAGAAAAAACTCCAAACGAAGAGTTCGTAATTTCGGATTAAAAAATCTAAAAATAAGGATACACTAAAATAACTAAAAAGACTTCCAGAAAAAATAATTGCTAAAAATTTAAAATTAACATATTGCAAAAAACTTTTAAATCTACCATTAAATAATAGTCTAAATGCTTTGGTGTTAATTCGTTTAAATGAAAAAATTAATTCTTCATAAAAACCCGTTACAAAAGCTACGATACCACCAGAAACTCCAGGAATTTTGTTTGCTCCACCCATGGCAATTCCTTTAATAAAAAGTAATATTCTATCAGAAAATGTTCTTGTGCTTTGTAGCTGCATTATTAATATATTATAGTTGCGAAATGAGTTTAATACACTCCATTGCTTCTTTAACGTCATGTACGCGTAAAATAGTTGCTCCTTTTTGTAGTGCAATCGTATTTACTATAGATGTTGCATTTAGCATCTTTTCTGGCTTAGAATTAAGAACCTTATACAACATAGATTTACGTGACATTCCTACCAATATAGGTAAATTAAAGTTATTAAATGATTCTAAGTTGGCTAAAATTTTATAATTGTGTTCGATTGTTTTTCCAAATCCAAAACCGACATCTAAAACTATATCTTTTACATTTAATTGTTTTAGCACTGTCACTTTATTTTTAAAATAGGATGCGATTTCGCTAATCGTATCTTTATACGTAGGATTATCTTGCATATTTTGCGGAGTTCCTTTACTATGCATTAAAATATATGGTATTTGGTGTTTTGCAATAATGGCAAACATTTTTGGATCTAAGTTTCCGCCAGAAATATCGTTAATCATGCAAGCGCCAGCTTTAATACAAGCATCAGCAATGTTACTTCTAAAGGTATCTACAGAAATTAAAATAGTAGGAAATTCATTTACCAATAGTTTGATAATAGGTAAAATACGTTCGAGTTCTTCTTTTTCGCTAATATGTGTGGCATTTGGTCTAGACGAATAAGCACCAACATCTATAAAGGTAGCGCCATCATCGAGCATTTTTTTAGTCTGTGAGATAATTTCTTTTTTAGAATTAAATTTTCCGCCATCATAAAAAGAATCTGGTGTAATATTTAAAATACCCATTACCTTTGGCGTATTAAAATCAATAGTATTTCCTTTACAGGTTATATGCATCTTATTTATTAACAACAGTATTTACTACTTTTCCAAGTTTAGGAGCAGTATAGTTTGTCATTTTAAAGATTAATTCTTCGATGGTATTTGCAACTAAAAGCATGTCTCGATTTTCTATTTTTAAGAAACCTTCCTCTACCATAACATCCAATTGTTTTAAGGTAAAATCAAAAAAATTGTTGGTATTTAAAATACCAATAGGTTTGTTTTCAATGCCAAGTTGTCCAAGAGTTAGTGCTTCGAAAAGCTCATCGAGTGTGCCAAAACCTCCAGCTAAAGCAATATAGCCATCTGCTAATTTACTGATAACTACTTTTCGTTTACTCATTTTTTTTGTAAGAATCATTTTTGTAATCTCTTTATGAGCAACTTCTTCATGACGAAGTAACTCAGGAATTACACCAATAACCTCTCCGTTTTTCTTTAAAATAGTATCGGCAATTATACCCATCATTCCAATTTTTCCACCACCATAAATTAAGCTGATATTATTATCGGCAAAATAATTTCCAACAAGAATAGCTTCATTAGCATAAATAGTATTAAAACCTTTGCTAGAACCACAGAAAACTGCAATTTTATTCATAATTTTGTTCTTTAATATATTTATGCGAAATTTACGCAAAATTTTAATGTTATATGTCAAAAACATCAAAACAATACAATAAAATTGTAACTACTTGTAAGTCATTATTTGAAAAAAAAATGAAAGATTATGGAAGTGCATGGCGAATTTTACGATTACCATCCTTAACCGATCAAATTTTTATTAAAGCACAACGAATACGACAATTACAAGAGTTAGAAGTCAATAAGGTAGATGAAGATGAGGTTTCGGAGTTTATCGGGATTATTAATTATTCCATAATGGCATTAATTCAGTTAGAAATAGGAGTTGCTACCGAACCAGATTTAGGTGTAGCAGAGTCGATTATATACTATGAGAAACACATAAAGATAACGAAAAAATTGATGGAAAATAAAAACCACGATTATGGAGAAGCTTGGCGAGAAATGCGCATAGCATCATTAACCGATTTAATTTTGCAAAAAATATTACGCATAAAACAAATAGAAGATAACAAAGGAAAAACATTAGTTTCAGAAGGTATTGATGCAAATTACCAAGATATGATTAATTATGCTATTTTTGCACTGATATTAACAGAAGAAAACAAAACAAAATAATATAACACAACTAACATGAAGAATATACTAACACAAATTATAAGATTAGTAGTTGGAGCATTTTTTGTCTTTTCAGGATATGTAAAATTAGTAGATCCATTAGGCTCCGCTTATAAATTTGAAGAATATTTTGGAGCAGATGTACTAAACTTAGAATTTTTAATACCATATACATTACCATTTTCTATATTTTTAATAATTGCCGAAATTATGCTTGGTGTCATGTTGTTGGTTGGCTATAAACCAAAATTTACAGTGTGGAGTTTGTTAGGTTTAACAAGTATATTTTTATTTTTAACATTTTATTCGGCATATTTTGATAAAGTAAGAGATTGCGGATGTTTTGGAGATGCAATAAAATTATCAGCTTGGGATACTTTTTATAAAAATGTTATTCTAATAGCATTAATAATTTGGTTGGTAATGCAAGTGAAAGATATAAGACCATTTTATAGTAGAAAGTTGTCAGGAGCAATATCCATCTTATTTTTATTAGTTTTTGGTTTTATAGCTTATTATGTATTAAATCATTTACCATTAAAAGATTTTAGACCTTATGCAGTAGGTAAAAATATACCAGAACAAATGATTTATCCAGAAGGAGCAAAAAAAGATAAATACGATATTACATTTATTTACAAAGTAAATGGAGAAGAAAAAGAATTTAATGAATCTGAAAAACCATGGGAAATAGAAGGAGCCGAATATGTAGATCGAAAAACGGTATTGGTAGAGAAAGGATACGAACCACCAATTCATGATTTTACAATGGAAAGAAATGGTCGTGATTTGACAAATAGATTAATGAAAAATGAAAAATTAATGCTAATTGTAGCCTATAATCTAGGAAAATCTAATAGAGATGGATTTGCAAATATTAAGATCGTTACAGAAAAAGCATTAGATAATGGATATACCGTTTATATGATGTCAGCTTCGCCAGAAGAAGAATATATAAAAATTAAAGAAGAGTACGATTTAGATTTTAATTTGTTGTATTGTGATGAAACCACTTTAAAAACGATGATACGTTCTAGTCCAGGAATTATAACAGTAAATAAAGGAAATATAGAAGGAAAATGGAGCTTTAACGATTACGACAAAGTAAAAATTAAAGAAGGAATGGGTAGAAAAACAAGAACATTAGATTTTAAATTAAAAGAATCGTTGGACAGTATTTTTAAATTAGATCAAAAATATAGATCCATTATGGATGCAGAAAACCCAAAGAAAAGAGACTCATTAATGAAGGTATTTAATATACCAAAAGATTCTTTAGGAACCGATTTTTGGGAAAAACAAAGTAAAATAGACTCCACAAACATGGTGTTTTTAGATGCAGTTATTGAAGAATATGGATATCCAGGAAAATCAATGGTTGGCGAATTATCAAAAGACGCAGGAGCTTCCATAATAATGCATTCAAATAGTATCGATAAATACATCAATCAAGTAAAAGAAGCAGCAGAGAAAAACGAATTAACCTATACAGTAGCGGCAACTATGGAAGATTTGTATTTAATGAATAAAGGAGAAAATCAGATATACGGAACGCAAACCGCATATATAGATGATAAGTACATTATTTGGCCAATACAAGATGTAGAGTCTGTAAATGCAAGAAGAAAAGAAGCTGGATTTAAGTCAACATTACAAGAATATGCCAAAGAACTTTTTGGAGATAATTATATGTATAAACCAGAATAGTATTATTTTTTATAGTAGTTTTTTGGAAACATAAGCAAATGAAATATTTAATAGTGTTTATTGGAGGAGGACTTGGAAGCGCATTGCGTTACTTTATTGGAAGATACCTAAATAATACAATTTTAACCATACCATACGGAACATTATTAGTTAATATATTAGGAAGTTTTCTAATAGGAATAATGTTGGGATTGACATTAAAAAATAATGTAGTAACCGAAAATCAAACCTTACTTTTAGTCACAGGTTTTTGTGGCGGATTTACAACATTTTCTGCATTTGCATTCGAGAATAGTACCTTTATTAAAAATGGAGACTACATTAATTTTATTACGTACAGTTTGGGAACTTTAATGATAGGAATATTAGCGGTTTTTTTAGGGCTATTTTTGGTAAAATAATACCACGTAAATTTAATAAATAATGTCATTTTGACAGATGTAAACAATTGGCAGTACTTTTGCGTACTGTAAAGAATAAAACTAATATATTATGAGTAACGATAAAGAAGAATTAGAGAAAGAAATAAAAGAAACGATAGAGGAGAAGCAGGTAGAGCAAGAAGAACAAGAAGAAGTAAAAGAAGAAGCGACTTCCGAAGTGTTATTAGAGCAAGAAAAAGATAAATTTTTGCGCCTGTTTGCCGAATTTGAAAACTATAAAAAACGAACGTCAAGAGAACGTATCGAATTATTTAAAACAGCAAATCAAGAATTAATGACAGCAATTCTGCCAGTTTTGGACGATTTGAATAGAGGTATAATAGAAGTGAAAAAAGTGAAAGAAAAAGGTCTTTTAAAAGGAATGGAATTAATACAAAATAAATTAACAACCATTTTAACACAAAAAGGATTGCAACAATTAGAAGTAAAATCAGGCGATGTTTTTGATGCAGAAATTCACGAAGCAATTACACAAATACCAGCACCATCAAAAAAATTAATAGGAAAGATTATTGATATAACAGAAGTTGGTTACAAGTTAGGAGAAAAGATAATTAGATATCCAAAAGTAGTAGTAGGAAAGTAAAAAATAATAAACCCTATTAAAAGGCAAATCAAAGTAATGAAACAAGACTATTACGAAATATTAGGAGTTACAAAAACTGCTACAAAACAAGAGATAAAAAAAGCGTATCGAAAGAAGGCAATAAAATACCATCCAGATAAAAATCCAGATGATAAAACAGCAGAAGAAAAATTCAAATTAGCTGCCGAAGCATACGAAATATTAAGCGATGAGAATAAAAAAGCACGATACGATCAATACGGTCATGCTGCTTTTGAAGGACCACAAGGAGGAGCGGGAGGAGGTTTTGGCGGTATGAATATGGAAGATATATTTAGCCAGTTTGGAGATATATTTGGAGGAGGAGGTTTTGGAGGCTTCGGTGGAGGAAGATCTAGACAAGCAAGGGTAAAAGGAAGTAATTTGCGAATACGCTTAAAATTAACTTTAGAAGATATTTTAAATGGAGTAGAGAAAAAAGTAAAAGTAAAACGATTAATAAAAGCAGCAGGAGCTACATATAAAACTTGTAGTACTTGTAATGGGCAAGGGCAAGTAATGCGAGTAACCAATACCATATTGGGAAGAATGCAGACGCAAGCAACCTGTCCAACTTGTAAAGGAGCTGGAAAATCTATTGACCATAGACCAAAAAGTTCTGATGCAAACGGAATGGTACAAGAACATGAAATGGTATCCATCGATATTCCAGCAGGAGTAACCGATGGCGTACAATTAAAAGTATCAGGAAAAGGAAATGATGCGCCAGGAAATGGTATACCAGGAGATTTGTTAGTAGTAATCCAAGAAGAACCACACGATAAATTAAAAAGAGAAGGAGTTAATTTACATTACGATTTATACCTAAGTGTCCCAGAAGCAATACTTGGAGTATCTAAAACAATAGATACCTTAAAAGGAAAAGTAAAAATAGCCATGGAAGCAGGAACGCAATCAGGTAAAATTTTGCGTTTAAGAGGTAAAGGCTTACCAAGTCTAGATAGATATGGCAATGGAGATTTATTAATACATATAAATGTATGGACACCAAAAAAAATATCAAAAAGCCAGAAAAAGATTTTTCAAGAAATGCTAGAAGATGAAAATTTTAAACCAGTACCCGATAAAACAGAAAAATCATTTTTTGAAAAAGTTAAAGATATGTTTTCTTAATTTTTTTGTTTGAAATACAATACTTTATAAAAAATAGGATTAAATTTTAAAAAAAAAGATAGTTTTTATTTGGAGTTTATTAAAATAAAGTTATATCTTTGTACAAGAATTATTAGAGAAGTCTAATAATTTCTTTTTCATAGCAATTTTCCCACTCAAGAAATTGAGTGGGTTTCTATTTTTAGAGATAGAACCAAATGTAACTTTCCATTTTTTTTTCTTCAAATTTATAAATTGTATGCTAATAGATTACACATAGAGTTCGTAATTATTGTATTTTTGTCGCATAAAAGTCGCCTTATCGCTATCCATAACCAATGGATGGAGGAAAGTCCGGACACCATAGAGAATTGTAGCGGTTAACAGCCGTCATCACACTTTAGTGTGAGAGGACAAGTGCAACAGAAAGCAAGTACAGGTAATGCTGTAGTGAAAACAGGTAAACTCTACGAGGTGCAATGTTACGTATATTGGAGTGTCTGCATTAGCAGATAAAGAGTACTCGCTCAAGTCTTCAAGGGGTGAACAGCTAAAGTTAGTTAGTAATAGCTAATTCAGATAAATGATAAGGATTTTCTACTTTTTGTAGAGAATACAAAATCCGGCTTATAGACTTTTTTTAAATTCAGGGTTTTAAAAATAAAACCCTGAATTTTTATTTTTAAAACTATTTTGAACTAAAGATAACACCAGAGCTATGATCTTTGTCTGCACCAGTAACACTTTTTAAACAATTTATTTCATTTTTATTTTTTCGTAACCCTAAAAAAGCAAAAATTAAGGCTTCCTTAAAATCAATGATGTCTTTATTTGGAATAACAATTTTGTTTTTAGAATAGGATGTAATCCGCTCGATTAAAAAAGTATTAAAAACACCTCCACCAGTAATCAAAACATTTCCGAGTTCTTTAATCTGTTCTGAGATTTGAAATGCAATATGTTCTACATAAGTTCGCAAAATATCTTTTTCATCTAAATTATAGGTATCAATTAGTGGTATTAAAATGGCATTAACATACTCAAAACCTAAAGATTTAGGATAATTTGTTTTATAAAATTCTAGCGTATTCAATTCATTTAATAAATTAGGAATAAGTTTACCACTTTTTGCAATAGCACCATTAGTATCGTAAAGAAAACCTAATTTATTTGCATAATGATTTAAAACAGTATTAACAGCACCAATATCAAAAGCAATTCTTGTATTGTATACATCAAAAGAGATATTTGCAAATCCACCGAGATTTAAGCAGTATGTATAATTTGCAAATAATAATTTATCACCAATAGGAACTAATGGGGCACCTTGTCCACCATAAGCCACATCTTGAGTTCTAAAGTCACAAATGGTTTTAATTTTAGTATTGTTAGCAATTATTTGACCATTACCAATTTGTAAAGTATACCCTTTTTCAGGTTTATGATGAATAGTATGACCATGCGAAGCAATAAAATCTATTTTTTTAATGCTGTATTTTTGAATAAAGTCTAAAATTAATTTAGATAGGTAATTTCCATATTCTAGATCTAATTGTTGTAATTGTTTTTTGTTAAAATGAAAAGCGTCTTTTAATAGCTGCAACCATTTTTTTGAATATGGAATGGTAATACAATTTATTATTTTAAAAGAATAAGAATTTGTATCGTGAAATTTAGTATATACCAAATCTACGCCATCCAAAGAAGTACCACTCATTAATCCGATACAATAGGTTACAGTTTTAGACATAATAGTAGTTAATAAAAAGTCATGCTAAATTAAAAAATAATACCAAATTATCTTTATATTTGATGACGAATTGTTAGTTATAAAAATACATGATGTTGTATCGTAAATAATAGCAATTCAGAAATTCAATAAAAACACAAATAGACAACAAATAAAAATGGATTTTAGCCTTACAGAAGAACAAATAATGATACGCGATGCAGCTCGTGATTTTGCACAAAATGAATTGTTGCCAGGCGTTATCGAACGTGATGAAAAACAAGAATTTCCACACGAACAAATCAAAAAAATGGGAGAACTTGGATTGTTAGGAATGATGGTAGATCCAAAATACGGAGGTGGAGGAATGGATGCAGTTTCTTATGTGTTGGCAATGGAAGAGATTTCTAAAATAGACGCATCAGCATCTGTAGTAATGTCGGTAAATAACTCTTTAGTTTGTTGGGGAATTGAAACTTATGGAACAGAAGAACAAAAACAAAAATATTTAACACGTTTAGCCACAGGAGAAATAATAGGAGCCTTTTGTTTAAGCGAACCAGAAGCAGGATCAGATGCAACATCACAACGCACAACAGCGATAGATAAAGGCGATCACTATATTGTTAACGGAACAAAAAACTGGATCACTAATGGAGGTACAGCAAGTGTATATATTGTTATAGCACAAACAAATGCCGAAAAAGGACACCACGGTATTAATGCTCTAATTGTAGAAAAAGGAGCAGAAGGGTTTGTAGTGGGACCAAAAGAAAATAAATTAGGTATTAGAGGGTCAGATACACACTCCTTAATGTTTAACGATGTAAAAGTACCAAAAGAGAACCGTATTGGAGAAGATGGTTTCGGATTCAAATTTGCCATGAAAACATTAGCAGGAGGACGTATTGGTATTGCTTCACAAGCATTAGGAATAGCATCAGGAGCATACGAATTAGCACTAAAATATTCCAAAGAGCGTAAAGCGTTTGGTAAAGAAATTAGCAGACACCAGGCAATCGCTTTTAAATTAGCAGATATGGCTACAGAAATTGAATGTGCAAGACATTTATGTATGAAAGCTGCTTGGGATAAAGACCAACATAACAACTACGATTTGTCTGGCGCAATGGCAAAATTATATGCTGCCGAAATGGCAATGCGTGTAACAGTAGAAGCGGTACAAATACATGGAGGTTATGGTTTTGTAAAAGAATATCATGTAGAACGTCATATGCGTGATGCAAAAATTACCCAAATTTATGAAGGTACTTCCGAAATTCAAAAAATTGTGATTTCTAGAAGTGTTTTGAAAGGGTGAAATTTAAGGACTATATAAATTAAAAACGAGTTTGCTTAAGCAAACTCGTTTTTGTTTTTACGAAGAAATAAAGTCAAATTAAATAATATTATTTTTAACCATTTCCCAATAAGATTTTCCTTGGTTTGTAAGTTTACAAGATTTTGATGTCATTGCTGTATGATGTATATATGGAGCATCAACAAAGATTAGTACCAACTTAACATTAAATACGCTATAAATTATTTATATTTTCACGGTTTTGCGGCACTTTAAATTTAAACGATAGCTATGCTATGCTTGAAATTTCAAGATTGTAAAACATAAAAATAGTTCAAAATCTATTTAGCGCATTTTGAAATTGAATTGTGTTAAAATACCAGTTAATCGAAATAAAGCTATAGTTAGTCAAATGTCTATTGCTTTATATAAAAAAACCATACATTTTTGTCAAAATTAAAGGTTTCCATTTCGAGAAAAAAGAAAATAATTTTAAAATATGGGTAACAAAATAAAGAAAGATTGATTTATTAATGAAACTCAATACTAAATGAAACTCAATACTAAATGAAACTCAATACTAAATGAAACTCAATACTAAATGAAAAAAAATACAATTTTATTGCTGCTAATAATTATGACAGGTTTTACTAGTCTAAATATAGAAGCACAAAAAAAGGATAAACTATTTAAAATGGAAGGTAATCTAGGGTTATTTTATGATATGTATGATTATAATACAACCAATTACCCCACATTTAGACCACGGTATGAAAATAATATTGTGCGGTTTACAGCCAATGCAAATATCCAAATAGGAAAACATTTTTCTTTACCATTTGGAATAAATATTAGTAATCGAAAAACAACATATAATTTACCCAATCTACCAGATGAAAATTTATTTAATTATGTACAAAATCCAAGAAATAATATTCATATAGATCCAACATACAAATGGATAAAAGGACATTTAGGTTCACATACACCTAATTATTCGACCTTAACAACAGGAGATATTCAAATATTTGGTGTTGGAGTAGATATAAACCCAGGTAAATTTATATTATCAGCAAACTATGGTAAATCACAGATAGCAATAGAGCCAGATATTTTATTAAATGTTCCAGGAGCATATAAACAAAATTTATTTGGAGCACGTATCGGATTTGGAAAAATAGAAGGATCAAAATTTACACTAAACTTTATTAAAATAAAAGACGATGTAAATTCGGTAATAACACAACCAATAGCCTATGATCCTATAGAAGGAATTACAATTTCGCCATTAATAGAAATAAAATTAGCAAAAAAACTAACCATCAAGACAGAAACAGCAGCATCTATTTATACAAATAACTTATTAGCAGGGCCAATACCTTTTGATAACGATATTATTGATGCAGTGTCTAACTATGTTACAGTCAATTCAAGTAGTGTGGCAGATTTTTCACATGCAACATCTCTACAATGGAAGTCAAAAACCTTTTTATTAGGAGGAGAAGTGAAATATATTGGACCAGGATTTATGCCAGTTGGTTATAGAAATATAGAAAAAGATATTATAGACTATAAGTTAAATACAGGATTTAAATTATTTAAAAAGAAATTAGATGTCAAAGGAATGTTTGGAGTAAGAACCAATAATATTAAGAATACAACATTACAAACAACCAAAAGAATTATTAGTAACATGAATCTATTTGCACAATTTTCAAAAGTATTTTCGGTAAATGTAAACTATAATAATTTTGGATTTCGAAACAATTTAGATGATAATACCCTTCGAGTAGAAATGGTAAACAATTCTTTGTCAATAGCACCAAGTTATCAAATACAAAGTAAAACAAAGCAGCATGTAATAACAGCAGTTTTTTCATTAAATAATTTTGAACAATACGATACTACAGTACTAGATTTTATAGCAACCGATTCAAAAACATATAATGCAAATTATATGCTTATTTTTAAGAATATTCCATTAAATATAGGTTTGACAGGTATGTATTTACAAAACAAGTCTAGTTTAACAGATTTGAATATAACTAATTACGGAATTATGGCAGGATATAGGTTGTTTAATAAAAAATTACGCCCATCAGTATCTATAAATTATGCAACAATTACTAGAGATAATTTTACGCCAGATAAACGAATCAATGCCAAATTAAAACTTAAATATAAAATTAATAAAAAGATGAAATTAAAAATTTCATACTTATTAAATAATAATAAATATGGAGATTCTAGACCAGGAGCCATATTAAACGAAAATAAAATTCAATTCTCAATCCTTAAAAAACTATAATTATGAAGGTACTACAAAAACTCATATTATTTATGTTGATTAGTTTTTCGATAAAAACTAGTTATGCACAAGTTACCGTTGCATTAAATGTAGATTCGCATCCATCACCACAAATATCAGAATGGGTTAATCGAACCAATTTAGCAATATTAACCGTTACAAATACAGATGAACGATTAGAAGGAACGGAGTATAAAATAAAAGTAAAATTATTTTTAGATGGCGACTTAATTGCCGAAACAAATAATAGTGTAGCAATACAAACTTTAGAATTAGGAACACAAACATTTTTAGCAGACGAAATTATTCCATATAGCGCATTAGAATTTCATAATAGAGGATATGAAAGACAAGTAATGCAAACAGGAATGTTGCCAGCAGGAGAGTATCAGTTTTGTGTAAGTTTATTAGATTTGAACGGAGAAGTAATTTCTGTACCAGAAATTATTTGCCAACCAATGATAATAACAGCATATCAAATGCCAGAATTAATGATGCCAATTGATGATCAAGAAATAACATCGCAATTAGTACCAAGTATTATTTTTAGATGGACACCAATGACACCAATGCCTTCAGCAGAAGATGGTGTAAAATATATTATTGCAGTTTCTAAGGTTGGAGATGGACAATCGCCATCACAAGCATTTCATGTAAATTATCCTATCATAGAAGAAGAAATTATGGCAGGAACGCAGTTTATTTGGCCAACAGATTTAGATGCGCCAGAAGAAACAACACAATATGTTTGGAGTATAAAACCAGTATCTTTTGAAGATAATCCATATAAAAGTGGAAGCAATGGCTTTGTAGATGTAGAAACATTTATAATAACTAGAGCAGACGACATTGAGTTAGACGATTGTGCTTGTACAGATGAAAATCAAACACAACCAGAATTAACAATAACACAACCAGAACCAAATAACTATCCAAGAAAATTAGAATTAGGAAATGTTACGCAATTAAGAGATTACTTAATAAGTTGTAATAATAATCTAAGTATAACATCACATAGTATTGATGTAGAGATAGTTTGGGATGAAGATCATACAGATAACCTTACTAACAATGGACCATTTGAACATTTATATAGTATTATTGATGAAATACCAGAACAAGTTTGTGTAAATGTAAGTATTGCACCACGCGAAGGTTATAATGGCGGACAATGTGAAAAAGAATTTTGTATAAACGTACCACAAAGTTTTCAAGACTTAAATATTGGAGATACACCAACAGGAAATATAGCAGTAAATGATACAATATATGCAGGTCAAAATGGAGAATTTGCAATAATTACTACCGAAATTAATGAGGTTAGCAATAAATATTCAGGAAAAGGAACAGCTTATATAGGTTGGTTAAAAGCAAGAATGGCAGTAAAATTTGATAGTATAACAGTAGATGTAGATAGAAAATTACTAACAGGTATCGTTTTAGCAGAAATTTACGATGCACCAGCACCAGTATATCCACAAGATTGGGCATTAGAAGTAGTCTCTAATAATCCTATGGCAAATAATATTGCAGGTAATATTGTTACTTGGGTAGAGAATCAAACCAATCAAACGATAGATTATAATAGTTTAACAGATTATACCGATCCTGTTAAATTACCATTAGGAGTTAATTTTCCGAGTGGAGACCAATTGGCAATAACCGAAATGGTATTTAGACAAAATAAATCAGAATTTAATATGGTAGCAGTCAAAACAACGCCACCAAGCTGGGGACCAGAACAATTAATTGGGTTTGAGGCTAAAAATTTAATATTTCATCCAACACAAATAGTAACACCACCAGAAAGAATAGAGTTGATAGAAGATGTAATTATTGGAAATCAAAATAATGATATATTCTTTACCTTTAAATCACCTACAGGAGGAAACCCAGGTTGTTATGTAGAGTGGAATGAAAATGGATTTTCGGAATATGGAATAGAATTAAATGCAAGTTTTACAAGAGATTGGTTAGTGCCAGTGCCAGATGATGGAACTTCAAAATCAGAAGCTAATTTAATTGCCACAGGAACCGATTGGAATGACTTAGTATTATCAGGAAATTTAAACAAATCAGAAATTATGGATGCAGGAGAATCTACAGGAGTTGTAGTTATGGCAAATACAATTTCTTATGATATGTCAGATGTATTAAATCCACCAAACATGGAATTTCCAGAAAATTATCCGCCAGGAGCAGAAACTACCAATTTATTTAGAGGTTTTTATATGAAAACATTATCTGTAGAAATTGGTGCAGATGGATGGGAAACACACTCAGGAGGACCACCAGAAATCAGTATACAGAATATGATTATTAATAATTCAGGAATTACATTATATGCAGAAGCTACCAATGTATATGAATTTCCTAATGTAGGTGTAGCCGATATGGCAGCAAGTATTGATACAATACATGTAGATATTAGTGGAAGTTCATTAGTAGAGGCAGGTATTAGAGGAAGAATAGCATTGCCAGTAAGTAAAAGTGACTCAATTCAAAACCCGTTAGAATATAATGCTATATTTCATATAGCACAAAACCCAGCAGAACACACAAACTTTCAGTTAACGATAAATCCAACAGGACCAATTAATGCACATTTAATGAAAGGAACTATGGAGTTTGCCGAAACTTCTAATATTACTGCATATATCGATAAAACTAAAAGAACATTTCAAACTACATTAAATGGTAATTTTGTTTGGGATAATGTACAATTAGGACCAGTTAAAAATATTAATTTTAATTTAGGATTTCAAGGTATTGAATTTAATTATAATTCTAGTTTACAGAATAACAAAATGCAATTTAATTCAGGAACATGGGCTTTTGCAAGTCCGCAAAAATTTATGGCAAATTTCCCTGTAACTATCGATAATATAGGTTTTGAACAATTGCCCACAACAGGTTCACAATATTTACATGGTAAATTAAATTTTGATGTAATTTTTAATCTAACCGAAGATATTGGAGGACAAACAAAATTAGCTGTAGAAGTTGGTGTTGATGAAAATGTTGGAGGAACAGGAGCAGGAAAATTTAAACCACAATATATAGATACAAATATTGAAGACATATCTATTTATGCACATTTACCAGCAGTATCTATAGATGGAACTATTCAATTTAGAAACGATGATCCAGTATTCGGAAATGGATTTAAAGGAGAATTAACAGCTAGTTTTAAAGCACCAAAAGTAGGAATTACGGCTTTAGCAGAATTTGGAAATACCGATTATCAATATAGTTCAACCTATAGATATTGGCGTGTAGAAGCAGCCGCTAAGTTTACACCAGGATTGCCATTTTTACCAGGAGTAGCCTTTTATGGTTTTGGAGGAGGAGCATTTAAAAATATGGAATCTACATTAGTTCCTGCAAGTGGATCTACTCCAGCAGCATATACATTTTCACCTAAAAAAGGAAATCTAGGATTCAAAGTAGAAGCAACAATAGGAGCAACACCAAAAGTAGAATCATTCAATGCAGATGTTGGATTAAATGGACAGTTTTCTGCAAGTCAAGGAATGATAAATATTGGTTTTACAGGAGATTTTTATGTAGGAGCACCATTATTACCACAAACCAAAAGAGATGAAGCACAAATTAAAGGGAATGTTATAGCAGATTATAATTTCCCAGATAAGCATTTCTTTTTAGGAGTAAATGTAGATATTGATAAAGCACCAGCGGTGGTTGCAATGAATCAATCCTTAGTGTTAGATATTAATGGAAAAACAAATAAATGGTACTTTAAATTTGGAGAACCAACAGATACGAATAATGCCACAATTATGGGATTCAATTTATATGAATACTTAATGTTTGGTAACGATGTGCATGCACCAGCAAATGGTTTTACACATGGTTTTAGAGAAGCTTATAAATCAGTAGTTCCGTCACATGGATATCCTGGAATTCCTTCAGGAACAGGTGTAGATAGTAACTCAGCAACAGGTAGAGGTTTTGCCTTAGGAGTAGGATTTTCGATAGATAAAAGTGTTAATAAACACATAGTGAATGGATATAATATATATTTAGGAATTAACGCAGGAGCCGAAGTGAACTTAAGTATGATGGAATATAATGGCTATAATTGTGCAAACACATCACAACGAATAGGATTAAACGGATGGCGAGCAAGAGGAAATGTTGGATTTTATGTAGATGCTTTAGCTGAGGTTAGAAAGAATAATGATGTTTGGCCTTTAGCTAATATAAAAGCAGGAGGTTGGTTAGATGCCAAATTCCCAAGACCAACCTATGTGGCAGGAGCAGTAGAAGGAAATGTTCAAATTGGACACTGGACAACTAGATCTCATAGTATAGTTGGAGATTGTACTCATGGAGCTTGTAATGGAGCTAGAGCACATATTACGAAAAAATTTAAGAATACAGGAAATGCACATAGAAGTTATACTTTAGGATGGCATTATAGAACAAGTTGTACTCATTACAATCATCATTACTTAGTAAATAGAGCTTTTAATAAATCGTTTGATTGGGGAGATAATTGCGGAAGTAGCGATTCAAATACAAGTCCAGATTCAGGTCCAGCAATGGCACAACAAGATGCAGCAAACGATCAAGAGCAAAACTTAATTAAATATGTACATGCAGGTCCTAGATATAATTATCCAGCGACCAAACCTGTAACCGTAAAATACGGTTTGCCGTTAGATGAAGTTTTTGATGTTACAGAGCAACAAAGTAGTGGAACGGTAAAAACGAGAACATTTAAACTAGTGAATACGGTTACTTTATACCAAAAAGCAGATGGGTCTAATAGCTACTCTACAATGATGAAAAATACAGATGAAAACAATTTAGGAGAGTATTTATATACTAAAGGACAGATTCAAAATATGCAAGCAGGACCTATGAATCTTACAGCATTACAACCAATGAATAGTGGTAATAATACACAAGCAGCAAGTAATGTACAAGGTATGACTTTAAGCGGAGGAATGATGCAAATGAATACACAAGCTCAAGCAATGTATACTTTATATCCAGCACCAACACCACCAGAAACTAGCGAGTACGATAATTTACCACCAGAAGCAGATCCAATAGTGAATACATTAGAAGTAAATAAAACCTATAAAATAGTAGTTACTGCAACACTTAAAGAATATGTAAATAATGTTTGGGTAAATGCAAGAAAAGCAGATAATAGTTTTGTAACGCAAACAATCACAAAAGTATTTAGAACAGGACCAATGGTTATAGTAAGTGCTAGTAATAATATGGCACCAGCACAAATGCAACGAAACTAATACAAACTAATAAATAATTATTTTAATTTAAGAATTATGAAAACAATACTAAACAAGCAGATCATTTTCATCGTACTATTATTTTTAGTTGTAGTAAATAGTAATGCTCAGGACAATAAATCGGATAAACCTAAAAGTACTATAAATACAGTTGCACGTTATACAAATAATGTAGTTGAATTGCGATTTTTTCCAGATAAAAAACCTGTTTTATATACTGGAATTAAAAATGGATTCATCATTGAAAGAACCGATTTATCAAAAATGCCAGAAGATGCAGAAGGTATAGATGATTTAACTTTTACAAAAATAGGAGAAACAAAAGCATATAATGAAACAGAATGGGCAGAAGCTTTTTCAAAAGCAGATACAGAAACTAAACATGATCTAGAATTAGCAAAAGACTTTTTTGATGCTATTGGTGATAAAAAAGGAGGTAAATTTAATTTTAAAGAAGGAATAAAAGCGATGAAAGAACAAAAAAGTACAGAAGATTTTGAGTACTTGATTTTTGTGCTAAATGCTATTAAAAATAAAGAAGTAGCTAAAGCTTTAGGTCTTGATTTTACAGATTTAAATGTTGAAAAAAATAAAAATTATATTTATAGAATTAAATTAGCAACACAACCAAAATTATATATTGTACAAAGTGAACCATTTAGTATTGAAACCAAAGAAGTTAGTAAAGAAATAGAACGTAAAATTTACGTCAAACCAGGCGATACCAAACTAAGTTTTTTATGGGAAGAAAACGATATGATTTCGGGAGCTTTAGTAGAGCGTAAAAATAACCAAACAGGTAAATGGGAATCGATGACAAATGCACCTATATATAGTTTAGGAGAAAGTGTTAGAAATGGATTTAAAGATGAAAAATTAACCAATTATGTAACCTATGAATACCGTTTTTATGGATATACACCATTTGGAGAAAAAGTCATGTTTGGAACAGCTAAAGGAATGCCAAAAGATTTAACACCACCCAAAAAACCAATTTATAAAAGTGTAAAACACACCAAACCAGATGAGGTAACTATTAAATGGGATGTGCAGAAACCCGAAGATGGAGACTTAAAAGGATTTATCATTGCTCGTGGTAATGAAAATAGAGGTAAGTTTAGTATTATTCATCAAGAATTATTGGCAAAAAGTACTAGAGAATTTAAGGACAAAACCTTTAAAAAAGATGCCACTAATTATTATGTGATTCAAGCAATTGATACCGCAGGAAATATTAGTTCTACAATACCAGCATTTGTTACTTTAATAGATTCTATTCCGCCAGTAAAACCTAAATTCTTATCAGGTAAAATAGATTCTTTAGGCGTAGTAACTCTAGATATAGTTTTGAATAAAGAAAAAGATTTAATGGGTTACAGATTATTCAGGTCAAATAGTGATAAACACGAATTCTCTGCAATTCAAGAAGGTTTTGATGACAATGATTCTATACCAAAACCAGTACAAATTGTATTTAAAGATACCGTTACTTTAAACTCATTAACACCTTATATTTACTATAGAATAAAAGCATTAGATGAAAACTTTAATCAATCTGAATTTTCAGATATTTTAAAAGTAAAAAGACCAGATAAAATAGCACCAACAACACCAGTATTTAAAAATGTAAAAGTACATAAAGATGCTATAGAATTATTTTTTGCATTAAGTGAAAGTAAAGATGTAATAGCACAATACATTTATAGAAGATTGAGCTATGATGCACCATGGAAACTACTGGCAACACTTAAAAATGACCAACGTACTTATCTCGATAAAAAACTAGAACAAGGAAAAAAGTACTTTTATAGTTTACGAGCAAAAGACGATAGTGATAATTATTCAAAATACGCAGTTCCTGTATATGGAAAACCGTATGATGATGGTGTGCGACCAATTGTAATAGAACTTAAAATTTCATCAGAAAAAAACAAAGTAAGCTTACAATGGGAATATCCAAAAGAGTTTAAAGATGCTTATTTTGTTGTATATAAAAAAGACAAAAAGGGTAATTTAAAACAATACAAAAATGTTCAAGAAAAAAACTTTGAAGAAAAAGTAAAAAAAGGAACATTTGATTATGCAGTTAAGGCATTTACCAAAGATGGAGGGCAATCAAAAATAAGTGAAATAAAAGTAGCCGTTATTAAGTAGAATTAAGTGTTATACCAACTCCACATCAAAATACACGGGTGTAAATTATTTATCTTTACACGTTTTACTGCACTTTAAATTTAAACCATAGCTATACTATGCTTGAAATTTCAAGATTATAAAACATAAAAATAGTTCAAATCTATTTAGCGCATTTTGATGTGGAGTTGGTGTTACGTTTATAAATAGAGGTTGCTACAATATTACCATCTACGATAGTATTTATTTTAATTTTAGAATTGGAATTATTGTCTTTCTTAAAAACAACCTCTTTTTTAGTAATTTTTTTTGTGCTTTTTAAATGAATAGAAATGTTATCCTTAGTAATTACAAAGCAAAAATGAATTGGAAAATTAAAGTTATTACGAAAACGCAAATCTTTATATCCATAAACTACCGTTGCATCTGAACCTAATGGATAATATCTAGTAGCATCCTCATACAAATCTAAAGAATGGTTATGACGTTCTAAAATTTCTAAATTAGCTTCTAAACAAACTCGATAAACTAATCCAGATAATTGACATAAGCCACCACCAGAAGAAGTGGTTAAAACTCCATTAATAATTGTTCTGCCAGGTTTGTAATTATTTTTTTTAGATGGTTTTTTGACAATATACCAAAATGAAAAGATTTCATTAGGATAAATAATCACATTTTCAATACGTTTTGATGCCTTTTTTAAGTTGTGTAATTTTGCTTGAAAACCAGAATTTTTTTTAATAATTTGTGCATATTTTAATGTGAAATTAAAAATGAAATGGCGATTGCTTTTTTTTGCAAAAGAAAACAAAGTGCCAGAAAACAAATCATGAAAAAAACGTCTAAATAATTGAACTTGTAATTTTAGTGGTTTAGGAATAAGTTTTCGAAAATTCATTTCTTCTTTAGAATAAAAATTAAATGCGAGCTGTATTCTTTAAAAATAGAGTTACATAAAAAAGTATCTAGCCAAATAAAATATTTTCTTAAACGAAATGGAATACGATGTATCGGAAAAAATGCAATACCATAATAATTAACAAGATTCCATTTATCTTCAATACTATTTAAAATATCTTTTTTTGAGGCTTGGTTTGCACCATGCCAACCGCTTGATGTATAGTTGGTAAGTTTTCTTCTTTTTTTAGATGGAATATCAAAAATAAAAAGCCCATCGTTATTTAATACGTGATGCACTTCGTTAGCGATGTTTTTCACTTGTTTTAAATCCAAATGCATAAACAAATGAAATGACAGTGCATTATTAATAGCATTATTTTTAAAAGGTAAATTTTCGGCATCTGCAATTTGGATGTTTTTTTTTGAAAATTTCGCTTTAGAAAAAGTGACCATTTTTTTGCTAATGTCCACACCAAAATCCGCAAAGAGTAAAAATCGACCTGTACCACAAGCAATATCGAGATTATTTTTAATATGGTTCGGACTTAGATATTTGCGTACAATTTTATTTTCTTGTTTGTTTATATATTTTCCATAAGAATTAGCAAACCTATCTGTATCGTAATTGTTGGCAAGTTGGTCGTAGTATGTGGTAATTTCTTTTTTCAACTATTATTTTGGTTTAATTCTTCTCCTAAATACACCAATTTAAAACCAGTATCAACTTCGGTAACTGTGCCAGATGCTGGAATTATTTTTATATCTCCATTAGACAAACGTAAAAATAGAGGAACTAAATTATCGTTATTTTGAGCTTGTTCAATAAGCGCTTCGTAATGTGTATTAGATTCAATTTCTATTTCGTGAATGGTAGGATTATTTCTAACAATTTCTGCAAGTTTTACAAAATCGTCTGTATGCGAAAATAATCCTTCTTTTGGATTCTTTTTTGGATCGTTTTTTTCTTCCGAAGTAATTAATCGGAAGCTACCATGCTCGCCAAACTGGTTTTGAAATTTTAAAATACAGTGTTGGTTAATTTTTGGATTTGCCGTTAAAGCCATTAAATAACCTATATCATTTAATTCGATATTGTTGCCCAATTCTTCTGAAAAAACATCTTCATTAATTGCTTCTAAGCCCAATTCTTTAGCCTTTTTAATATTTCCCATATTGGAATCTACCAAAACGACATGTCTATTATTTTGATCTAAGTATTTGGCAATAACCCTAGAAAATTCACCAGCACCAACAATTAATACACCATCAGATTTTAATAAAAATACGTTTAATAATTTTGCTATTAACCTTGCTGTAGTGGCATTTAATAAAACAGTACCTAATACAATCATAAATACTAAAGGTGTGATTAATTCAGAGCCAACAATTCCTAAATTAACTAATTTTAGTCCAAATAGAGATGCAATACCAGCGGCAACAATTCCACGAGGACCAACCCAACTTATAAAGAGTTTTTCATTAGTCTTTAAGGAAGACTTATAGGTGCTTAAAAACACACCAATTGGTCTTACTAAGAAAACAACTGCTACAAATAAAAGTACGGTATTCCAATTGTAAATTGCTAGTAAGTCTGAAATGTTTATGTTTGCAGAAAGTAAAATAAATAGAATGGAAATCAATAAAACACTTAATGATTCTTTAAAATAAAGTAATTCTTTTAAGTTTGGTAAACCAATATTTCCGATTACCATTCCCATTACAACAACAGCTAATAAGCCAGATTCATGTGCAAAAGCATCAGATAAAACAAATACACCAAGTACTGTTGCTAGCGAAAATACGTTTAGCAAATAATGAGGTATGAGCTTCTTTTTCATAGCTAAAGTTAAGGCATGTGCAAACGTAAATCCAAATGTAGAACCAAATAATACAATTTTACCAAATTCAAGCAGTGCTGTTTTGGTAAATGCATGTCCTTCGCCAACACTAATAAATTCAAAAACAAGTACGGCAACTAATGCTCCTATTGGATCTATAAGAATTCCTTCCCATTTTAAAATTGCTGAAATGTCTCTTTTTAAAGGTACATTTCTTAAAATTGGAGTAATTACTGTTGGTCCAGTTACGATAATTAAGGCAGAAAATAAAAAAGAAATTTGCCAACTTGTATGGTAAATATAATGTACTGCAATACCTGCACCAAAAAAAGTAATTAATGATCCAAGTGTAATTAATTTTGAAATTACGGAACTAACGTTTTTAATTTCTTTAAATTTTAATGTAAGTCCACCTTCAAAAAGTATAATGCTTATAGATAAGGAAACGAAGTAAAATAAACTTTCTCCTGGAAACAAACCTTTTGTACCATTCCAAATTGGTTCAATCCATTTTGTACCATCTTCGGAAAACAAGGTAGAAATAGGACCAACTAATAGTCCGATAAGTAATAATGGTAAAATGGCTGGTATTTTAAAACGCCAAGCAAACCATTGTGCTAAAATCCCTAAAATGATGACACTCGCTAATTCAATCATGGTTTTATTAGTTTAACTTTTAATATTTCAAAGTTAAACTAATATTTTTAATTATGGTTTTGTTTTATCAAAATCCATAATAATATTTATTCCAAAATTAATGGTTTGATTTTTACTTTTTGCAATATTAGTTAGTCCTAAAATATTATCTATGGCTCCATACATATTAAAAACTCCAATGCGTGTAGATAGACCGATACCAATATTTTTTGCGCTATACGAATCTACCGTATATGTTATTTTACCTCTTAAGAATTTAGAAAACTTTTTATCGTAAAAAAGAGTTGCTGCAAATTGTGGTCTTTTGGGACGAAGAATGCTATAAATTTGTAAACCAATTTTACTTCTAAATGAATTTTCATAAAATGTTCTTAAACAACTGGCATTATCTCGATCTCCAAATTGATATGCTATTAATCCATTAACTTTGAGTGATCTTAAGCTTGTGTATTTTTCACTTCCGTAAATTAGAGGTAATTCATTCTTAACTTGATTTAAGTAATCTATCGGATTTCCTGTTGGAAAAGTCAAATTTAAACCATCATATTCTTGCGTTCCTTGTACTTTGTAGACTGTTGTGTTTTTGGTGTGTCTGATAAAACCCAAATCTTGAAAACTAGCTTCTGTAATCCAGTTTTTATTAATTTTATAAGTTAATCCAAAGTCCAAGCCAAGTCCCATATTTCCACTTGCAACAAATCTGCTAAACATACTTTGTTCAACTTCGGCTTCGTTATGTATAACTCCAGAAGTTTTTAATGTGAAATCTATTTCCTGCATGCGATGTCTGTAGATATTATTGGTTCCTTCTTTGGTGAAAAATAATCCAGAATTTTGTGTTGATGTAATATTAAAAGCACTCGAATAGAGTTTAATTCGTGCTCCGATAGTAATTTTTTTATTCCATTTTCTAGAAACACCAAAATGAAAAACACCAAGTACTTCGGCTTTAAATTTAAAATCTCGTAAATTAAATATTTTATTTAAATCTTGATTTCCTTCGTAAGCAAGAGTTACTAAATCTTTTGGGTGATATGCGATTAAGTCAAATTCTTCGTAATAACCAAGGCTTATATAATCTTTTTTATTTGTTCTTCGAAATCCAATATTAAAAACCTCTAGTTGTTGATTTATTGTATAGAAATCTGCATTATCTATATTTGGCAATAAGGTTGCAATTTTGGTATTGATATTTACACCATCATTTGCAAATATATCATTAATTGCGAAACCAGAAATTCCGGCATGTATATAGTTTGAAGATAATATTGGTATACCAGAATGCCATTGAAAATCTACTTCGGCACCTGGATTTGCCATTAATGTTTGTGGCACTTCATTAAACCCGAATAGTATTTTTTTATTTTGAGAAGATAAATTTATAACAAAACAAAACAGAATGATGAATATATACTTCCTATTCATTGTCGATATTTAAATAGATATCTAACGCCGATTTGAAATGTAAAAACATGGTATTGTCCATTGTATTGGCATTTGGTACTAAATTTACAACTACATTTATTCGTTTTGTTTTTATAAGATTATCGTAGGATGTTGTACCTCTAATAAATTCTATATTTTTAACTAAAGAACTATTTTCATCCACATTAAAAGGTATAATTTCTAAAATAGTATTTTCATTATCCATTAAATAATAATTAACAATAAATTTTTTATTAAAATTATTATCAATTTCAAACTTAAATATAGCATGATCAATATCATTTTCAGCAATGCTATTATTAAAGATATTAATATCTGTAAAATCTAGCCTTACTGGTATTTCTTCGCCAGTATCCGAATTGATAAAATCTGTTTGTTTTACATTAAATTGTAATACGGCAACTTTTGCAACAGGACTAATCATGATATCTTTGCTTTGATCAAAATCTACATCTCCAATACAAGAATTAAAGAGACTAATAATTAAAATATAAAAGGGTATTATTTTAAGTTTCATGTTATAGGTATTACTATTGTCAAACGTAAGTCATATATAAAATATTGTCTATTTATTAGATTGTTGCCATTTCGTATAATATAGGGCAAATATAAATATTTAATTATAAAAAACAACCATCTCTATATTTCATAGAGATGATTGCTGCAAATATACATTACCGTTTTATGAATTAGGGCCTTTTTAAAGATTCATTTTAATAATGCATACACTTTTTCTAATGCATTAATTTTAATATTATTGTTTGATGAATTTTCTATTAATTGAAATATTCTCAGTACTTAATTTAATAAAATAAATGCCTTTTTCTAAGTAGTTAATATCAATCGTTGCATTTACCAAATTACCAGAAGCTATTTTTTTACTTAGCATATTTGTAATAGTATAATTTTTAATTTTTACTTTGTTTTGAGTTATATGTAAATTTGTTGTTGCTGGGTTTGGATAGATTTTGATACGGTTATTTAAGTTGTACGAGTCAATATTTAAAGTACTAGAAGTAGAAAACTCAGCAGTTAAAGGGTCGTCACAATTATTTTCTCCTTGTACAAATACGGTAAAGGTGTAGTTTTCTCCTAAGGTATTAAATGTATAAGAGCCATTTGTCGCAGGATGTTGTGAGCCAGTAGTGTTGTTTTCATGTACATAAACCCAAACATTTGCATTAGGGTTTCCATCCCAAGTTATAATAACATTGTTATAGGTTTCTACATTTACAATGATGTTTGAAACTGGAATATCAGAACAGTTACTTTGCAGTACACTCTCTAATGTTATTGTTTTTGGATTGGTTGTAAATACATCATACTCAAAAGTAAAATCATTTACATAGCCAGCAGTTATTGCTTCTTGAGCGGTATACTCTGTATTTGGTGTGTAAACTCCCAAACCACTCACATCTTGAGAAGGCGCATCGATAAAAATGTTATGTTGACTAGTTGTATTTATTGTATTATAGGAAGCTATAATAGCAGGATTGTCTCCACGAAAAATAGTATTTCGAGTTATTAAAGAGGCATCATCTTCATAAACGGAAATAGCAGAATAGCTTGGTCTTGAAGAATTGGAACAATCAACAAAAAGATTATCTGTAATTTCGGCATTTTGCAAAGCATAAGGAGAATCTGCACTTACACCAGCTCCAAAACCACCATAAGAATTAAATATCACATTATTTTTTGCATGGAGGTTATAAATTCCAAAATGAGTCGCTAATGCAATTCCATTAGCACTAAGAAAACTATCAGTAGTACATGCAGGAATATAACCCCACAAAATATTATTTGAAACCATTATAGGGTTATTAGGATTTGCCGAGCCAATTTTAAAATCAAGTGCATTTTCTGCATACATACGATTTCCGTTTGGATTGGGTGTTCCGTTATAATCCACATAAATATCGGAAGTAACCCATATTTTATTATTATCAATAATAGTTCCTTCCATATTTCCTGTTTGATTTACATTAGGATTGCTTTGAGAAATAGTTATGTTTATGTGTAGTCCATCATTTTGATTAACGATTTCATTGTTCAGAACTTTAGTATTTTTAATTTCTACATAGTCTGCTGCATATGCATTAAAATTATGAGTTAATAAAATACACATAACATCATGTTTACGAGCACTTAGAGACATATTTTGGAAACGAGAGTTTTGAATTGTATTATTATTGCATTGGTGTCCAATAAAAACAGACTGACCAACATTATCCGTAAACATCCTATTGATAATATTAAATGAAGATCCGTTTGTTATTTTTATTATAGATCCACTTCTATTTGCAGCTTGCCTATCAATAACCCAATGGCTTGCATTATCTAATGTTAATTTGTATAAGGCTAATTCATTAGTTTGTAGCTTTCCTGGATGCACATTATTTCCATTATGTAAAATAAGGTATCTTTTGTCATTGGCTGTACCACTTTGAGATATCATTATATTTCCTAATGAAGTATAATTACCAGGCGCAACACAAAATATTCTTTTGTTTATATCGTTAATATGACTCCAATCTGTATTGGTGTTAATGAACTGAACTTCGGGATTGTTAGCATCACAACTAGGTAATGTTACTGGTTCAAGATAATTATTTGTTGTTGTAGATAAATTTTGTGCATTTGTAGTATTAAAATTTAAGATTATTAGTAATAATACAATGTTGCTTGTAATTTTTTTCATTTGGTTAGGTTTAGATTACAAACCTAAATAATCATAAAAAGATATTTCCCACCCTTTTGGGTAGTTTTGGTGTTTTTATACTTTGTAAAATGTTAAAATTATTTAAAAATCAATAAAATAGATAAAATTTAAGGCTTAATTTTATTTAAGGCTTCAATTCGATTTTTTACATCTAATTTTATATAAATATTTTTTAGGTGGTATTTTACCGTATTTTTAGAAATGAAAATAGTTTCTCCAATAACAGAATAAGACATTCCTTTACTTAATAAATCTAGAATTTCTATTTCTCTTTCTGTAAGTTCATATTTATCTATAAACTCTTTTGAATTAATTTTTGGTCTGTTTTTCAGATCGTTTAATTGTAGAATATATTTTTGGAGTTCATTTTCTATTTTCTCTAACTTTTGTTTTGATTTTTGTTTTAATAGATAGAAAAAAAACAGTAATGATATTAACACTAAAAATAAGGATGTAATCATTAAGTTACGAATTTTTAATTTCTGTCTTTTTGTATTATTCTCTTCATTTAAAAGATTAATTTGTTGTTGCTTTTCTTTTATTTCGTGTTTGGCAATGATGTCGGTTACTTTTTGATCTCTCTCAATAGTATAAATACTATCATGTAACTCTATTCTTTTACTAAGATAGTTAGCAGCGAGTTTGTATTCTCCGTCTTTTTTGTAAAGCTTTCCTAAGCCGTAATAAATTCGATCTAAATTGTATTTATCTTTAATTTTATTAGCAAGTTTTTGAGCTTCTAAATAATATTTTTTAGCATTTTTGTTATCCTCTAATTCATTTTGAAGAAAATTAGCCAAATCGACAAGAGGTTCTATTGTAAGGTTAATATCTACATCTTTAGATAATTTAATTGCGTTGAGATACGATTTGTATGAGAGTTTGTATTTTTTTTGTTTTTGGTATACCATTCCAATTTTATTTTCTACTAATGCTAAACCATAATTGTCTTTATTTTTCTTAAAACTTATACTAGCTAATTTTGCATAGAATAAAGAAGAATCTATTTTTTCTAAAGATAAAAAATTAGTAGACATGTTCGAATAGATAATTGCGTTCTTAGAAGTTAAATTATGTTTTTTTTTATATAAGAGATTTGTTTTATGGTAATCTAAAGCTTCTTGAAATCGATCTTGAGATTGTAGTGTAATTCCAATATTATTTAATATCTGAGATACTTTTTTGTGCTTATTAAGCTCTTCAAAATAGTTTTGTGCCTTATAAAATTGATACAAAGCATTTTCAAATTTCCGTTGATTTAAATAAAGTGTTCCAAGATTAAATAATGTACTAGCTTCTCCTTCTTTTAAGTTTGCTTTTTTTGCAATTGTTATGGCATGTTTAAAATAATACGATGCACTATCGGACTCTTTTTTTCTAGAATAAACGATACCAATTCTATTTTGTAATTTATAGTTTAAAAGACTATTTGGGTGCTTTTTTTCAATGAGTACTGCTTTTTGTAAATAAAAAAGAGTAGAATCTAAATTAATCAATGAAAATTCATCAGATAATTGTAGGAGCGTTTTTATGCGTATAGAATCATTTTTAGTATTTGTAAATTTTTGTAATAAGTCGTTTGTTTTTTGTGAATGAATATGTGTTGAAAAAATAAATATCCAGAATAGGATGATAAATTTCACAAAAGAATATCCATTGAATATTTTGTAAGTATTCACTGCTGTTGTTGTTAATTGATAAAAATAAATGCTATAAATTAGCTGAAATATAAAAAGTAAAATTACAAAATATATTAGAGATTAAAAAGAGACTTATAAAATCTCTTTTATCTGTGATAAATGTGTAACAGTTGTTATCTTGTTTGTGGAAGGAGGAGTATTTGTGAAATTACAATAAATAGTATCCATACCAATATTTTTTGCACCATAGATATCGGCTTCTAAATTATCTCCAATCATAATACTTTCGTAAGTATAAGCCTTAGCATTTTTAAGGGCATGGAAAAATATTTTTGGATTTGGTTTTTTTACAGATATACTTTCCGATGTTATTATTTGATCAAAATAATCTAATATTTTGGAATTTTTAAGTTTCGCAGTTTGAATTTCAAAAAAACCATTAGTAATAATATGCAATTTATATTTGGGTTTTAAATATTCTAAAAGGTTAATAGTTCCTTCAAAAAGGGTATTGTAATTTGATAAATTTTCTAAGTATGCATTAGCAAGAGTATTTATTAATGTATCACTTATAACATAATTCATTTTATCAAAAGTATCTCTTAATCTAGCATATTTCAACTCTTCTTTGGTTACTTTTTCCTCTCTATAGAGTTTCCAATATGCATGATTTATAGGTTCATAAATTGCACTAAATTTATCGACATCTAAAAGGATGTTATTTTTATCGAAAATAAACGTATAGGACTTCTTGGAATTGGTATCAAAATCCCAAAGTGTATGGTCTAAATCAAAGAAAATATGTTTAATATCGGATGATTCTCGCATGTTTTTTTTTTATAATATTGGTAAATGGTTTTCTGCCTGCCGTTTTTAAGGTTGCATTATTTAAAATTAATACTGCATTTTTTTCTAAGATAATACTAGCATTAGGAGGAAATATTACAGTACCATTTAAAATTAGTACAGTATTTTGTTTTACAATAATACTTTGATAAAAACGAAGGGTTTTAAAATCCCAATTTTCATTTTTTGAAATAATTCTAGGAGTATCAAAATTAGAATCTTCCGTAACAAATTGGATGAGGTTACTAGTCATTAATGCTTTGTGCATTTTGCCAACTTCACTAGGTTGAATGTAGTTTCTTGGCGATTTTCCACTCTGACTCATCATGGCTTTAAAGCATTTATTTCTTTGGTGGTATTCGTTTCCATGTCCCAAACCAAACGAATGCCCCAGTTCGTGCGATAAACCCATATAATGACTAATAAAATAGCCTTTTACGAATTTTTCCCACGAGACTTTTCTTTTTTTAGCATAAATATTTTCCATCCACAGTCTTTTTAAATATTTATTTGGATAATTTATTTGAGAACTTCTATTAAAATCGGTATACGATGGAAATTGAGATAATGAATTTTTCATTGTGTTGAGATATCCAGTTTCCGAATTATTTTGTAGCAGATCGTCTAATGCTTTCGCGTTTATTGTATTGTAGATGTTTATTCCTTTTTTAGTAATAGTATCGTGTATATTATCGTCTAAATATTTTAAGTACCATCTGTTAGAAGGAGATAATAAACCCACATTTTTTTTCTTTTCGGAATACCCTTTAGCATTGAGATAATTTCTAGCAAAACTATCTTTTACATACATTTTTTTGAATTGAAGTTGGATTTTAGTATCCGAAATAAAATCATTTCCTTTATAGCAAATAGGATCTTTGGGGTTTTTTAAATTAGCATATAATTCATTCGATTTTTTAAAAATTTGCTTAAAAATTTCATTATTTTCTTCGCTATTACCATTAAAATTCCCTTTACCGTTTTCATCTAATAAAAAAATAAAATTTACTCTTACATATAATGGATTGTATATTGCTTTAGGAATAAATTCTCTATTATTAGTACGATTATTTATTATTGTAGCATTTATTTCGCTAATGCTATTATATTGAGGAAGTACTTTTTTTGAACAAGAACTCCACAAAAAAAGAAGCAGTATAGCCATGATTTTAAAAATCAAATATTTTATAGGTGTATGCATGTTTTCTAATTAAATTATACTCCAGTACTACCAAAACCACCTTTTCCACGTTTGGTTTTATCCAAAGATTTTACTTCGATCCAATTTGCTTGTTTGTATTTGGCAATAACCATTTGAGCAATACGATCGCCATCTTTAATAGTAAAATTAGTATTAGATAAATTTACTAAAATTACACCAATTTCGCCTCTGTAATCTGCATCAATAGTTCCGGGAGCGTTTAAAACGGAAATGCCATTTTTAATAGCGAGTCCACTTCTCGGTCTAACTTGTGCTTCATAACCTTGTGGTAAAGCCATGTATAAGCCAGTTTTTATAATTGTTCTTTCTAAAGGTTTTAAAACAACATCTTCCTCTAAATTTGCTTTTAAATCCATACCAGCAGACGATTTAGTTTCGTAATGAGGTAAAGCGTGTTTGGATTTATTTATAATGTTAATTTTCATGTTTCTCTGTTAATATTTGTTTGATTGTATTTTTTTCTAAACTATAAATAACGCCAATAAAGGTTATAAATAATAATGTAGACACATAATAATTTTCTCTAAACTTATAAAAAGATAGTACAGAAAATAAGATTGAAATACCAAGATATAAAAGCACTTTTTTAAAATCGTATGGCACAGGATAATGTTTTTTTCCAAATAGGTAAGATATAAAAGTCATTAATGTATATACAAATAATGTTGCCCAAGCCGAAGCCAAGTAGCCATATATAGGAATAAAGATAAGATTTAAAACAATAGTAATGATTGCGCCAAATACAGAAATATACATGCCATATTTGGTTTTATCGGTTAGTTTGTACCAAATAGATAAGTTGTGATAAATTCCTAACATTAGATTCGCTAAAAGAATAATAGGAACAATATTTAAAGCTTGTAAATATTCCTCTCTACTAATCACAATTTTGGCAAAAAGAGAAATGTATGCAACAATTACAAACATAAATACGGCGCCAAAAATGGTAAAATAAGTTAAAATAGTAGCGTAGGTTTTTTTAGCATTTTTTTTATCTGCATGATTAAAGAAAAAAGGTTCGGCACCCATCCTAAAAGCAGTAATAAACAAAGTCATAAAAACACCTAATTTATAACAAGCAGCATAAACACCCATTTCCGAATCACCAATATAATTTTTCAATAATATTTTGTCTAAATTTTCATTCGTTACATAAGCCAAGCCACCAACCATTATAGGCAAACCATAGTGTAATAAATTTTTAAAAATTTGTTTATCAAATGCTAATTTAAATTTAAATAAGATAGGTAGCATCATAATAAATGTCATTAAACTAGCAATAAAACCAGCAAAAAATACGTAAATTACTTGTGGAGCATTACCGAAATTTTTGATTAGAGTAGAAGGTAAGTTAATACGATATTTAGGAACTATCCATAAAAAGAAAACCACAAAAAAAGCAAGTATAATTACATTACCAATTTTATAAAAAGAAAAGCGAATAGGTCTATTAGATACTCTTAAATAGGCAAACGGAATGACAACCAAAGTATCAAAAAAGATAGTTGCAATTAATAACTCTAAAAATAAAGAGTTGCTAAAGCCAAAAAAAACACTCAAATTTTCCGAGAAATATAAGCCAAGAATTAAAAATAGAAGCGTGGTAACAAGGAGACTAATAAATGTTGTAGAAATAATTTTTCCTTTCTCTTTTTCTTTTGTAAAAAATCGAAAGAAAGCAGTTTCCATTCCGTAAGTTAGAATAACATTAAGGTAAGCAGCATAAACATAATAAATAACATCAACAGCAAAAGTTTCCGATGCAAATACATTGGTTTTTAGTTTTACTAATAAAATGGTAATAACTCTAGGAAGCACCGAAGCAATTCCGTAAATAATAGTGTCTTTAAAAAAACGTTTAAGTGTGCTCAAATCAAAATAATTTAGAACAAAAGTAATGAATTTAAAAAATGGAGATTGTTTTTTAATATTTAAAATTCAATGTTTATCAACAAAAAAAACTCCAAAAGAAATAAATTCCATTGGAGCTTTGTAGTTAATAGTTTTAATCTTCACTACGTCTTCTTCTGCGTCTAGTACTTTTTTCAGTTCTACGTTTAAAATCACCATCACGACCACCGCGATTTCTATCACTAGCACCGCGATTTCTGTCCGAACGATTACGATCTCTACTGCTATTTCTGTTTCTATCGCTACCACTAGAGCGTTTTCTGTCTCCGCGATTACGATCTCTACCACGACCACGATCTCTGTTTCTACTGCGAGTTTTAGGTTGCGTAGTAACTTCTACATTAATACTTCTACCATTAAATTCAGCATTTTCAAAACCTTTTAGAAGAGCTTCAGTATGTTCTTTCGGAATTTCAAAAAAGGAAAAACTTTTTAAGATTTCAATTTGTCCAATATCTACTTTTACACCCAAATAATCATTGACTAAACCAATCATTCTAGCAGGATTTAAACCATCCATTTTACCAGTATTGATAAAGAAACGTTGCATGTTTTCATCCGTAACACGTTCTCTACCAGTATCAGCACCAATATCTTGAGTTTTTTGATAATAGTTCAATAAGTGTTCTAATTCATTATAAATAAAGCGTTTAATCAACTCGTCTTTTGTTAATTTTTTAAGATCCTTAGCGATATCTTCAAAATTATCACTTAAATCATCTTCATTAACCTTAATCGCTTTTATTTTTTGAGCATATTGTAATAACTTAATACCAACAATTTCTTTACCAGAGGGCACTTCTTTTTGAACAAATTGTTTGCCAATTTTACGCTCAATTTGTCTGATGCGATTTTTATCTTTATTGGTAACAATTACAATAGAAATACCTTCAGCACCAGCTCTACCAGTACGACCACTTCGATGCGTATACGATTCAAGTTGGTCTGGTAGTTTGTGATTAATTACATGCGTTAAATCTGTAACATCAATACCACGAGCAGCAACATCGGTAGCAACGAGAATTTGTATTTTTTTAGTTCTAAATTTTTTCATTACAATATCACGCTGTGCTTGTGAGAGTTCACCATGAAGAGAATCAGCACCATAACCATCCTGTATTAATTTATCAGCAATCTCTTGAGTTTCTCGACGAGTTCTACAAAAAATAATACCATAAATTCCAGTATTAACATCTACAATACGTTTTAGAGTAGGATATCTATTTCTTTCAGAAACCAAATAAAATTGATGATCTACAGTATCAGCACCTTGGTTTTTTTCGCCAGCACTTATTTCTGCGGGTTTAAACATATAGTTTCGTGCAATAGCCTCAACTTCTCTTGGAAAAGTAGCCGAAAATAGTAAGGTTTGTTTTTTATCAGGAGTAGCGTCTAAAATATGATCAATATCTTCTTTAAAACCCATATTAAGCATTTCGTCAGCTTCATCTAAAGTAACCCATTTTACTTCACCTAATTTAAGACTTCTTCTATTAATCAAATCCACCGTTCTACCAGGAGTACCAACAACGATTTGCGCCCCTTTTTTAAGATCTTTAATTTGATTTGAAATATTTGCACCGCCATAAACAGCAGTAACATGTAAACCTTTGATATTTTTAGAAAATTCCTTAATATTTTTTGCAATTTGTATCGCTAATTCTCTAGTCGGAGATAAAATAATAGCTTGTGTAGCTTTATTATCAGTATTAATTTTTTCTAATATAGGTAAAGAAAAAGCAGCAGTTTTACCAGTTCCAGTTTGCGCAAATGCTTTTAAATCTTTATCAGAACCTAAAATTTGTGGTATTGCAAGTTCTTGAATTTCTGTAGGTTTCTTGTATCCTAACTCTTCTAAAGCGTCTACAATATTCTTACTAAGACCTAAGTCTTTAAATGATGGCATAATATGATTATTTTTTACAACAGTTAATTTAAGTGTAAAAAAATCGACAATTACAACCCTTAAACTAAATGTTTAATTAGCGTGCAAAAGTACGTTTATTTATTTGTTATAGCAGTATTTTGCGCATTTTTTTCAAAGACGAGTAACTTCTGTTCAAAATTGTGATGCGACAAAAAGGTAAAATCACTTTGAATAATACTATTTCGATCCAGAATAATTGCCCTAGGAATATCTTTTGGGAAGAATTTATTATCGATTTTATCAACCAATTGAAATTGATTATTGCGATTAAGATTAGTTGCTTTAATATACGATTTCCAATTGTAATTATCTAGCTGAAAATCAATTCCGATAAAACGAATGTCGGGATGCCTTTTTGAAAGATAATTTACCCTTTTAGCCATATTTTGAATATGATTTAATTCCTTAGGCCAAAAATAGATAACCGTATTTTTAGTAATAATATGTTTAATATTGAGAGTTTTATCTCGTGTGTTTTTGAGTCGAAAAGAAAAAAGGTTAGAACCTTTCTTAAATGTATTAATTGCATTAATTAAGTTGATGACTTCTTTTTTAGTATCCTTGTCGGTACAATTTTCAAAAAATATACGCTGTGCAATTTTACCATTACTTTTTGTACAAGAATTATCAATTAAGCTACTTATAAAGGTTTTTTGTAGCATGGTGTTTTTTAATTTTTCTTTGGTAATTATTTTTGAAATTTGTTTTAAAATGATTACCGATAAATCAGAAAGACTATCCATTTCTTGTTTGTAGAGCGAGGTGTTATAAATAGTATTCCATAAATAATTTTTATACGTATAATAGTTTGTAAATAAATTATGATTTAGATTAATATTTTTTCGATGCTTGTAAAAATCTTTACTAAGAGTAGGTAATTTTTTTAAATGATGAATATGTTTGTAATGAATAGGATATTTTTCTTTGTTTGAAAAAACAGGAAAATAAATAGCAGTATAAATAAGATCGAAGTACTCCTTAGATTGTTTTATAGTACCATCCTTAAATTGATTAAACTGAATTGTTTTAAGTTTGATTAAAGAATCTGTTTTTTTAATAAAAAGAGCCTCATTAAGGCTAAAATAGTCAAAGTATAACTTTTCTTGACTTTCATTTTCTAAAAATAGTTGAATTAAAAAATTATTGCGTTCGGCACCTTTTCCACTAAAAACCAAAGACTCGTCAAAATCCCAAGTATTTAATCTAATTAATAAGCTGTCTTTAGGTTCTAAATAGATGTATTGAAACTCCTCGCCATTTTTAAAAGTATACAAACCAGCTTTTAAACTGTCTATTTTAATTAAAAATTTTTGATCTTGATTTAATTTTGTAGATGCAATCTCAATATCGTCTTTATATATGGTAACATCAATATCTTTTGGATTTTTTATATGTCCACCAAAATAAGTCACATCATTTTTTACAGAAGATTTGCATCCAAAGATAAAAATCAAAAGAAATGAAATTAAAAAATATCTGAAATAGAATTGCATAAAAAAATATATAATCAAAACAAAATTATTAATATATATTATGTATTGTTGTTAAATGAAAGTTAAAACCTGAATTCGCCTAATAATTTGTTTGTAGTTTAGATTGGTTTTTTATAGACGAAGATGAATTTTAGAAGGATTATTTAGATAATTCAAAGAAATTTAGCGAGATTAGGAGAAAAATAATCAAACCCGAAGGAAAAACAAATAAAAGACAATCTATTTTGAATAAATTTTAAGAAATAACAGATTAAACCTTAAAAAATATTCTTCAAATCTCACCATTTCTTCATTTTTAGTAAATTGAATTTTAGGTCGTACTCAGGTTTAAAAGAGTATAAGTTACTATAAAATAACAGAAAAAGTATAAAATAAAAATCTTAAAAAAAAGAAAAAGTCAAGAAGCGTCTTTATGCAAAAGTCAAAAAAAAGAGTATTTTTGCAAAAAAAATATAGAAACATGTTAACAGTATCCAATCTATCAGTTCAATTCGGAAAAAGAGTTCTTTTTGACGAAGTTAATACAAAATTCATACATGGTAATTGCTACGGTATAATAGGAGCAAACGGATCAGGAAAATCAACATTTTTAAAAATTATTGCAGGAGAAATGGATCCAACAAGCGGAAATGTTTCTCTAGAAAAAGGAAAAAGAATGTCTGTTTTATCACAAAATCACTTTGCTTTTGACGAATTTAATGTTTTAGATACCGTACTAATGGGAAATAAACCATTATACAATATAAAACAAGAAATGGATGCCCTATATGCAAAACCAGATTTTAATGAAGAAGACGGAATCAAAGCTGGAGAATTGGGAGCAGTTTATGAAGAAAATGGAGGTTGGACAGCCGAGAGTGATGCAGCAACATTGTTATCTTCAGTTGGTATTTTAGAAGAAATGCACCATACTTTAATGAAAGATGTAGGAGGGAAAGTAAAAGTAAGAATATTGTTAGCACAGGCATTATTTGGAAATCCAGACTTGTTGGTAATGGATGAGCCTACAAATGATTTAGATTACGAAACAATTTCTTGGCTAGAACACTTTTTAGCAAATTATAAAAATACAGTCATAGTAGTCTCCCACGATAGACACTTTTTAGATGCCGTTTGTACACACATATCCGATATCGATTACAACAAAATAAATCATTACTCTGGAAATTATACATTTTGGTACGAATCAAGTCAGTTAGCAGCAAAACAAAGGGCACAACAAAATAAAAAAGCAGAAGATAAAAAGAAAGAACTAGAAGAGTTTATTAGACGTTTCTCCGCAAATGTTGCAAAATCAAAACAAGCGACAAGTAGAAAAAAAATGATAGAGAAATTAAATGTAGAAGATATTAGACCATCAAGTCGAAGATATCCAGCAATTATTTTTGAAAGAGAACGAGAAGCAGGAGATCAAATATTACACGTAGAAGACTTAATAAAAAAAATAGATGAAAAAGTAATTTTTCAAAAAATAAATCTAAACTTAGCAAAAGGAGATAAAATTGTAGTAATCTCAAAAGATTCAAGAGCAGTAACCGCATTTTTTGAAATAATTTCAGGAAATGAGACAAACTTTGAAGGAACATATAATTGGGGAGTTACTACAACTCAAGCATACTTGCCATTAGAGAATTCTCAATTTTTTACAGATGGAGATCTAAATTTAGTAGATTGGTTAAGACAATATGCAAAAACCGAAGAAGAAAGAGAAGAAGTTTATTTAAGAGGTTTTTTAGGAAAAATGATTTTTAGTGGCGATGAAGCCTTAAAAAAATGTACCGTACTTTCAGGTGGAGAAAAAGTGCGATGTATGCTTTCGCGAATGATGATGACAAGAGCAAATGTATTGTTATTAGATGAACCAACAAACCATTTGGATTTAGAATCCATTCAAGCATTTAATAATTCATTAAAGAATTTTAAAGGAAGCTTATTGTTTGCAACACACGATCATGAATTTGCACAAACCGTAGCAAACAGAGTAATCGAACTTACACCAAAAGGAATAATAGATAGATACATGACGTTCGAAGAATATTATGCAAATGATAAAGTAAAAGAATTGCGACAAAAAATGTATAGCTAAATATGTAATAATCCATTAAAGCATTTAAAAATCTTGAAGTTTTACGAAATTTCAAGATTTTTTTATTAATTATTTCTTTTTTGCAGCATACACCTTATCATTAATTGTAGAATGTAATCTTTTAGATTCTTTTTTAAAAAATGTTAAAGATTCATTTGTAGCAATTCGGGTTAAATGTATTAATATTTCTAAAAACATTAATAAAAGCATTTTGTAAGACACCATCAGCATTAGCTTTAACAATTACCCATATATGCCAGAACAATCTTTATAAGTAGATATAAGTTCTTTAGAGCTGCTGTTTTTTTAATTCATGCTCAGTCAAATTTATCTCTTTAAAAGATTAGACAATTAATTTATAAAAAGGTTTAAAAATAATTAAAACAATACATAAAAAAAATGATATATTTGTTGCATTAAATTTTGTTGTTGCTAAACAAAGGGGATTTTAAATGAATTATTATATGCGTTAATATAAAGGTTTGTTTTATAAAAATGTGTAAAAATATTAACAATACAATATTATTTTATGGAAAATAATGAGGATAATAAAAAAGAAGTAAAATCTAAGATTGAACAAATTCGAATTGATTTAGAAAAAAAATTCGCAGCTTTAGAATTAGCAAAATTAAAAAAATCTGGTTTATATATCGAAAAAGAAAAATCAGATGATGAAGCGAAAATAACTTCAGAAAAAAAAATAGAAACAAAATCTATTGATAAAAAACCAAAAACTCAACCAGAGAAGAAGGCTGATTTTGAAAAGGAAGATAATGCAATAGCTAAAGAAAAAGAAGAACAACCTGCTTTCGAGATTTCAGATTTAATTGTTTCTAGCATAAGTGAATTAGAAAAGAAACAAGAAGAAAATAAAAAGACAGATAATTTAGGAGCTAATAAAGAAACACAACGAGAGAGAAAAAAAATAAATAAAATTGTAGCACCAATACCGCCAATTAAAAAAAAACAAATAGAGAAAAAAGAAGTAGAACAAAAAAAAGAAACTACCGAAAAGAAAAAAGTTGTTATTGCGCCAAGTACAATAAGCAATAAAAATAAAACAGATGTAGCAAAAAGCGACGTACCAAAAGAAGCTATTCAAGAAGAAAAGAAAGAAGAAAAGTCCAAATTAAATTATATAATTTATGGAATTGCAGGAATATTATTTTTTGTAGTTGGATATTTAGTATTGGATTTTTATAATGATACAAAAGCTTTTGAAGAAGAAAAAACAGAAAGACTTATATCAAAATACAAAAATAAAAGTTATTTAGATTCGATAGAATTGGCAGATGCCAATAGTCAATTGTTGGATTATCAAAACCAATATTTGATAGATTCCATAGCAAATACTTATGAAGTAGACTTAAGAGGAAGTAATTCAAGAGGAATTGTAAACTCCAACAGTAGAGGAAAAGATAAAAAAGAAACAAGTTCGGTTAAAAATAAAAAAAATAACTCTGCAAAAGAAGAAGCAACTAAGAAAAAAAATAGAGTTTTAGAAGATGGTAGTTTAGCAAAAAATAAAGATATAAATAACACAGTAGTCAAAGAAATAAATGAAGCTATTAATGGCGTAGCGACAGAAGCAAATGATGCCGTAAATAGTGAGGACGCCATAAATGGAGGTACAAGTGATATCGCTAAAAATACAGAAGAAGAAAAAAAAGTAAAAGAAAAAAGTACAACCGATAATAATAACACAGTAAAATCTAAGATTACGAATTCTCCAATATATCCAGGATGTGAGAAAAAGAAAAGCGAATTATCGAAAAAGAAATGTTTAACATCAAAAATGCTTAGACATGTACAAAAGAAGTTTAATAGTGATTTAGCTCAAAATGTTGGATTAAAAAAAGGATTAAATAAAATTAAAGTTTCTTTTGTGATAGATAAAAATGGCTATGCAAATGTATTATATGTTAGAACTCAAAATAAAAAGGTAGAGAAAGAAGCTATTCGAGTAATACAATCCTTACCAAGAATGACTCCAGGGAGAGTAAATGGAAAAATAGCTCAGATGAAATATGTAGTTCCGATACAGTTTAAAGTTAAGAATTAAGCAATAACAAAGTTCCGCGCAATCTCGAAGTTTCGGAAGTAAAGAAAAAAAAGAGTAAAGAATCGCTAAGAGATTTAAGTAATAAAGGATAATTTATGAAACTATCTACTAACTAATACCAACCTAAGTTTGCAAAATACGCTAAATAGATTTGAACTATTTTTATGTTTTACAATCTTGAAATTTCAAGCATAACATACACTATGGTTTAAATTTAAAGTGCAGTAAAACCGTGAAAAGATAAATAATTTATAGCGTATTTTGATGTTGAGTTGGTATAACCTGATAAATATATTTAATATGGTTAATTAACGAGTTAAAAAGGTTTAAAAATTTTCATATTTATTAACAGGATGATATTGATTTACAAGATTTAGTAAAAGTGATATTTTTGTATATAGTTTTTACGTGGGGATTAGTTTAGACAATTAACATTTCATTAAACGGTTGATTTTTTGTTAATTACAAATTAATTTCAATAAAATTAAGAAAAAGATTAAAAAAGTCATTGT
>Ga0256840_1000392_pt1 | contig 45158 bp, 47 predicted proteins | sample 355202metaG_FD_185969 | JGI IMG/M metagenome (GOLD analysis project Ga0256840, IMG submission 185969) | Hydrothermal vent microbial communities from Mid Atlantic Ridge, Atlantic Ocean - 355-202 | ecosystem: Environmental > Aquatic > Marine > Hydrothermal vents | place: Atlantic Ocean: Mid...
CTTCATTATCTTGCCATTGTAAGCCTGTGATATGATCAGTGACCACCTCATTGGCTCTACTATAACTAGGAGTAACACCTTTTTGATAATAGCCATCATCTCCTGTGTAAAAGCTGGTAGTTTGCCCAGTTTTTTTAAGTAAAACTTGAGTCGCTACATTACTTTCTATGGTCACTACTACTGTATCTGCTGCAGTAGCATCATCATCATCTGTCACAGTAAGTGTAATAGTGTGTGTTCCTACCGTAAAATCACTCTTTGTAAAGCTTTCAGCCGTAGAAAGCACCACACTCCCTTCTTTCCACTCATAACTTGCAATACTCCCATCACTGTCACTACTGCCACTAGCATTAAAACTAATGACACTGCCTTCTGTTGCAGTCGCTGGACTCACTGTGGCTACTGCTGTAGGTGCCACATTCGGTACAGCATTAACCGTAACCATAACTGTGGTAGAATCTGTTACACCATCATCATCTGTCACAGTAAGTGTAATAGTGTGTGTTCCTACCGTAAAATTGTTCTTTGTAAAACTCTGTGCTATAGAGAGTACCACACTCCCTTCTTTCCACTCATAACTTGCAATACTCCCATCACTGTCACTACTGCCACTAGCATTAAAACTAATGACACTGCCTTCTGTTGCAGTCGCTGGACTCACTGTGGCTACTGCTGTAGGTGCCACATTCGGTACAGCATTAACCGTAACCATAACTGTGGTAGAATCTGTTACACCATCATCATCTGTCACAGTAAGTGTAATAGTGTGTGTTCCTACCGTAAAATTGTTCTTTGTAAAACTCTGTGCTATAGAGAGTACCACACTCCCTTCTTTCCACTCATAACTTGCAATACTCCCATCACTGTCACTACTGCCACTAGCATTAAAACTAATGACACTGCCTTCTGTTGCAGTCGTTGGAGTAGCAGAAGCCACTGCTGTGGGTGCCACATTCGGTATGGCATTAACCGTAACAGTTCTTGTAGCAGTAGCAGTATTTCCAGCTGTATCCGTAGCAGAATAAGTGATAGTGTAGCTACCTACACTGTTTACATTTACCTCTCCTGTCATACTTGGTGTTATATCACCATCTATCTCATCTACTGCAGTAGCACCTGCATCTGCATAAGTTTGACCTTGAGTTACGCTTGCAGGGTTTGTTCCTAGTAGCGTGATGACTGGTGGTGTAGTATCTGGCACTGTTTCATCTACATCCAATATCGTTATAGTTACATTTTGTGTAGCAGTGTTGCCTGCTTCATCCGTAGCAGTAGCAGTAAACGTATAGCTTGTTTTACCACTCTCATAGTCTGGTGCAATTTTAAATGTCACCACACCTGTATTTTCATCTACATTAAAACTATCCGCATCTATTCCTGATATACCATAGATTACATGACTTGTATCTGTTGCTACTAAAGTCATTGCTGATTGTCTATTTTCATTGATACTTGTGGTAGATGGTGAGGTAAATATTGGTGGCACAGTATCTACAATAGGTGTATCATTATTATCAACAATATCCCCACCATCTTGTGTTGTAGGTGTATTATTAGAGTCATTTGTATCATTATTATCAACAATACCTCCTCCGCCACAAGCTGTTAAGAGCAATACCCCAGCACCAATCAAAAACGAACGTAAAAACTTTAACATATATACTTCCTTCAATTCAACTATAACAAAGTTTAAATTTTAAAAACTTAACTCTTTTATATATTATAATAAAAAATGTCAAAAAATGTCAAAATAGAAATTTTAGCCCTTATACTTCACCAACCAAGTGAGTATATCATTCTGTAGTTGGGTTGCTCTCCAGTTTCCTCTTCTGCTTTGTACCAGTATCACTACCTCATAAAGCTGCCCTGTAGTACTTCTTACATACCCACCTATATTTTTAGTACGTTTAAGTGTGCCCGTTTTCATCCACGCTCTGTTTTTCACCACAGTACCGCGAAAACGTTTTTTTATAGTTCCGTCCACACCTGCTATAGAGAGTGTATCCATCCACCTTTGACCATAACGATCATAGGCATTTTCAAACATATCTACAAGCATTTTTGCAGAGAGTTTTGCTGTACGGGAGAGTCCGGAACCATTGTCTATCTTCAGTTTTCCATTACTTAATGCCCCATTTTCTTTCAAAATACTTTCTATAGCCCTACGTCCTTTACTAAGTGTTGCAGGTGCACCATATGTTTTAGCCCCTAAAAAAAGTAAAAGATGTCTAGCAAAAAGGTTATTACTCTTCTTTGCCGTAGTAGAAATAATCTTTTCTAAAGGTTGTGAATAATGGGTATAGAGCAACTTTGCTTTTTGTGGTACTTTACGCAGACGCATATTTCCATTGACCTCTATGCCCTCTTTTTTAAGTCTCTCTTTCAAAGCATAGTAAAAAGACAAATAAGGTTTTGTAATCACTTTACATATATTTTGTTGTCTACAATATTTCGAAATTTTACCTTCTAAAACAACTTGTGGTATAACTTCATTGCTCTTTATAGTAAAGCCTGGCCAAGAGTAACGTCCCTTACAAGGCTTATTAACAACTTTAAGTTTATTGATAATCTGATAACTACCATCTAACTCTTTTTTTCGCACATCTTTACGTTTAGGAATGACACAAATCGTACTAATACGTTCGTTGTACATCATCGCATCAGGCATGGCATTATAAGGACTATAGGTATGTTCATCAAAACCTGAATTATTTTTACTACTCACCCTGAAAAAAGAGCGATCGATGATAATGTTACCTGTAATTTTTTGAATGCCTTTAGACTTTAACGCTTTAACGATACTGTCTAAATCTTTGGACTTTAATGTGGGGTCACCAAAACCTTTAACATAAAGGTCTCCTCTTAAGACTCCTTTGCTTAGCCTTCCTACACTATAGAATTTTGTAGGAAAACGGTAGTCAAACCCCAGTTTTAATGCAGCTGCGTACGTTGTCATTACTTTTATCACAGATGCAGGTGTTCTTGTCATATTTGCATTTAGTGAGACTACTTCTTTTCCCTCTTTTCCTACTTCTTTAATGTAAATACTCATATCTTTTTTAGGAATAGTTGATTTTTTTATAAATGTCTCTATGGCTTGTGGTAAAGCATAGACTCCCATAGTTAACGTAAAATATACTATCAATATAAATTTCACTTTCAATTTCTTCTCCTGTATGCTTGTAAAAGTCTCTGCATCGCATCTTCTAAAACCTCTATAGCTGTTCCTATGTTTAAACGCATAAACCCCTCTCCTGCTCTACCAAAATCCAAGCCATTATTGAGTCCAAGTTTTGTATCATAGATAAAAAAGTCTACTAACTCTTTTTGATTCAATCCTAATCCTTTGCAATCTAACCATATTAAAAATGTTGCTTCTGTTTTTACAGGCACTATTGGTATCTTTTCTTCCTGTAGATAGTCACCTATATACCTTATATTCTTCTTTAAATGTTCTTTGAGTACTTCAAGCCATGCATCACCATCATTGTATGCGGTTATCAATGCTTCTATCCCAAAAGGGTTTCCATTTGTAATACCAGACCTATTTTGTTCATTTATATAGGGTTTACGTAGTTTTTGACTTGGAATAATAGCATAAGAGGTATTGAGTCCTGCTATGTTAAATGTCTTTGAAGGTGCATTGAGCACAATACAGTGCTGTGCTATTTTTTCAAAACTACCCAGTACATAGTGTACTTTCTCATACACAATATCTGCATGTATTTCATCCGAGATTATAAGCACATCATGCTCTAAACAAATATCAATCATCTGTTCTAGTTCATCTTTGTTCCATGTCCGTGCAGTTGGATTATGAGGGGAACACAGTAAAAATAGTTTTGACTTTTTTGCTTTCAATCTAAAATCATCAAAGTCTATCGTATATACGCCATTTTTATACACCAAAGTATTGTCTAAAACCACCCTCTTCTTAGTGCTTATAGCGTTCACAAAAGGTGGATACAAAGGGGTCTGAACAATGATGCTGTCACCCTCATTAGAATACGCACTAATAGCAAAGTTTAATGAGGGGACTACACCATAACAAGGCACTACCCACTCTTGTTCTATCTGCCAAGAAAAGCGTTTTAGCATCCACTTTTGTATAGCTTCATAATACTCAGGAGGGTATACCGTATATCCATATACAGAGTGTTGTGCTCTTTTTTGTAATGCATTTTGCACACAAAGAGGCGAAGCCAAATCCATATCAGCTACCCATAAAGGAAGTAAGTCATCTGTACCAAATTTTTTCTTTGCATCATCATATTTAGTGCTAAATGTACCTTGACGATTGATGGCCTTGAACATGACTATTTTTTTTCCCACACTGTCATATGTGCTATGGTATATTGGTGCTTTCGTGCCGTCTCTTGTATGACAAAAGGCACATCTTTAGTATCAACCAGACTAAAGTCAGTGCCAAGTATCTCTTCAAGTCCTTGCAATGTACTTACATTCTCACCATCACGTTTATAGCCACCTATCCATTTATCTTTAGGTGTGGACTCTTCTTGCCATGTGTATGGAGAGGTTAAGATAAGCAACCCTCCTACATTGATACGTTCAGCCATAGCGTCTAAGAATTTCTTAGGATCATAGAGTCTATCTATGAGATTACCTCCAAATATAAGGTCGAAGTCTTTATAGCTTGGCTTTAGGTTACAGGCATCTGCTTGCCAAAAAGAGACCTTTTTAGCTTCATCTTCAAGCCCAAAATGACCTAAGTTCACTTCATAAAAAGTCTCCAGTTCCCCTTCACTTGGTATCACATATCGTAACACGCCATTGTCTTTAAGCGTTTGTGCCTCTTGTATGAAACGTGCAGAAAAGTCTACACCTATGACTTCATCAAAACCACGTGCAAGCTCAAGCGAACTTCTGCCTATGGCACAACCTATATCTAAAGCTTTCCCTCTTGGTTTATTTTTCATATATTCTAGTGCAATACTCGCACACTTTGCAGGGTAGTTCTCAACATTAAGCGCATTCTCTCCCCAACCAAAATGGCAATACTGTGCAATGATACTGTCTGTTGTATAATAATCAGTCACAACTTTCTCCTCGTAATTACTTTCTATATATCTAAACCCAGCATGTTGGTAAAAATGTCTTCTAAAGCCATAACGGCTTTTTTGTGTGGCTAGATTTCCACAGCTTATCCATGAACCACCATTCATAAGATTGTGTTTTCCGTCATAAATAGGTACAGTAAAGTCATCATAAATGGGGTGTACCTTAAAGCCCTCAAAAGGGTAGATAGGGGTACGTGACCACTGCCATACATTACCTATAACATCATAAAACTCTCCATGTTTATAGGTATCTATGGACACAGAAGAAGCCAAATTTTCCAGGTTTATATTTGCTATACTTTTATTCTCCTCTACCCATTCTAAATAAGCAGGTACTCTACTTACATCACGTAATCTTATGTACTCATCTTCAGTTGGTAATGTAATATTCGCAGCTACTTTTTTACTTTTCCATTTACAAAAAGCAGCAGCTTCCAAGTGGTTGACCTCTACAGGCCAAGAAAGAGGCAGAGGTATTTCACGACTCAATGTACGCAAGATATATGTATCGCCATTTTTTTTCCAAAACAAAGGCATCTTCACGTTAGCATAATCACGCCATGCCTTACCTTCACTACACCAATAGTTATCATTTTTATAACCGTCATCCTCAATAAATGCTAAATACTCAGCGTTAGATGTAAGATACCTAGCTGCTTTAAAGTGTGGTACATGCACTTGATGATCGCCGTATTCATTATCCCATCCAAAGAGTTTGGCATCTTTATTTTTACCTAGTGTCACAATGCCTCCTTCAACCGATACAAGGCTATTATGTACCATATCACCATACTCTGTCGATTCTTTCCAGTTGCTATTTTCTTTGACATATTTAAAAGGGAGTTGTCGTATGAGTACAGAAGAAGTTTCTAAGTGTATATTTTCATGTTCTATTCCCATAATGATGACCCACCAAGGAGAATCTTCTGTAATAGGAAGTTCTAAAGGTGTAGTATCAATCACCCTATTTACTATTTCATAGACTTTATCTCTATAGTCTTGTGTCTCTTGTACACTTGGCCAATCATAATTCTTATCATTCAAATCATCCCAAGACATTTCATCTACACCCACAGCAAAAATAGATTCCAACTGAGGATTTACACGTTTATCTATGAGTTTGGCTAATTTAAATTTATTGATGAAAAAGGTCGCTGTATGTCCGTAATAAAAAATAATCGGATGGCGAAGAGGATCAGATTTTTGGTAGTATGCTTTTTCTGCTGTGACTAATGTAAAAAGAGATTCATATCGCTTGTAACATACATGAAAATACTCTTTTATCTCCTGACGTTTTTTTTCAGGGCTTATCCCATATAATGTTGGCATAGTTACCATGCATCATTCCTTTAACCTAAAATACTCAGAAGATACACAAACAAACTTAAATTAATAGTCCTAAAAATCTGCTTTTTCTTTTGCACTCTCTATCATCGTAACAAAAAGAGTATAAAGATTGGCAATCACAGCTCCTATGACTAAACCAACTGCAAGCGTATAATTGTCACTAAATTGCAAAACAAAAAATGCAGGAATCAAATGTAAGTCAGCCACCAAAGAGCCGGCAAGTAGCTCTGCTGAAAGTATATTACGTACCCCAATTTTTAATAAAGTTGAAATAATGTTTACAGACCCAGCTATAAATAAAGCCACAACAGAATGGTCATACAAAAATGCTGCTGATGTAGTCAAAGACATTAATGTAAAAAATATATAAAAAACTTTACCCCAATTCATAGAAACCCTTTTTCTTTTTTAATCTCAGTATTATAACGTAAATTACAGTGTTCCATTCTCATACATTGCACGCATTCTATCTTTCTCTTTTTGACGTTTGAGTTTTTCTGCTTCTTTAAGACGATAATCTGAAACAGAGAACCCAAGCCACATCAAAATTGGTGATGCTACAAAAATAGAAGAATATGTACCCACTACTACACCAACTAAAAGTGTAAATGCAAACCCATGAATAATTTCTCCACCAAAAATAAAGAGAGTTAAAACCACAAAAAATGTTGTCAAAGAAGTAAGTGTCGTACGAGAAAGTGTTCGCGTAACTGACTCATCAATAATAACCCCTAAATCTGGGTTTTTAATCATTCTTATCCCTTCACGTATACGGTCAAAGACGATGATAGTATCATTCAACGAATATCCCAATATGGTCAACAATGCTGCTAAGATATCAAGATTTACTTCCACATTAAACAGCACAATCATACCCATAGCAATAGTCACATCATGAACCAAAGCCAAGACAGAAGCTATAGCGAAACGCCACTCAAATCGAAAAGAGACATAAATAAGAATACCTATAATAGCCAATAACATCGCCATAAGACCTTTTTCACGTAACTCTGAACCAACTTTAGCCCCTATCATGTCTACACGTCTTACTTCAAATACACCTGTATCTTTTAGTAGTACATTCATTTTTTTACCTACATCTTCACCTAAAACTTGTGAAGAAGTTTTAGTTTTGATAACTATCTCATCATCTCCTCCAAAACGTGTCACACTCGCACCTTCATAGCTCTTATCTACAGAGATGGCCTCACGTACCTTTTGAATAGGTGCTGCACCTTCGTACTTCACTTGTATAAGCGTACCACCAGCAAAGTCAACACCAAGATTAAAGCCTTTAGTTAAAATCAACCCTAAAGAAATCAAAAGCAAAACAATAGAAAGTATACCAAAACGTTTACTTTTCTCCATTAGGGAGAGTGGCTTTTTATATTTAAAAATTTCCATTATTTCGCTCCCTCTGTTTTAATACCAAACCAAAAACCTAACTTCTTTTTGTCCATTTTAGGAAGTAACCACTGATATAAACCATGTGTCCCAACTATTGCAGTAAGCATTGATGCCACAATACCTATGCCCATAGTAATCGCAAAACCTTTTATAGCTCCCGTACCATACACCACAAGGACTATCGCCGCAATAAGTGTCGTCACGTTCGCATCAAAAATAGCAGTAAAGGCGTTGTTATAACCATCTTCTATTGATTTAGCTATAGACTTTCCTTGATGAAGTAGTTCACGTATACGTTCATTAATAATAACATTGGCATCCACCGCCATACCCACAGTAAGTACGATACCTGCCATACCAGGAAGCGTGAGAGTAGCCCCTGCCAAAGACATAATAGCAAGTATTAAAAAAAGGTTTCCTATGAGTGCAATGTTTGCAATAACACCTGCAAAACCATAATAAAGAACCATAAAAACAATCACTAATATAAAACCTAGCAAAAGTGCTAATGAACTCGCCTGAATGCTATCTGCACCAAGACTAGGGCCTATAAAACGTTCAGACTCTATAATCACAGGAGCCAACAATGCTCCTGAACGTAAAGCAATCGCCAAATCTTGTGCTTCAGAAAATTCAAAATTTCCTGAAATCTGTACGCGTCCTCCACCTATACGTTCATTAATGACTGGTGCAGAATAGACTTTATTATCAAGTACCACTGCCATACGTTTACCTACATATTTACCAGTAAAATCACCAAATATTTTTGCACCTTGCCCATTAAGTGTAAAGTTTATCAATGGTTGATTCTGCTCATCAAACCCTACTTTAGCATCTGTGAGCATAGAACCATCAAGTACGGGAATAGCACGAAGCAGATATTTTTCTGGTGTATTTACATCTGTAAGTATCACATTGCCAAAACTTTTTGCTTCTGCATCACTCATAGTAGCCACTCTAGCTATACGATCTTCATCTACAGCCATAAGTTGTAAGTGTGCTGCTCTTTCTATGAGTTTCTTAAGTCTTTCCTTGTCCTCTTGTGTTTTCACACCGGGTACTTCAACCAGTATCTTGTCTTCACCCTGCTTTGCAACAGTAGGTTCAGCAAGACCAAATTCATTCAACCTGTTTCTAATCGTATCAACAGCTTGAGCAATGGCATTTTTTTCTGTGCGTATTTTTTCCTCTTCTGTCATAGCCACTATGAACTTCAAGCCTTTTTCACTAAAGGTAATTCCCTCAATTTCTTTACTCAGCAATGCTTTGGCTTTTTGTACATCATCCGTATCAAGAAGTTCAAAAGTAATACTTTGATCATCATTAATCCGCAAATCATCAAAAATTATCTCTTCATCATCAAAAATATACTTCACTGTAGCGGCTATAGACTTTATTTTGGAATCAATAGCCACTTCACTTTTAATGCCAAGAAGCATATGTAGTCCACCCTGAAGATCTAGCCCTAGAGTAATTTTCTTGCCTTGTTCACTTTGCGTTAAAGAAGGAATAGAAAAAACAATCCCAAAAATAAGGGCAAATGCCAACAGAACAACTCTGTAATTAAGCGTTTTCACCTATTTCTACCTTTTTTGATACGTATGCTCTATCTAGTTTTACTATAGTGTCATCATTTAGTTTGATTTTGATAAACTCTTCTTCAGGTTTAATGATTTCAGCAATCAATCCACCTGTAGTAATAATTTTATCACCTTTTTTTAGAGCCTCTAGCATCTCTTTATGAGACTTTTGAGCTTTTTGCTGTGGTCTGATAATTAAAAAATAAAAAATTGCGAATAATAAGATAAGTGGCAAAAATGAACCAATTACACTTCCTGATTGTTCCATAAGGAATCCTTTTGATTAAAATTAGACAATATTTTAACACTTTAGAGATAACAAAAGGCTTTTTCATAGCACTTTTAAATACTGCGTTTATTTACCTTAGCTATTGGGGTTTGGTACACCCTCTTATATTTAGTACACTAGGACTTCTAGGTCTCTATTTACTCTTAGCTTCAAACACCAAAACATGGTTCATCTCTGGAGCATTTACAGGACTGTTTTGGTTTTGGTGGATAAGCCTTAGCCTCAAGCATTATGAAATGCTTTGGGCTATACCTGTTGTACTTCTTATACTGATGTTAAGTTATGGTTTATTGTTTGCGTTCATTGCATGGACTAGCCATAGGCTACCAACAATTTTAAGGCTTCAAACAACACTTTTACCCCTCTTACTAAAGTCACTTGGACTTCTTACTCTTAGCTATGTACATCCTTTTGGTTTTGATTGGTTCAAGCCAGAACTTGTCTTTGTACAGAGTTATTTTGGCATTCAAAAAGTACAGTTTGCTCTCATACTTTTAGCTATCTCACTTGCGATATGGAGAAAACAACTTCCCTATCTCCTGCTCACGCTTCTTGCACTTGAGCCTATGACTTCCCAGACAGAAAAAATATCTAAGAACATTGCCCTCATCACAACCCACACCACCGTACAAGACAAATGGAACAAACACAAACACCAAGCACAGTTTGATGCTATTTTAAAAACTATCGATGACGCCATAGCCAAGAAAAAAACTCTAGTCATTTTACCTGAGTCTGTTTTTCCTATCTTCCTTAACCATTCAGAACTACTTATGTACAAGCTCAAACGCAGATCAAAGCGCATAGCCATCGTCGTAGGAGCCTTGTATTGGGATGGACAAACACCACGAAACTCAACTTATATTTTTACAAAAGACAACATACAAATAGCCAACAAAGTCCTACTCGTTCCCTTTGGAGAAGCCAACCCTCTACCAGATTTTTTAAGTGACTGGGTCAATGAGGTGTTTTATGATAACGCAGTAGACTACAAGGCAAGTAGCACAGTGAGTGACTACACTATAGATGGTGTCACCTACAGAAATGCCATCTGTTTTGAAGCCACATCAGAAAAGCTTTATGAAAAAGGAAAAAATGGTAAACGTCCTAGCCAGATGATAGTGCTAAGCAACAACGGATGGTTCACCCCGTCTATTGAGCCTACTTTACAAAGATTGTTGCTACAGTACTATAGTAGAAAGTACGGAACAAACATTTACCATGCGGTAAATATGTCCCCTTCGTATGTCATACAAGATGGGAACGTGTTCTATAGATAAAAAGAAGAACTTCTAAGTAACTTACAAGCCGTTTCTATCTTTTGCATTAATGCCTCTTCATGCGTACATAAAAGTGGCTCTGTGTCTAAGTTTTTAGTCTCTGCTTGGTCTTTAATAGCGTCTAAAATCATGGCACGTTCTTTACAGTTTCGGTACTCACGTAGAGGTTTTAAAAGTATGTTTAGCTCTTCTACTATAAGCTTCGTCTTCTTCTCACCGAGGATATGATAAAAGTCTTCTATCAACGTTTGTAAAGAGTCCATAGAAACATACAGTTCATCTAAAAGCTCGTCATAGTAGCCCTCTTTTGTTTTTAAAAGCAGGCTTTGAAAATGGTCTAGTTTTTTCCTCACGGCTTTTTTAACTTCTTTTTTTAAAGGCTTGTACTGATGATACTCAGCATCATACAGCTCTCTGGTGAGTATCTGTATCAACTGCCCAAAAGGCTGGGAAAGCAACATCTGTACCACAGCTTTTTCCTCATTTGAGATGAGCGTTTTGAGTTCACTGTAAAGTGTCATCTTTGCTTCTTCTTTTGTACTGCACAGCTCTTCTAAAAAATAAAGGTAACGTAAAACTTTTGTCTCTTCATGGTAACGTAAAAGCAAATCACAAGAAAAACGTGTAACATTGGGGTTGAAGTAGTCCGAAAATGTTTCTAAAAGAGTAGCCGTTCTACGTAACAACACACGCAAACGGTGCAAAGTAGCAGAAAAGTGTTTTCTTTGATAGTTTGTTTTATAGTAGTGTAATAAACGTAGGTTTTTATACAGTACCAAAGCAACACCATCACGTATATATAACCGTGATGGCACTTGCCAGAAGAAAAGATTTGCCGCTTCAAACGCATCTATCTTCTCGAAAAGTTTTATGATGTTGTACTCCATTGGCTTTACGCACAACGCCAACGTTTCATCTTCATACTTTCTGTCTACATCTATCTCCTTGAGTATAAAAGGTTGTAGTGTCTCAAGTGTATGTGACTCTCTAAGGTACTTTTCACTGCTACAGTACGCAAAGAGCATATACAAACCTTTTAATTTTTTCATATATTCATATATGATATAACGTTCATCTTCTATGTAGACAGTGTAGGATTTTTTAACTATTTTTCTACCTATATGTTTTGAACGATGAGAGAGATACTCTTCTTCTTTTATGGGAGTGAAGTGTTCTTGTTTATCTTTATCAACGAGTACTTTAGTGTAGATATTTGGCAGGTATTTTTTATAATACAACGTCATATTTTCATCAGACTTTACATAAAACTGTTCGACTTCTTCAGTATGATACTCATACTTTTCAAGCCATCTCATAATGTCAGCAGAGATTAAAAATTTACGTTGTATTTCATTCATAATCTGATTATAGCCAATAATGCTTCAGTTACTATTAGACGAATAGTTGTTGACATTTGGGGTCTATTTAACTATAATTGACAATATATTGTACAAAAAGGACAGACCATGCAAGTAGTCAACTATTCTCACGCTAGAAACAACTTAAAATCCATCATAGATAATGTATGTGATAACAATGAAGAGGTCATCATCACCACTAAAAATGATAAATCTGTCATCATACTTTCTATGGATGAGTATAATCGTACACATGCAGAAATTAAAAAATCTGTGCAAATTTCACTCGATCAAATAGAAAGAGGAGAGACTATGAGTATAGATGAAGCTTTTGACCGTGCTATGAGTTCATACCGTGACTAAGGTTATCTTTACAGAAGAAGCCACAGATAATCTTATTAGTCAAGCTCGTTTCATATATGAGCTTACGCTTGATGTCGAAAAAGCTGACAAATATTTACTTACAATGAAAGCCTATATTGTGCAAACACTTAACTATTTCCCCAAACTTGGACGTTCAGCAGAAGAATATGGGGAAAACATACGAAAACTTGTACATAAGAATTACACTATACTATATCTATTAGACAAAGATACTATTCATGTTATCACCATCTATAAAGAAAACCTACCAAACATATGACTTTTAAAACATTCTACATTGCTCCTATAAAAAGCTATCAGTACCTCTCAAAAATGCTACCTGCTTCTTGTCGTTACTACCCAACGTGTTCTGAGTATGCTTCATGGCAGTTTGAATTTAATGCACCACATAAAGCATTCATCGCATCAGGTATACGTATTTTACGATGTAACCAATTTTTCAAAGGAGGTATAGACTACCCTTTGGTGACACTAAGCCCTCAAAAACCATCTTATATTCACACTTTTAATCCAGACTATGGCACAATAGATATAATCTATTGGCTTGTGCCAAAAAGTAACAACAGATATTATATAGTAAAGGATTTTGATGCAATTAAACGCACCTCTTGACATGCACCTGCACCTCCGAGATGAAGATATGCTAAAAAATATCGCAAAATGTTCAGCCGAGACCTTTTCAGGGGCTATTATCATGCCAAATCTTGTGCCTCCTGTGAGTACAAAAGAAGAGGTAATCGCATATAAAAATCGTATCATCGCTGCGATAGGAGATGAAACATTTACTCCCTACATGACACTCTTTTTTAAACCCAGTTATGACAAAACATTTTTAAAATCCCTACGTGATAAAATCACCGCAATTAAACTCTACCCTGCAGGTATCACAACCAATTCTGAAGGTGGCGTAAGTGGTTTTGATGTCGAAGAGTTACGTCCTGCACTTGAAGCCATGTCTGAGCTAAACATCCCACTATGTGTACATGGTGAAACCAATGGCTTTGTGATGGATAGAGAAGCTGAGTTTGCCTCCATCTATGAGCGTTTGGCTACTGCTTTTCCAAAACTTACTATCATCATGGAACATATCACTACTAAAACATCGGTAGAACTTTTAGATAAATATGAGAACCTGTATGCGACCATCACTATACACCACTTGCTCATCACACTTGATGACGTAGCAGGTGGAATGCTCAAACCACATCTTTTTTGTAAACCCATCGCTAAACGTCCTGAAGATAGAGGTGCTTTACTTAAAGTTGCACTTGAAGCCCACCCTAAAGTGATGTTCGGTTCAGACTCAGCCCCACACCCCAAACATGCAAAAGAAGCATGTGGCTGTGCAGCAGGTGTCTTTACTGCTCCTATTGCTTTACAACTTTTAGCAGAACTTTTTGAGAAAAATAATGCCTTAGATACACTACAAGCTTTTGTATCTGATAACGCACAACGTATCTATAATACAAAAGCTAAGTCCAAAATAGTTACTTTAGAAAAAAAACCTTTTAAAGTTCCCTCAACATATAATGGTATTGTCCCCATGTTCGCAAATGAGGAAATAGCATACAGTATTAAAGAAGTACAATAAGTTACTTTTACCCAGTATACTAATAAATAATAAGACGTATAATTAAGGAGACATTACATGATAATAGACAATATAGAAGGACTTATAGGTAACACTCCCCTAGTAAAAATAAATACACTAAGCCATACATCAGGTGCAACAATCTTAGGGAAATGTGAATTTATGAATCCTACTTCATCAGTAAAAGACAGAATTGCGCTCAATATGGTAAATAAAGCTTTAGAAAACAAACATATAAACAAAAATACAACTATTATTGAACCAACATCTGGCAACACGGGTATTGGTCTTGCAGCCATTTGTGCTTCCAAAGGTCTTAAACTGATACTTACAATGCCAGAGTCTATGAGTATTGAACGACGCAAGCTCTTAATACATCTAGGGGCGGAGCTTGTGCTTACTCCAGTATCTGAAGGTATGGGAGGTGCTATTGCAAAAGCATCCGAATTAGAAAATGCGTTGGAAAATGCTGTAGTTTTACAGCAATTTAATAATTTCGAAAACCCAGATATCCATAGAAAAACAACTGCCTTAGAAATACTCAAAGACTGTGATAATACACTCGATATCTTTGTTGCAGCCGTAGGTACAGGGGGTACGATGACAGGTACTTCTGAAATTTTAAAAGAGCACCTACCTAACATCAAAAGTATTGCAGTGGAACCAGAAGATTCAGCAGTACTAACAGGTGGAACCCCTGGCCCTCATAAAATACAAGGTATTGGGGCAGGCTTTATCCCAAAAATACTCAATACTAACATTTACGATGAAGTCATTCCCGTAAGCAATGAAGATGCTTTTACTATGGCAAAAAAAGTAGCCAAAGAAGAAGGTCTGCTTATTGGTATATCTTCTGGTGCAAATTTATATGCAGCACAACTTGTCGCAGCACGTCCTGAAAATAAAGGAAAAAGAATTGTTACTATACTTTGTGATACTGCTGAACGTTATCTCTCTACAGAACTTTTTAACAACTGATGTCGACCATAAAAAAAATACCTCTTTTAATGGAAACTATCAAAATAGATGAAGGGGAAATTTTTAATCTTCCATATCATCAAAAAAGATGTAACGATAGTCGAAAAACTTTGTTTAAGAGTGACCATATTCTCAATCTTTCTTCTATCATAAAAGCTCCTTCTACAGGTTTATATAAGTGTCGCATCCTATATGCAGATACACTTCATTCTATAGAATATATACCTTATGAAGAAAAAGAGATACATTCATTAAAAATAGTATCTTCTACTCTTACCTATGATTTCAAATATGCTAATAGAACTGAACTAAATACTTTACTGTCAAAATTTCCTCATAATGATGAGATAATTATTGAAAAAAATGGGTATCTTACAGATAGCTCTATGGCAAATTTAGCTTTTTATGATGGTGCACAATGGCTGACACCTACAAATCCCTTGCTTAAAGGCACTATGCGTCAAAAACTATTGGATGAAGGGATTTTAATGACAAAAAACATCAAAAGTTCGAACCTAAAGGACTATACACAAGTAGCTCTTATGAATGCTATGATAGGATTTAAAGTATTAAAACATATACATCCAAAAGAGATAGAAGGTATAAAATAATGATTATCAACTTATTTCAAACACAAGAGTACAAAGCACTCATAAGTGAACATATTTCTAAAACTATTTCTTACTTTTTTGAAAAACAGCAAGAATTTTCAGTGGCATGTGAAGTAAAACATATTGTTTTTACCCCTGAACTGCCTCAAGATATTCAAGAAAATTTTGATGAAGTAGTGTTGTTTATTGTCAGTGGATACACGTATGAAAGTGCCACTTTAGATGATGAGTATTTTTCTTTTGAAGCTGGTTTTGGCTCAAATAACTTTGCTTCTACAGTATCTATACCTCTGCTTGCTATCAAACAAGTTTTTGTTGGTGAAAATCCTATTATTTTTAATCTTGCTGAACATAGTGAGCTAAAAACATCAAATACCGAAACCGAGACGTCCATAGAAACTTCCATGAAAAGCCTTCTTAATAATCCTGAAAATAAAAAACTATTAAAAAGAAAAAAGTAAACTATGAAGCACAATGACCTGTTAAAATAAAGTTTACTACGTTATCTACATATGCATTACGTTTATTATCTTTCGAATAAACAATATAAAACTTACGTGTCATAGTATAACCTCTAAGACGTGATTCAAAAAGTTCACCCTTTGCCACTTCGTCTTCAATAGCATATCTAGAGATAATAGAAACCACAGGTTTCTCACTGTTTTTATCTGCTTTTTTAATAGTTTGCAGTACAGCAGTTGTGTCTCTAACCTCTGAAAGCTTGTCGAAACTTTTACAAGATACACCTAATTCTTCAAATACTTCTGCAATAATACGTCTTGTATGTGTACCTTCTTCACGACATATCCAAGAAAACTCATAAAGCTCTTCTGTTTTTAAAACTTTAGGTATTGGCATATTACTCACCACAACAAGTTCATCTTCCAACCATTCTCTATAAATCAAGTCATTGTCCATTATAGGTGATTCTATCAATCCTACATCAAGTTTCCTGTCTTTTAATTTTTCGATAATTGTATCGCTATCACTAATAGCAAATTTGATATCGTTATTGATGGCTTTTCCTATGGTATTTAAACATTGTCCTGGTATAACGTATGTACCTATAATACTGGATGCACCTAATTTAAAAATAATCTCTTTATTCATGATTTTTAAGATATCTTTCTCTGCTTCATGAATCTGCTTTTCGAGTCCTGTGGCTATCTTATATAATTCATCACCTTCATTGGTTAATCGAATACCATTTTTTTTACGTTCTATCGTTTTAACACCAAGGTATTTTTCTATAAATTTAATTTGCTGTGTGACAGCGGGTTGGGATATCCCTAGTTTTGCTGATGCCTTAGAGAAACTTCTCTCTCTAGCAACAGTTAAAAATGTATCGAGTTTCACAAAGTCTTTTAGCATAAATTATATTCCTTACTATAAATACATATTCAAATATATTTTTGATTTAATCAAAATCACATTATACTTAAAAGTATCATAATCTATTCTTATTATTTAAATCATACCATTCTAGGTCAAATAATGCCACAGCAGGGAGTAACCTATATCAAGGTATAATTTATATAAGAGGAGTATAACTTTATTATGGAATCCATTTTAAAAACATTAAACCCATCACAACGTGAAGCTGTAGAGCATATAGATGGTCCTATGCTTATTTTAGCAGGGGCAGGATCTGGAAAAACAAAAACACTTACGTCACGACTGGCGTATCTTGTTGGTGTTATTGGTATAGATCCTGCAAATACACTTACTCTAACTTTTACAAATAAAGCTGCAGCAGAAATGCGTGAACGTGCTTTAAAACTCATGCCATCAAAAGTAAGCTACCCACCATTATTATGTACTTTTCACAAATTTGGTTTACTGTTTTTAAAATTTCATATAGAAAAACTTGGACGGAGTAATACCTTTGTTATTATAGACAGTGATGATAAAAAACGTCTGATTAAAAAAATAGCAAAAGAGTTAAAAATTGATTTAAACATCTCATTTATCACTTCAGAAATTTCCAAATATAAAAACTCTATACTCTCTCCAAAAGAAGTCATAGAAACGGCAGAATTACCAGACTATAAAAAAATTGCAAATATTTATGCTATCTACCAAAAAAACATAGAAGAGAATAACCTAGTTGATTTTGATGATCTACTTATGTTAACCTACCAAATACTTAAAAACAACACAGAACTACGCAAAGAAACCAGCAACAAATACAAATACATCATGGTAGATGAGTACCAAGATACCAATGAGTTACAATTCCAACTTTTAAAACTTCTTTCATGCGAACATAAAAACTTGTGTGTAGTAGGAGATGATGACCAAAGTATCTACGGGTGGCGTGGTGCCAACATACGCAATATTTTAGAATTTGCAGACAATTTTAAAGATGATAAAACAACCTGTAAAACCGTCAAACTAGAAATAAACTACCGCTCTACTGAACCCATACTCAAAGCTGCAAATGCACTTATAGAACACAACACAACACGTCTTGGTAAAAAACTTACTTCGCATAAAGGAAAGGGTGAAAAAGTAAAACTTTTGCATTCACTTGATGAAGCTATGGAGTCAAGAGCCATTGCAAAAGAGGTACAGAAATTACTTGAGAATGGTACAGACCCTGATGAAATAGCTGTTTTATACCGCATCAATGCATTGTCACGTTCACTAGAAGAAGGTTTTTCCAAAGAAGGTTTGAACTTCAAACTCATTGGAGGTATGCGTTTTTATGAACGTGCAGAGATAAAAGACCTTATCTCTTACCTAAGAGTGCTATCCAACCCTCATGATGACTTCTCACTTATACGTATTATTAACAAGCCAAAAAGAGGCATAGGTAAAGCATCTATTGAGAAGTTACAAAAGGCTGCATTTGATGCTAGACTATCTTTATATGGGTATATAGAAAAGTCAAACTCTGGTGAAGTAGAAGTTGTAGTTAGCAAAAAAGTATCTACCTCTTTAACTAAACTTTTAGAAGATATCAACATCCTTCAAAAGGCCCTTGTATCCGAACTAGGTAATTTTATTAATCTCTTTGAGGAACACATCAAACTAAAAGACCACTACGCTGGTATGGTAGATGGCATGGATAGAATCCTAAATATCGATGAATTTTACGGATACTTTAGAGATGCCGTGGTTAAAAACCCAGACCTAACCCTAGATGAATTTCTAAATGACATTTCACTCCAATCTGACCAAGACCAGATAGAAGAAAATGCCATTACCATTATGAGTATCCATGCCGCTAAAGGATTAGAGTTTGAACACTTGTATGTCATAGGTTTAGAAGAAGAGTTTTTTCCTTTACTTGGTGAAGGCTGCAATATGGAAGAAGAACGTCGCTTGGGTTACGTTGCTATCACCAGAGCCAAATCTGACCTTACACTTTGTTATGTAGACAGTCGATTCTACAAAGGTCGCCGTAAGATGATAGACAAAAGCCGTTTTCTAGGTGAAGCGGGTCTTATCTCAGATACCAGTCTTAAAATCACCAAACAAGCTGACTTTAAAAAAGGTGATTTGGTCAAACACAAAATCTTTGGCATCGGTCGTGTACAAGCTGCAAACAAATCTGGTAAAGAGTACAAACTTCTCATTAATTTTGGTGGGAATAAAAAAGAGATACTCAGCTCATTTGTACAAAGTATATAATTGAACCGTCTCTTTGTTGTCAATAAGCCTATCTTTAGAACCTCAAACGGCTACATGGGCTACGTAAAACGTAAATATGGCACAAAAAAAGTAGGTTTTTCTGGTACTCTTGACCCTTTCGCTACAGGCTGTCTCATAGTCGCAACTGGACAATACACCAAACTTTTCCAATACCTCAACAAAACACCCAAAAGCTACAAAGCAACCCTATGGCTAGGAGCAAACTCCCCTAGTCTTGACATAGAACAGGTAGATAGCATAAAAGATGTAGAAACTTTTGATGAATCACTTATAGAAGAAGTATTGACTTCACTCGAAGGTGAACTCACCTACTACCCACCTAAGTTCTGTGCTAAAAAAATAAATGGTAAACGCGCATATGAGCTAGCACGCGCAGGTGAGAAGGTAGACTTAAAAACCATCACGTCAACCATCTACACCATAAAACTTTTAGTGTACAATCATCCTTTTGTGCACTTTGAGGCTAAGGTATCAGAAGGTACATACATTAGATCATTGGGTGCACTCATAGCAGATAAACTGGGTGTTGATGGCACGCTCTCCAGTCTTCACCGCATCCATGAAGGACAGTTTTATTTTGATGATGAAAAAGCCCTAAACCCATTTAATCACTTAGCCCTACTTTCCAATGTTTACACAGGAGATGAATCCTTTATGCAACTAGGTAAAAAACTTGAGATTGAGTATTTTAAGACCAAAGAAGATGGCGTCTATCTAGTGGAAACAAGTCAGTTTTACTCTATCATTGAAATACAAGATAAGCTCGTGAAATATAGGTTTAACCGCATCCCAAAGTTTCAAGAAAATTAATCAACCTATTTTATAGTATAATTACAATTAAATTTTGCAAAAAGGATATAATGTATGGGTGGTTTTGAAGCTGAAGGAGAAGGTGGATATTGGGAAAATGATCAGGTTGCAAAACTCATAGCACAAAATGACAAAAAATCAAGAAATACACATGGCATAAAGCCAACCATTGAAGAACATGATGGCACCTACAGTATCAAAGCCCATGCTAAAATCAATATTTTCCTAAAAATAACAGGTCATAAAGATGGTTACCATACCCTACTCTCACGTTTTATGAAAGTCCAAAACCTCTATGATACCATCTCTTTTGTACCTTACAAATGTGATACCTTTACCTTAGAAGGTTGTGATGGTGTGCCTTTGGAATCCAATACTATTTACAAAGCCTACAAGGCACTAAGTTCTCATCCAGCAGATCTTGATATTTTAGAATTCTTTAACACACATAAAGTCCTTGTCACAAAGCGCATACCCAGTCAAGCAGGGCTCGGTGGTGGTTCATCAGATGCTGCAGCTTTCATGCTACTTACTAAAGAGGTATGTAACCTCCCTCTTAACACACAGGAGTTAGCAAAAATAGGAAGTACCATCGGTGCAGATATTCCTTTTTTTATCTATAACTACCCCTCAGCAAACATCTCAGGTTTTGGAGAAAAAGTTGAGCCTTTCAACGAAGAACCTTTAGACATAGAACTTTACACTCCAAATATAGGCTGCGATACAGCACTTGTCTACAAAACTTTTAAAGATAATCTTTTAAAAAATATAACCGTATGTTCTTTTTTTGGCTGGGATGCCATAGACTCCAAAACACTACTCCATACCAACTCAGACCCCATAGTACTCAACGACCTCTATAAAGCTTCACTACTTGCTTACCCTAAATTAAAGGAAGTAGCAAAAGAAGGATGGTATTTTTCTGGGTCAGGTTCAACCTTTTTTAGAATAAAAAGCTGATCTTTTCTTGAACTATATGAATAGCATTTTAAACTTTACCCGTTATAATTAAAACAAATTCATCATAAGAAAGAAGCTATGTATAAAAATATTGCATACCAAGATATATTTAATGAACTAAAAACTCAAGTACGTGAAGCAGGTCTACTTGAACGTGTGCCTGTACGTGGAAGTTTAGAGATGCTCGCAGCTATTATATCTATGATAGTCGCTTTATCTACTGCCCCTATGTGGAACCCCATACTTTTAGGTCTATTTCTTACTCTCATAATGACACGTGCAGTATTTATATCTCATGATATTTTACATACACAATACTTTAAAAATAAATCTTTATCATTCAAACTTAGTTATCCATTTTCAGCTTTAATGATTTCAAACTCCTCTTCATGGTGGGATTTTAAACATAATATTAATCATCATACATACTGCAACATTATAGAAAAAGATGAGGATATTCGTGCACTTGATGGTGCCTTTACCCATAATGCAAAAGGCAATAGTCCTTTTCTAAAAAAACATAAGCATACCATATTTTGGGGAGCACAGTTTTTTATGTTTCCTGCATTCATAGCCCAGTCCTATAACTTTGTCATTAAACACAAACTATGGGGTGAATTTGCACTTATGCTTTTACACTGGCCACTCATCTGGGGTACCCTCATCTATCAAATTGGTGCAATGAATACACTTATAGTAGCACTCACAGTGAACTTTACGCTTTCTCCTTGGCTCTCTTTTGGTTTTATTACCAATCACTTGGGTTGTGAAACATTTAATGAAGAAGAAGCCAAAGAATTTTCATGGATGGAGCTGCAGATGAGAGGAAGTCGTTCTTTAAGTGGAGGGAAAATAATACATTGGTTCTATGGAGGACTAAACACACAAATAGAGCATCATCTCTTTCCTAAAGCACCAAGGTTTAACCTCTTAAAAATACAACAAATGACCAAAGAATTTGCGCAAAAATACGACATACCATACTTCGAAACTACCCCTATCATGGCGTATATTCAAATAAATGATGCAATTAAAGAGTATTAGTCAACATCTAAAAAGGAGTTTATAATGAAAAAGGGAAATATTTTTCAAAAAATAGATACCATGTACACAAAAGTTGTTAAAGTAATCATCGATTACCTACCTTTTAAAGAATTGGAACTTCAAGACTATGATACATCCACTACTTCGCTAAAAGATGCAAAAAATTGTTTTTGTGTTCGTTATTTTCCATCAAAATCCATTACTTTATGTTTGCCATGATTTGTTTACTTATTTGTGTGCTGCTAAGCTCACTTTCAGCATCTAACTCACCTACCAAATCTGCTCTGATATAAATAGTCAGTTTTGCTAATGCATTAGAGATAAGACTGCTATCTTCCATGCTTACATGTTTGTCTTTGGCTACTGTTTCATTAAATACGTCTAAAAAATTTCTATACTCTTTGAGTACTTCAGGAGAGGCAAAAATAGCCAAACGATGGGTATGAAACTTTAATGTTGTAAGTTCTTTTTGGCTGATGTCTTCATGGATTACTATCTCTTCAAGTGTATTTATAAGATTTTGATAGGTTTGGGTTTTAAGATCTATAAACTTGACACTCTGCTCTTTTTCAAGCTCTACAGAAGTCTGCTTGTTCAACAGCATCGCTGTTATAAGGATAGTTGCAATCGTTCCCAATACTATAAGTAAAATCTCTTGTGTAAAAGGCATCTTATCTGTAAAGTTATATGCCAAACGTAGGAAGAAGTACCCTCCTACAAAAACAATGGCACTCAGTAGCATTAAAATGCTATTATTATTAAACCAATCTTTCATGCTACTCTTTTCATTTTATTTGACAGAAATACTCTTTGTTTTACGTGATTCTTCTTTTTCAAGTGTTACAGTAAGTCTTCCATCTTCATATTTTGCATCTACTTTTGAGGTATCTATGCCTTCTGGTAGTACAAAACTTCTGCTAATCATACCAAAATTACTCTCACAAAGGTAATAGTCCTCTTTTTTTACCTCATTTTTCATTTTACGTATGGCTTTAATCGTCAAGATATTATCTGAGACTTGCAAATCAATATCTTCTTTTTTTACCCCTGGCAAATCTATCTCTATTTTAAAGACATCATTGCCTCTCTTGGCTAAATTTGCAAAAGGCAGGTGACTTGCCACATTGGCAAAAGCATCTTTGGCTACTTCTAGCCCATGCTCTAACTTCTCTTCGACATTTTTTCCTATCTCTTTGACTGTATTTACTACTTCCATGATAACCTCCTTATTTGATTTCTATTTTTTTCGGTTTGGTATCTTCCTCTTTAAGCTTAGGAATAATCACTTCTAACACACCATCACTAGACTCTGCATGGATATTTTCCACATCTATCTTCTCTGGTAGAGTAAAACTACGACTGAACTTTCCATAGACAGACTCTACTCTATAGTAGTCCTCTTCTTTGGATTCATCTTTAAGTTTACGTTCACCCAAGATGGTTAAAACATTGTCCTCTGTGGTGATTTCTATATCCTCTTTTTTAATGCCTGGCAGATCTAACTCTATGTGATACGCATACTCACCTTCACGTGTATTGACTACAGGTACAAAAGCAGAGAGAAAACTCTCTTCTTTTACCTCATCTAGTTGATTTAACAGTTGGTTGACCACATCAACACCTAGTCTTGTTCCTGTTCTACTGTATGGATTATATCTTTTTACTAACATATTCAACTCCTTTTATTTACTGTTTTTATTTTCAGAAGATTTTTCTGAAAATACTTTTTCTTTAAACTCTTTGAGTGAACTCTTTAACGTTTCAAAGAGTTTTTCAGCCTTGTTTGGTCCCCTAATCTCTTTTTGCACTGCTTCGATTTGCTCTTGAAGCACTTTATAGGTGGTCTCACTCTTACTTACATACCCAAGTGCATGTGCTACTTTGAGGCTCTCACTTGCACTATCAAGGTACATTAAGGCTCTATCTTTATCGTCTTTAGATACCACTTCAGCAGCCACAATCAAATCTGTAGCTTTTACCAATGGTATAGGCACGATTGCCGTAACAGAAGTAAAAGTACTCAAAGCAATAGAGAGTACATCTTTGGCTTTATCTAGCTCATCACTATGCACATACTTCGCAGCTAACTTTAGTGCATCTGGATAAGAACCTAATGGTAAGGAAACAGTAGTAATATCTATTTCACTTTGCAGTGGTAACATTAATGCTCTTGCTTCTTGTACCTTATTTTTGTTTAGCAGTGTTCTTACAGCCTTTAGTGCAGTCTCTACATCTTTACTTGTTCCCACAAATTCATTAACTTTAATAATGGAATCAATAGGTAATAATTTTGGCACTTTTTTAGATGCTAAAACCACTTCTAATTTCCCTAATGCACTTTCTAGTTTTTCAGTTGCACCCTTGGCATCATTTTTTTCTAAAGCCATCATAGCTTCGTGTGCATGTTTCAGTGACTCTATGGCCTCTTGAACCAATGTTGATGCATTTTCTTTTGCATCACTCTTTGCATTGCTTACGGAAATCTTATTGACTTCCTTAACACTTGCATCCTTAGATGCTGTCTCTTTGGCCTGCAATCCACCTGTCAAAAGTAGAGAAGAGAGTAGTGCTGATAATACGATATTTTTCATGGTAACGCTCCTTATATTCAAATATTTAGTCATAAGAACTAAACGTAAGAGCATTGTAACAAGGAGCTGAAAATAAGGGATGCTACTTAAGTTGCATTTAGGTGAAGTTTGTTAAAAAAGTTTTATTTTTTCTAGAAGTTTGTTTCCATTTTCAAGTTGAAGTATTTTATTTTTAGAGTCTATCAAACCATCTTTTTTAAGTTTTTTAAGATGGCGTTCTATCACATGACGTACTGTACCTATGAGTTTTGCTATTTCTGTATTTGAGAGTCCTTGAAGTAACTTGTATTTAAAAATATTCTCAGGGTCAAGATTTTGAAGCAGTAGTTTAATGAAGCGTTCTTCCGTACTATATAAAGAGATATCAGATGATAGTTCTTCCATATGTCTCATTTGTTTGGCTATGTAAGGAAAAAACTTTTTATTAAACTCAGGATTTGTCTCTATCATAGCTCTAACATCTTCTAGCGGCATCTGGTACGCTGTACTCTCTTCCATCGCCTCATACATCACATCATGTGGTTTACCATCAAGAAGCGTAATGGTATCAAACATATCTCCAGTGCGAAAAACAAAAATCGTCTGCTCTTTGCCACTCTCTAAGTTTAGTTGATAGTTTTTAATCTTTCCTTTTTGAACGACATAAAAATACCTATTTAATTCACCATCAGAAAACAGTGTTTCACCTTTTTTAAAGTGTATCAGCTTTGTAAAATGGTCTATTTTTTCTTGCACATTTGCATCAAGTGTGTCAAAAGGTTTTATCGTATACGTTTGCATAATCTATTTTACACTATCCCAACCAAAAGTATGAAATTTATTCCTCCTATATATGATATAATTCAACAAATTAACTAAAGGACAGATGTGGCTATCAACATCGTTGCACAAAACAAAAAAGCTAGACATGATTATGAGATACTTGAAACTTACGAGGCGGGCATCGTACTAGCTGGTGCTGAAGTAAAAGCCTTACGTGCCAAGCGTGCTAATTTAGCTGATGCTTTTTGTCGTTTTATACAAGGTGAGTTGCATCTTATGAATGCACATATTGCCCACCTAGAGACGACCAATAGACACTACGTACCTGACACACGCACACCTAGAAAACTCCTTTTACATAAAAAAGAGCTAGAAAAACTCTATGTCAAAATCCATAAAGATGGCTACACAATCGTACCTCTTATGATTTATTTTAATGAGCGTAACCTTGCAAAAGTGAGTATCGCCATTGCAAAAGGAAAGCAACTCCATGACAAACGTGCAGATATGAAAGCAAAAACACTTGATAGAGAAGCACGTTCTGCTATGAAAAATAGGAGTTATGAATGAGATAACCTTTGGTTTTGGTGAAGCCTATCATGTGGGTGGTGAAAAAATGAATAGACTCGCAGCAAGACCATCAAACAGTGGGCATAAATAAATCTATTTTCTAGACTTTCTTTTTAACGCTCTTTTGTGCTTCAACTTTTGGTAAGATGACATTTTTCTTGTTATGCGTTTACTCTCTTTATGTTTCTTTTTTAGCATATTATATGCATTGGGTTGCAATGTTCTTACCTCTTGCAATCGTTTCCATGCAGAAACCCTTGTGTAGCCTATAAACTGATAAATGCGCTTTTTAATACGTCTAGCTAAAAACTTAAAAAAACGCTTTAAAGGGATATGAAATATCTTTTCCATATAGACTTCAAACCACTCAAATATTTCTATGAAGAAGCGATATATCTTTTGAATATATTTTTTTAAAAAAGGGACTCTCTCCATAAAATCTAATAACCAAGAGAAAATCAACACCTCTATAATCGGTGCAATCCATGAACCCCATAAATAGTCAGTAAAAAAGTAGACAATAGCCGTAGAGGACTTCAACAACAAGCCTAACAAAAAACTCCAGAACTTTGCTATAAATACTTTCATAGCAAGCATCCCACCCATAAACTTACCTACAAATCCTAACGAACCTAGAAAAACAAACACTGCTATGATTTGTTTTACAATAGGAAAATCTTTGAAGTGCTCTTTTATATAAACCATTAAACGTTTTATATCATCTGTGATATGATCTAAAAAATGAATTTTGAGATTATGATTGATGACTTTTTCTATAAGGTAACGCTTGCTTAGTCCTGTAGCAGAGAGAAACGCTATTTTTTTTAAAAAGAGGGTGAGGATAAATTTACCCTTAACCAAAAAGAAAGCTGTCAGTAGTGCAATAATATTATGTTTTACAAATAAAAATATACGCAGGGCAAGGGCTATTAAAAATGTACTTGTCTCTTCTATGGAAAAGAGGACTAAAAATACAGCTAGTATGATGCCTGCTGCTCCCCATATAATGCGTTTATTCATAAAGCTATTTCTTCAAACTTGACTTAATGGTTCTATAGAGGTTTTTTACCTTTGTCATGAAAGGACTTTTTTTAGAGAAGTACTTCTCCTTAAGTGCCTGAGTAGTCGCTTTAAGTTTTGCTTTTACTGCTTTTAAACGCTCCATAGTCTTCACATACACCTCACGCGTCTTTAACCACTCTATGGCATCCATCATCTTTATATAGAGCCATTTAAACCATGCAAAAGTCATCAGCTTATCTTCAGTCACCCTAAAGAGCCAAAAAGTAAGTGCCGCAACAGGAATTTTAGCAATATACAACGCTAAACCTAACGCCACCTGACCACTGACAAATAACATCCCTGCATAAATACCAAAGCCTTCGACGATACTCAACAGAACAACAAAAATAACCAAAATAATAGAAGCATTAGCATGTTGCAATTTAGCTTCTACCTTTTGTAAAATTTTAAGAGAATGAATCGCTTCATAAATAGGTTTCGCTATCCCCTCCCATATAAGCTCTTCAAAAAGTATATAGATAATAACAAGGGTAAGTTGTAAAAGTGACGTGAGTTTGTTTTTGATAGTTGAAAGCATAGAAAATCCTAGATAAATTTAAAAAGTAATTATAGCAATATTATTGAAATTTTAAGAAAGTGAAGATGAACTTAGATAGAAAATTGATTATTTCATTTGAGTTGTGCTTAGGTTTGAAGGTTTGTATAAAGGAGCTTACGTCGAGTATACCCCACTTACGCTTTAGCGACAGGGGTATCGACATTTAGTGTCAGAAGTGACTGCACACACCCTTCAAAGATGAGTGCAAATCGAATGAAAGAACTATTTTCTTCTGAGTTCTTTGATTCTTGCTGCTTTACCTTTGAGTTCTCTAAGGTAGTAAAGTTTCGCTCTTCTAATTCTACCACGTCTAAGCACTTCTATACTTTCGATAGAGTCAGAGTAAAGTGGGAAAATTCTTTCAACACCAATAGAGTTAGCACCCATTTTCCTTACATTAAATGTACGCCCAGTACCTTGGCCACGGATAGCAATACAAAGACCTTCATAATTTTGTACTCTAGTTTTAGAACCTTCTTTAATTCTAACGGCTACTCTTACTGTATCACCCGCTCTAAATTCAGGAACATTTCTGTTTTCTAATTGTGCTTGCTCGAAGCTTTCGATGTATTTATTTCTCATCTACTATACCTTTTTTGTATAAATCTGGGCGAAAAAACTTTGTCTTATGCAAAGCAAGCCCTCTTTTTAAGTCCGTGATTTTACTATGATTACCCTTTAAAAACTCTGAAATGACTTCATTTCCCTTATAACTTATTGGTTTTGCAAAAGAAGGTGCTTCAAGTAATGCATTTTCAAAACTTTCTATAGATAATGAGTCACTATTCCCAAGAACACTCTCTACATTCCTAGATATGGCATCACAAAGTACCATACTTGCTAACTCCCCACCTGTCAATATAAAATCACCTATAGAAAATAGCTCATCTGCATGCTCTTCTATGACTCTCTCATCTATGCCTTCATAACGTCCAGAAACAAAGACTATATGTTCTTTATATGCCAAACGTTTTGCATCATTTTGTGTAAATTTTTTAGCCACAGGGGAGAGAAAGATAACGTGAGCATCAGGTGAATTCTGCTTAAGATTACAGAGTGTATCATCCAAAGGCTGTACAGTCATAAGCATCCCTGCTCCACCACCTATCATAGGTGTATCCACACGGTTATGCTTATCTGTTGTATACTCACGTGGATTAAAAAAGTCAATAGATATTTTATCATCTTCTATGGCACGTTTTAAGATGCTTTCAGAAAAATACCCTTTAATAAGATTTGGGAAAAGTGTAACAAAGGAAAAACGCATTACGATGCTTCTAATATATCTTTAGCATCTTGGGTATATACTATTTTATTCTCAACATCAGATTTAATCACATATCTATCTATATATGGTAGCAAAAAACTTTTAGACAAGCCTTCTTTAACCAAACCCTCATCTGTAATAATGAAAAGATAATCTATATCACTCATACGGTGGATATCTTCAACTTTTCCCATAAGCTTATTGCCATCCATCACTTCACATCCTATGATATCAAACCAAAAGTGCTGCCCCTCTTTAAGTTCACAGTTTTCTTTGGTTTCTTTTTCATCTGCAAAAATCTTCGTATTTGTAAGTTTTTTAGCAGAATCAATACTCTCATAACCCCTAAATTTTATAATACCTCGGGTAAAGTTGATATCTGCAATAGTTAAATCACCACGGTTACTTTTATAGGTATTGCCAATTTTAAATTGTTCTGGAAAGTCTGTATGAAGATGAAACTTAAGGTCGCCCCAAAGTCCAATAGTTCGCCCTATTTGAGCGATTAGTGCTTTATCATTTGACATCTTTTATGATGCTTCTTTTACATTAACGCGGTAGTTTTTTCCACCTTTGGCTTTACAGCCAGAGATAACAGTCTTAATAGAGTTAATCATTTTTCCCTGTTTCCCTATAAGCTTACCTATATCTTCACTGTTTGCAAAGATAGTAATCTCATCATGCCCTTCATCAATTTCTGTAAGTATGACAGAAATATCTTCTGGGTTTTCTACCAATAATTTGGCATAAAATAGCAGGAAATCTGTAACCATTAAAACTATTTTTTACCAGCTAGTCTTTTAACAGTTGGGCTCATTTGTGCACCAACAGAAACCCAGTAGTTTAATCTTTCTTCGTCTAAAGTAAGCTCTTTAGTAGCGGACACTGGGTTATAGTGACCAATAGCTTCTATCCAACCACCATCTCTTCTTTTTCTACTGTCTGTTACTACTATTCTGTAAAATGGTTTCTTTTTTCTACCCATTCTTGTCATTCTGATCATTGTCATGTTATGTCCTTTAATGTTGTCTTCTAAATATAGATACGGTCACTTGAGGTATAAGTACCCTACTATTAAGCTCTGACAACTGCTTTTTAATGACTAAAACACTCATCAAGGCTTAACGAAACGCGATTCTACCATAAAAATGCTAAAAAATTTATTAAGTATATTCTGCTTTAGGCTGTCTTAGCGAGGAATATTTGCCATACCCCCACCACCTTGCATTTGTTGCATCATCTTCTGCATCTCTTTCATGCCACCTTTGGTTGACATCTTCTTTGCCATTTTTGCTGCATTTTTAAACTGCTTGAGTACACGGTTCACATGCATAGGGTCTAAGCCTGCACCAGCTGCAAGTCTACGTTTACGCATATTATTGAGTAAGTCTGGATTTTCTCTCTCTTTAGGTGTCATAGAAGAGACCAATGCTTTGATTTGCTTTACTTCCTCAGAATTCTCTAAATCCATATCACCTAATTGCTTTGCCATGTTACCCATACCTGGTATCATCCCCATAATAGACTTCATACTTCCAAGCTTTTTCATCTGTTCCATTTGAGCCAAAAAATCATTAAAATTAAACTGACCTTTTTTAATCTTTTGGGTCATTCGCTTAGCTTCTTTTGGGTCTATAGAAGCAGCTGCTCTCTCGGCTAACCCTTCGACATCTCCTGCACCCATCAAACGAGATACAATTCTATCTGAGATAAACTGCTCAATGTCTGGCATTTTCTCACCATTACCTATAAAACGAAGTGGTACTCCTACTTGCTGTGTAAGACCAAGTGCTACCCCACCTTTACCATCACCATCAAACTTAGAAAGCACCACACCTGTAATGCCTATTTTATCTTTAAATGTTTGTGCAGTTCTCACAGCATCTTGCCCTGTCATTGCGTCAGCTACATAAAAAAGTTCATCAGGATTGGCTGCACTTTTCACATTAGAAAGTTCTTGCATAAGTTCATCATCTATGGCCAAACGTCCTGCTGTATCTATAAGCACTACATCATACAGCTCTTTTTGGGCTTTGTATAGTCCATCTTCCACTATCTGCGTAGGTGTAGCATCTTCATCATAATACAAATCTACTTCTATACTAGATGTTATCTGCTTTAGCTGTTCAACAGCTGCTAGTCTCTGTAAGTCAGCAGCAATGACCAGTACTTTTTTCTTTTTTTGCTCTTTTAAAAAATAGGCTAATTTACCTGTAGTTGTTGTTTTACCAGACCCCTGTAAACCTATCATAAGTACAACTGTTGGTGGTTTAGAAGCAAAGCTAAAGCCTTTAGGGGCACCCTCTATCGTAAGTATCTCTGTAAGTTTATCTTGGAGTGCATTTAAGAAATTGTCTTTCCCTACGCCATGTTTTTTTGTCTCTATTTCAACAGTTGTTATGAGGTCTTTGACTACTTTATGATGTACATCTGCTTTAAGAAGTGATTTTTTAAGTTCTGTAGTTGCTTTTTTAAGTGCTTTTTCATCATCATGAAAACGTATCTTGCCTATGGCATTTTTAAAACTATCGGTGAGCGTATCAAACATTTTTTACCTACAATTATGATATATTTATTATGCGTGATTTTACCCTATTTGGGCTTAAGGAGATAGAAAGAAGTAATATTACCAAAGTACATATAAACTATGTACCCTAGTAAATCATAAATTAAAACTTATATGTCACACCAAGATTAATAGAGTCAAATGCATTCTCAAAGTTACCTGAGTTTACTTGTTCTGTATCATCATAAAAATCTACATAATCTGCAAATACTGAAAAGTTCTCTGTAAATGAATATGCTATACCAGCACCCCAAGAGAGCCCAGTAACTTCAACATCTGCTGTTGTTCCATTAGAGAACTTAGTACCATTTACACTAGCAGCACCATATCCTACTAGTGCATATACATCAAGCTCTTGAGTTACTGGATACATTGGTTTCGCATAAATACCCCATGCCGTTGCCTCAGAATCAAATGTTCCAAAGACACCTGCATCTAAATTGTCTAGCTCTTCGCCAAGACCATACCAGTATCTACCTTCAACAGCAATATACTCATTAAATTTATACCCTACTTGACCCATAACTGCTGAATAGTCATTTGCAAGATCATGTCCATCATATTTTGATTCAGATCTAAGTAAACTATATCCAAGACCAATATATAAACCAGAATCAGTAACTTCCTCTTCTACTACCATTGGTGTCTCTATTATCGGTTCTATTGGAGCGATGTCTCCACCTGCGAATGTAAGTGTACTTGTTGCCAAAATTGTTGCTAATGAAAGTGTTAATTTTTTCATGTCTTATCCTTTTTGATATTAATATATATGACAATGAGAATACTAGCATAAGTTAATTAACTAATTGTTAACTTATTCATTATATTATTTAAGGGTTTAAACACTTTATTTATACTGAATAATATCTTTTGGCTCTTTTGCATTAAATTCATAATCAAGTATCTTCATTTTTGCCGAATGTAACAACACACGCTTGGATTGCGTACGGCTACCGTACTGCTCATCTCCTACTATTGGATGACCTATGTATGCCAAGTGTACACGTATTTGGTGTGTACGTCCAGTCGAGATTTCTATGTGCACTTTAGACTTTTTACCTTGAATCTCTTCAGGTGTTACAATAGTATGTGCTTTTTTACCACGAACTGGGTCTATAAGAGAAAATGCTTTACCTTTTTTTATGGTAAAAATAGGCTCGTTTATTTCCAACTTTTCATAGAGTACACCTTCAGTCCAAGCAACATAATGTTTCTCTACCCTACGTGATTTAAACTCTTTAATCGCTTGATCGATAAAAGCTCTATTTTTTCCTAAAAGAAGTACCCCAGAAGTGTCACGGTCTAGTCTGTGTAGAAGTTCTGCACCTTCTATCACATCTTGTATATCATAACTGTCTACTTGAGCTGGTTTGTTTATCGCGATGATATCATCATCTTGGTAGAGTATCTCAATCTCAGCTGGGTACTCTATACGAAAAAAAGTCTCAGTGTGTATATCTGCACGTGCAATTTTTACTTTTTTATCTTCTACAAATACAAGTCCTCTATCTATGAGTTCTTTTGCTTTTTTGTTTGAGATACCTTGCTGAAGTGCTAGTACCTTGTATGCTTTATCTGTTGCCATTTATCTTGTCCAAATTTTATTTATTTTAGATTATAGCGTGTTTAATACATAATGAAAGTATATATTAAAATTAGTCTTTATATAAAGCACACTGTGTCTCTAAATACGCATCGATTTCATTGACAATACTTGCAAGGTCTTCTTCTCCATCAATCACTTTAAGTAGGTTCTCTTTTTCATAATAACTTTCTATTTCACCTATCAAGCTATTATACACTTCCATTTTGTGTTCAAAAAGTGATTCTTCTTCTTTACTTGGATTACTTCCTAAAACCCTTTTTCTTGCTGTAGTTTCACTTACACGTATTTCTATCACTGAGACCAATTTAATATCTTTACTCATAAAAAGAGCATCACCCATCTCTTTCATTTGGTTTAACCCTCTTGGAAATCCATCCATTAACACAATATTTGTAGGTGCATTTTTAATACGTCCAAAAACTTCATGCATCACAATTTGCCCAGGTACTAACTCGCCTTTTTCAACATACTTTTTAGCAATTTTACCAATACCAGTTTCATTTTTGATTTCTTCTTTCAATAAAGCACCAACAGAAATGGTTGTAATATCACCTTTATGTTTCTCAGATATCATCTTGCTATCAGTAGATTTTCCTGAGCCTGGGGCACCTATGATAAGTATTAATTTTTTTGGCATATTATTCTCCTCATGTAATTATTTTAATGATACCATTTTTCTTCTGAGATACGCAATTTTTTCTTGCAGTGGCAACTCTTTTGGACAATGGTCTTCACATGCCATCAGACTCATACAACCAAAGATACCATTATCATCACCTATAAGTTCATAATAATCCTCATTAGTACGGTTATCATGTGGGTCTACATGAAATCTAGCAATACGATTTAATCCAGCAGGTCCTACAAAATCAGGTCTCATCAGTGCAGTCGCACAAGAAGAAACACAAAGACCACACTCAATACAACGGTCAAGCTCAAAAGTCTCATCAGCCACATCAGGGTCTACTTTCTCTTCTAATTTAGAAATATCATGTGCCTCGTTTGTATGAATCCAAGATTCTACACGTATACTCATCGCATCCATCCATTTACCAGTATTCACAGATAAATCACGAATAAGCTCAAAAGCAGGCATCGGCATAAGCTGAATCTTTCCATCTTCATAGTCTTTGGTCAAAGTTCTACATGCTAATAATGGTTTTCCATTGACTACCATGCCACATGAGCCACAAATTCCTGCACGACATACAAAGTCAAATGCTAAATCTGCATCCATTTTTTCACGAATAATATTGAGTGCAATAAATAACGTCATACCAATAGTTTCTTCTATTTTAAACTCTACAAATTCTGGTTTAGTCTCTTTATCTAACGGATTATATTTTAAAATTGAGAAAGTTAATTCTCTTCCTTTATCTTGTGCATTACTCATAACCAACTCCATAACGTTCATTTTTATCTTTATAGTTTAAAGGTAGTTCATACGGCATTAATGTATCTTGCAGTATAAATCTATCTTTACCTTTCATTGCCTCTTTTATTTCATCAACTTCTTTTTGACGCTTAAGTGATAATTCATTTTCTATAATCATACCTTTTGCACCATAACCTCTAAATCCAGGAGGAATTTCCATTGTCATAATATCGATAGGCTCATAGGTTATTGTAGGCAAAGTACTCTCTTCATCTGGCCAAGAAGTCAATGTACGTTTAAGCCAATTTGCATCATCACGTTTAAGATAATCTTCTCTATAATGTGCCCCTCTTGACTCTGTACGAAGTAGTGCTCCATATGCTACACAAAGTGAAAGTTTTAACATTTTAGGTACCCTGTAAGCTTCTTCAAGTTCAGGATTAGCTGATTTTATTTTACTCTTTACACTAGCATTTTTACTTCGTTTCAATAATTCTTGAAGTTCATCTACCGCCGCTTGTAAATCATCATTGTTTCTAAAAATACCAACCTGCTCGTCCATCACTTCTTGCATTCTTTTTTTAATTTCAAATATATCTTCACCATCTTCACGATTTAAAATCTCATCTATATATGCTTTTTCTTTTTCAAGAGCATCATTGACTAATTTTGTATCAATTGTTGTTTCAATATTTAAACAATACTCTGTCAAATAATTTCCTACTATCATTCCAGATACCACAGCTTCAGCTACAGAGTTTCCTCCTAGTCTGTTAAACCCATGCATATCCCAACATGCTGCTTCTCCACATGAAAAAAGTCCAGAGAGTTGCTGAGATTCACCTGTTTGTTTGGTACGTATACCTCCCATAGAGTAATGCTGTGCAGGACGTACTGGCATCCAACCCGCAGGACCCTCATCTGCTGGGTCTATCCCATTAAAGGTTTCAGAAATCTCTTGCACATCTCTTAAATTCTTCGAAACATGCTCACGTCCCAAAATGGAAATATCTAACCATAAATGATCCCCAAATGGCGAAGCAACACCTTTCCCTTTTCGTATATGCTCCATCATCCGACGGCTCACCACATCACGAGATGCCAAATCTTTTTTCTCAGGTTCATACTCTGGCATAAAACGATGACCATCTTTATCTCTAAGAACACCACCATCTCCACGACACCCTTCTGTAAGTAAAATACCAGATGGTACAATAGGTGTTGGATGAAACTGCACAGCTTCCATATTACCCAGTGTTGCTACACCTGTTTCAAGTGCAGCTGCTTGCCCAGTACCTTCACATATCACAGCATTGGTAGTAGTTTTATAAAGACGTCCATAACCCCCTGTGGAAATACATGTACCTTTAGCAACATACGCAGATAACTCACCTGTAATAAGATCTCTCACTATTGCCCCATAACATCGTTTATCTTTATGTATCAGTGAAAGAACCTCTTGTCTATCTCTAATATCCACTTCATGTTTAAGTGCCTCATTAGCTACTCCAAAAAGCATCGTATGCCCTGTTGCATCTGCCGTATAACAAGTTCGCCATTTTTTTGTACCACCAAAATCTCGAGAAGTTATTAGACCATGTGCATCATCATCTTCAGTAATCGTTGTTTTTTTAGTATCAATTACTGCACTATGATCACCTTTTCTTACTCTACTCCACGGTACTCCCCAGTTAGCAAGTTCACGTATAGCTTTAGGTGCTGTATTTACAAACATCCTTGCTACTTGCTGATCACATCCCCAGTCACTACCTTTTACTGTATCCATAAAATGTATATCTTCATTATCACCTTGACTCATTTTGGCATTTCCAACACTTGCTTGCATACCCCCCTGAGCCGCAGCAGAGTGAGAACGTTTCACTGGTACCAAAGAGAGTACAATGGTTTTAAGTCCAGCAGATTGTGCAGCAACACTTGCACGAAGTCCTGCTAGTCCACCACCAATAATTAATGTATCACAATAAACTATTTTCATGATAATACTCCTTTAGTTTTTGTGTTAGTTTGTATCATGTAACTTGAATAACTCGATGGCTTATACCGTTCACCATAGTTATCTTTATGCTCTATACCTATCTTTATGTATGCTGCCAATGAAGCAAAACCTAATACTAAAAAGAATATAGTAGCAATCCATTTTGCTTTTTTAAGTTTTTTACGTGTAGTTCTTGCATCTTTACCATCAAACCACCCCCATTTCACTGCCAACCTATAAAGCCCGATAGATCCATGGAACTCCACAGCCAACAAGAGTAAAATATACAATGGCCACATCCACTCACTTACAATCCTATCTGCTGAGGCATAAGGACCAATTTTATCAGGATTACTCATAATAATATATAAATGCACTGAGCCCAAAAAGAACATTACGAAACCTGTAAATGCTTGAAAAAACCAAAGTTTTGTATCATCATGATCTAGAGCTATAGTATGTGTTTTCAATACTTTATATTGTTTATAATTATTTGGAAATTTACGCATCGCTAGTAATGCATGCACTATAAAAATAACAAATACGATAAATGCAAAGATACTCACAATAATTGGTTTTCCCTCTGGTCCAAAAATAAAACTACCTTCAAACATTTTTGTCACCGTATACATAAAGTCTTTACTAATTAAAATTGTAGAGACAAAAAGCATATGTCCCCACATAAATACACCTAGGAAAAGTCCTGTTGCACTTTGCCACCAATCAAGTTTGGCTGGCAATTTGCTTTTTCCTCCATCTTTGGTTACTCCTAAATAACCTTCTATCAAGTCACTCATATTCGTCCTTTCTCTATCGTTAAGGTTATCCACCATAAAAAAGAATCCACATAAAGCATATATGGTGGAACATAAGAAAATAAAATTTTCTATCGTAGTTCATATTTTAATCATCAAAATAAATGATATATAAAATATATTTAAATTATATTATAACCTATAGTTAAAATAATTGATTTACATCAAAAATAGATATTAAATTATTTTAATATGTCTATATCGTAACAACTTAAAAAATTTTATTTATTTAGCGAACCCTGAATACTTTTTATAATAGGCGTTAAATTACTCTTATTTTTAATATACGTAGACTCTAGTAATCCATGCTGAGATAATTTATGTGAAAGATGTGCTGCTTCAACAATTGTAATCCCTTCTACTGCTTCAAAAATATCTTTTTGATTAAAATAATGTGGCCCTGAAATGATTTTACATCCAAATTGTGCAGCTTCAGCAGCATTATGACCACCTACAGGTACAAATGCACCACCAAGTATCACAATGTCAGAAATGGCATACACATTTACTAGTTCCCCCATTGCATCAACTAAAACGATGTCACTTTCAAAACCAATGTCTTTTGAAAAGCGGTGCCATGACACCCCTTGGTTTTCAATCAGTGAAGTCACTTTAGAAAAACGCTCAGGATGCCTAGGAGCTATAATGAGTGTTGCATCCTCATATTCTTCTTTAAAATCCTTGAAAGCCTCTAATATAAGCTCTTCTTCCCCTTCATGCGTACTTGCCGCACAAACAACTAAACCTGAAGGCTTTACAAACCTTCGTGTCACACTAGGTAACTGTGAAAGTTTGATGTTTCCCGTCACCACAACATTTGTAGCCCCTAAAGACTCTAATCGTTCTCTGTCTAGCACAGTTTGTGCATACACTTCGTCTATATGTTTAAAAATCTGTTTATACAACCAACGCATACGCATATACTTTGGATAAGACCTATCAGATATACGTGCATTAATAAGCAAGGTTTTCGTAGCTCTTCTTTGTGATAATGCAAAAAGTAAATACCAAAACTCTGCTTCCATCACCAGCAGTACTTTTTGTGGCTTCATCCATCCAAACAACAAAGGTTCAAAAGGTAAATACGCTCGTTCATGGGTATAGTTACTCATAGCATCAAACCCTGTTTGTGTTGTTGTACTCATACGTAGGCTCTCTTTAGGTAATACTTCAACTAAAGGTTTTATAGCTTTAGCTTCTCCGAAGCTACAGACATGAAACCATATACCATGAGATGATAAGGGTGCATTATTTTTTAAAAAGAATCGCGCTGGTATAGAGTATTTATATTTAGATTTAAAGGAAAGGAAAAATAAAAAAGGGAGTGCCAATACATAAAGTATCGTCACAATGAAACTATAGAGAAAAAAGAACCATTTCTCCATAGTGTTTTACACTTAAACTTCTTCTATAACAGGTTCGATATACAAAATACGTCCACAGTGAGGACAGTTACATATTTCATCTGCCTTAATAACTTCTGAATATGTTTTATCATTTAACTTCATATAGCACCCATAACATGCTTGCTTTTTTACACCCACAACAGCTGTATTTCCAGCCCATATACGTATTTTTTCATAAAAAGAAAGTACTTTTTGCTCAATATTTCTACTTAATTCTTCTCTTTTTGTAAACAATTCAGATTTACTTTTTTCAATAGCTGCCTTTTCAGATGAAACTTCCTTGTTTATTGCATCAAACTCAACACTTAATGTTTTTAACTTTTCACTAACTTCTTTTAGTAATTCTTTTTTTATCTTATTTATACCTTGAAGTCGTTCTATTTCTTCATTCGCGAATGTCATCTTCTCTTTAGCAATATCTTCCTCTAACGATAGAGCTTTCATCTCTTTTTCTGTCGTTATCTCTTTTGCTTTTTTAACATTAAGCTTAAGTTGTTCATTGAGCAAAGTAAGTTGTTCATCAAAGGTTTTCACTTTTACTTCATTATCAGAAATTTCTGTATTTAAAGTATCAACTTCCTTTTGAGCCAAATCGATTTTTTTTTGTATTTTTGCTATTTTTTTATCAGCTGCTTCAAGCAGTGGATTATAACTATCTATTGCTTTATCATTTTCTGAAAGCTCTATAAGCTCTTGTAAGTGTTTGTTCAATCTCTGTCCTTTTGGGGTTTCAAGGTGTTTCTGAATATATTTTCAGAAGATTAAAAACCTGTTTCATATTGAAAAGGGTTTTTAGAATTTGCAATTATAGCTAAAATAGGTAAAACTTTCAATTCCTCTAATAGAATCTCTGCAAAAAACTTTTCAGATTCATAATGCCCTATATCTACCATCATTAAATCTTCACTCATTGCCTTCATAGCATCATGATATTTAATATCTCCTGTTAAAAAACAATCAACTTGTACGTCATCCATAAGGGAAGCCCCGGCACCCGTACATAAAGCTATAGATTTAATATTCTCTTTTTTTCCCACTACTTTTAGCGTAGATAAATTTAGTTTCTCTTTAATAAGCTGTAAAAGTGCCTTGTAGTTCCATTCTCCCTTGGCTGTACAAAGAAATGGTTTTTGACTTTCCATCTTAAAGCCCAATATCTTTTCAAACACATATTTATTTAAATGTGTCTGGTCAAAGTTAGTATGCAATGCTATACACGAATGATTTTTTTGTATCATTTTTTCAAGTAAATTTGCAGGGTATTTAGCCAAATCAAGCTGTGCCAACTTGTCAAATATAAGCGGATGATGCACCACAAAAAGCGTACCCCCTTTCGCCTCTTCTATCATCGACATATCAATATCTAAAGAAACGACTATTTGAGATACCAATCTATTCATGTTTCCAAGTATTAACCCTGAATTATCCCATTTTTCCTGAAGTTCAAAAGGACTTATTTTATCTAAGTATGTATATATTTTTTGTAGTTTCATTATTCCCTCTTTAGTAATTCTTACTCTTGGTTTAATGACAAGAGTATATAAATCATATTACTAAAATTTTATCTCTTTAATATTAATTTATCAAAAAAAGAATTACTTTAGAATTACTTAAGTATTACTTAAGTATTACTATGCAATACTTTTAGAGTATAAAGCCTAACCATTTGTGAAAGTGGGGCGGAAAACTGCGGGTCTTATAGTCCAATATGCTTATATTGGTATAAAGATAGCCGAGTTACACAAACGGGTTAAACTGTTTGAGGTAAGAGGCTATCTTTATTTATTTTCATCTCAATAAATATATCAGATAGCACTCTTTAATTAATTTATATACATAAAGTATAAGGAGTATTCAATGCGATTCATCTATAAATGGTCATTGATTTTAGTTATTTTTTTTACAACTTTTGCACAAGCAGAAGTGTGGGTTACAGGGAGCTATGACAACAATGTCGATATCTCTCAAGAGTTGTCTGTTGCAAATGCAACGAGACTTGTAGTTACCGTTCAAGGAAGAACAGAGAGGTATTATGATTTTGTTTATATTTATGATGCTAATGGACAACTTATTAGAACTTTTGACGGGTTTATAAATAGCACATTTACAGTAGATGGTTCTTCAATTACAGCTAGACTTGTAAGTGATTATTCTATTACTAGTACGGGTGTAACAGTGACAGCATTAGCTGAAACATCTACAGCAGACACCACACCACCAGTCATAACACTCAATGGTGATGCAACAATGACACTCACCATTGGTGATACTTTCACAGACCCAGGAGCCACTGCTCAAGATAATATTGATGGTACAGTAAATGTCATCACAACAGGTACAGTCAATACAACTACTGCTGGTACTTACACATTAACGTACACTGCTACTGATGCTTCTGGTAATACAGCTACTCTAACTAGAACGGTAATTGTGAATGATACTACCGATGGAACATATGGTCCAGAACTTATTTATGGAGCAGGAAATGATAATGGTGTAATCAACACCCAAAGTTGGATTCCATTCGGTGACAATTCGCTTGTATTAACTAGAACATATTCAATACATACTTATCTATATGCAGTTGCAAGAATTGCTGATGCAGGGATTTATCAAGCATTTCCAACAATTACAGGAAGAACCTATCAAGTAAGCGCTACCTTATTAGGAGCAGATGCAGGTATGAACGCAGAATTTATAAATGATTCATATATTACAGTTAGTAATAATGTACCAACTACCACTAAGTCAAACCTTATTACTGAATCAAGTTTTGTTACAGGTGCAACTGAAACTGTAGTTACATTTACATTCACAGCACAAAGTACTACTAGTTACTTAGCGGTAAGAAGCGATACTCCTTGGTATTATGGTAATGCAAGAGCTATTTCTGTAAAAGAAATCTTAAATGGTGGCAATACAGACACCACACCACCAGTCATAACACTCAATGGTGATGCAACAATGACACTCACCATTGGTGATACTTTCACAGACCCAGGAGCCACTGCTCAAGATAATATTGATGGTACAGTAAATGTCATCACAACAGGTACAGTCAATACAACTACTGCTGGTACTTACACATTAACGTACACTGCTACTGATGCTTCTGGTAATACAGCTACTCTAACTAGAACGGTAATTGTGAATGATACTGTAACCCCACCACCAACTTCTAATGCTACACTAATTCATAACTGGGGACTTGATGAAGCTGCTGCACCATTTATTGATAATATTGGAAATAGTGATGGAACATGTGTTGCATTAAACTGTCCAATACAAACACTTGGTCAAGTAGGCACTGCTCAAAGATTTGATGGTTCTAAAACAATTGTTATAAACTCTGATCCTTCATTAGATTCAACTGAAAATGAAAGTTACTCTATAGAATTTTGGATGCGTGCTGAAGATTCTGCATCAAATCAAGTGGCAGTAGGACGTGGTTTGGGTGGTATTTATCTTTGGGTTGGAACACAAGGTACAAAAGTTAAATTTCAATTGCCTGGTGGACCAGCGAATGTTGAAAGCAGTGGTAATATTGTACTTAATGAGTGGACACATGTTGCTATTGTAAAAGATGCCTCTACTGAACAAGCATTTTTATATATCAATGGTGCTCTTGACAATACATATACTAGTCCAAGAGCTGATTTTACAGGAATTTATAATTTAGAAATTGGAAGTTTAAATGATAGCTATAGATTTAATGGTGATTTAGATGATGTAAAACTATATAGAGGGACTTTAAGTGCAGATGAAATTCTAACACATTTCAATAGTCCAACATCAGGAGCGGATACTACACCTCCATTCATTAGTATCATTGGTGATACTAATATGGTCATTAATGCAGGAACAATATATACTGAATTAGGAGCAACTGCAGAAGATACTCGAGATGGAACATTACCTGTAACTATAAATGGAACTGTCAATACAAATATAGCAGGAATTTATACTGTAACATATACTGCCACAGATAGCTCGGGGAATACAGCAACTTCTATAAGAACAGTAACAGTTGAAATACCTAATGGTAGTAGAGAATTTGCGTTCTTTGCCGATGAATATAATGACTTTAATGATAGTACTACAGGAGAAGGTACAGGAAATAGAATACTCCAAGTAGATCTAGAACATATGACTCTTACAAATTCCCTAGATGTCCCTGGCATCTTAGGACATCACTCTGACAATGGCTATAATAGTAAAATGTATGCTGTACCAAAAGATTCAAATTTCCTTAATGTCATCGAAATAAGAAAAGATGAATTTGGAAATACTACAATGAACAATGCAAGGCAAATAAATTTAATTCATAAGCCAAGATCTGGTGATGCATACAATCCTGACTTAAATGTCATTTTAATGACTGCAAAAAATCGTCCTATGGGTTCATTTATCAATGTTATGACAGATCAAGTAACTGGTACTATTGGAGAAGAAATAGATTGTATGCTTGATGATGGGACTATGCTTTTAAGCCATCCAGATGCAAATACTCATGAGGGTGCACTAAGATACCAATGTGCAAATGATGACCATGGTGGTGACCAAATTAGTGGACACCCATATTGGCTCACAAATGAATATGCTGCTATAGTTGATAGAACTAATAGACAAATACATCTTTATAGAGTTTGGCAAGATGGAAATGCTACAAGAAGTCAATTTGTAAATAGTTTAACAACAAGAACATCTATTCATCAAATTATTCCTAGAGACAGATCTGCTTTGTCTACAGATCAACAAATGGATTTTTATGCAGTTGAAGAGGGAAAACATGCAGACGACCTACTCAATGGTGGTATACCTCATGCATTAATACATATGAGACTAACAACAAATGGTCTAGAACTTGTAAGACGTATCGATCTTCAAAGAACTGAAGTTTATAACCAAGAGAAATCTGAACGTATCCTAGAAGAATGTGTTCTGATTTACAGAAATGAAAATAATTATAGAGGTGACCTTACGTTAACTGAAGCATATCAAGAACTATTTACAAGGGAAGAATTACCTGTACATCCAAACCAAAACCCTGGTGCTGATTTCCCTATCGAATGTCTTTATCCAGGAATACCTGGTGGACATAATGCAGACTTCGCTCCAAACAATAGACACGTCTATGTTGGTATGGCTGGGGGGATAATGAGTATTATAGATGTAGATCAATGGACTGTCGTAAATAACCTTGATATAGGTCGCGCCACTGGACCAGGTCATACATGTTTCTCAGCTAGACATGGTATCGCATTAACCACACAACACTTAGGTGACTATATACGTGTAATTAGAGGTATTGACACGGCAAGACCAACTGTTGCAGAAAGATTAATGCTACCATTTGAAAGAGAAGGACTTATAGAAACTACGCAGTCACATACATGCTATGTTGATGATAATGAAGATTATTACTATAATGCATGGACTGATGGTGGAGTACTTTTCAAAATGGATTTAGCTGCTATTTCAGCAAATACAAATGGATTTGCAACCGATATGATTGTAGATTCAGTATATACAGGTGGTATACCAATACAAGGAAGCTTCCTTAAATTAGATGACATTCTGTTAGGAAACTAAAAAAGTTTCCTTAAACAATACATAAGGTAGAACATAAGTATTCTACCTTATTCAAATATAATTTTTATACCTTTTACTCTAACATTTAACCCTCTTAGACTTCTCTTCTACTTGCTTACTAAGCTCTTCTTTATAAGCCACTATAGTATCTTGTACCTCTTTATTACCTGCACCCACTATCTGAGCTGCTAAAATTCCTGCATTTTTTGCACCATTTAGTGCTACAGTAGCTACTGGTACACCTCCTGGCATTTGGAGTATGGAGAGTATGGAGTCCCATCCGTCTATGGAGTTGGATGATTTTATAGGTACACCGATGATTGATAGTGGTGACATAGAGGCTATCATGCCTGGTAAGTGAGCTGCCCCACCTGCTCCTGCTATGATGACTTGTATGCCTCTTTTGTGTGCATTTTTAGAGTACTCAAAAAGTTTTTGGGGTGTTCTGTGTGCAGAGACAACGTCCAGCTCATACCCTACACCAAATTGCTCTAACATATCTGCTGCTGCTTGCATGACAGGAAGATCTGAGTCTGAACCCATTACGATGCTTACGACTATTTTTGACATGATTTTACCTTTAGTAATTTTTTAACTTGTTCTGCTTTTAGCCTAGC
>Ga0256840_1000393_pt1 | contig 45105 bp, 37 predicted proteins | sample 355202metaG_FD_185969 | JGI IMG/M metagenome (GOLD analysis project Ga0256840, IMG submission 185969) | Hydrothermal vent microbial communities from Mid Atlantic Ridge, Atlantic Ocean - 355-202 | ecosystem: Environmental > Aquatic > Marine > Hydrothermal vents | place: Atlantic Ocean: Mid...
CATCTGGCTATATGAATCAAGCTGATTCAGCAAAAGAGGGGGCTGTAACAAAGGTAAAGGATGGCGCGTGTGGTGAAGGTAAGTGCGGTGGGAAGATGATGGGGAATGTGGAAAAAGTAAAAGAAGGCACATGCGGTGATAAAAAAATGGCGACTGATGTAGAAAAAGCGGTAGAAGGCAAGTGTGGCGAGAATAAGTAAGCAAAAAATAGGTCTGTTCAAGATGGAATCCGTACCATCTTGAACCCTAGCTCTATTTTTAAGTCTCAGCTTTCAAAAGATAATTGCTCACCAAAACTGGCTTGCCAATCACGACTAAACTGATCAACTGCAGGCTGAACGGCAGGGTGACTCATCATTTGTTCCGCTATATCTACAGGCAAAGTAATTGAGGCTACCCCCAGTTGTAATATATCTAATACTTGCTGTGTGTTTTTAAAACTGGCTGGAAGTAGTTTTGTCGATAAGCCTTGTTGATTGATTAGCTTCTGTAAATCAGCAACCACAGCAATGCCATTCGCGCCCATTGCATCTATGCGATTAACATAGGGCGCTAAATAATCGGCACCGCATAAAGCAGCAAAAAATCCTTGCTGTACACTGTAGATGGCAGTGGCTAATACGGTAATTCCTTGTGCTTTCATAAGTTTTATAGCCGCTAAACCAATGCGTGTTGTTGGCACTTTGACGACAATATCATAAGGTAAGGCATGCAGTTTTATGGCTTCTGCCAACATGTCTTCAGCGGTTTTACTGACTACTTGCACATGAAACCGAGCGTGTCCACCAAGCGCTTTGGCTAAGGCCGGCAAAACTTGGTTAACACCCAGTCCAGCTTTGGCTAGGATGGATGGGTTTGTCGTAACACCAAAAACAGGCAAGGATTGGTTAAGGTTAGCAATTTGCAGGGCATCTGCAGAATCAAGGTAGAGTTCAAACATAATATTTATTTAGATAAGTGGTTTGCTTGGGCTTGGATCGCGGTCATAACGACAGTATTCACTATATCGGTGACTGTGCAGCCTCGGCTTAAATCATTAACCGGCTTATTTAAACCTTGTAAAATAGGTCCGATAGCAATAGCGCCAGAAGAGCGCTGTACTGCTTTATAGGTATTATTGCCGGTATTCAGGTCAGGGAAAATAAAGACATTCGCATGGCCCGCAACTTCGCTGTTTGGGAGTTTGGTTTTAGCAACCTCAGCATCGACTGCAGCATCATATTGCATAGGGCCTTCTAGTTTTAGTCCAGGGTGCGCTTGTTTAGCTAGTTTGACTGCTTGTCTTACTTTATCAACCGCTTCGCCTTTACCTGATTCACCTGTGGAATATGAGAGCATGGCTATACGTGGCGTAATATTAAACATTTCAGCCGTTTGTGCTGCACTGATCGCAATGTCTGCCAGTTCTTGAGCGTTAGGGTCGGGGTTAACTGCGCAATCACCATAGACTAAAACCCTATCCTCTAAACACATAAAAAAGACACTGGAAACAATCGATGTGCCCGGTTTAGTTTTAATAATTTGAAAAGCAGGGCGAATCGTATGTTGGGTGGTATGTACTGCGCCGGAAACCATACCATCAGCATCGCCCATATGAATCATCATTGTGCCGAAATAACTGACATCCGATAAGGTATCAAAAGCCATATCATAAGTAACGCCTTTTTCTTTGCGTAATTCATAATATTGCTCTGCATAAAGATCCCGTAACTCAGAGTGCAGAGGGTCAATAATATTAACGTCGTCTAAGTGCAGACCTAATTTTTTGATCTTTTGCTGTATCTCTTCGACATTACCTAATAGCGTTAGTTTAACGACATTTCTTAATAAGAGAATTTCTGCGGCATGCAAAATACGCTCTTCTGTCCCTTCAGGTAAAACAATATGCTGTTGATTGGCTTGGGCGCGTTGCATTTGCTCATACTCAAACATTAAAGGGGTAACCCGGTCAAAGTGTTGAGCGGTAAGTCGCTGTTTTAGTTCATCAAAGTTTAAATTACTTTCAACTAAACCTAAAGCGGTAGCAATTTTTCGTTCGTCTTGCGAGTAAATTTGAGCTTTTATTTCTTTTACTTTCATAGCAGCACTAAAAGTATCTTCTTCGATTGATAATACGGCAAAAGGCGTATCATCAAAGCCCTCTAGTAAATGCCTTATTTGCTTGGCAGTATTTTTCTTCCCAGTTAATAATAAACCCGCAATTTGCGGGTAATTGGTCGAGGTATAGGCCATAAAGCAAGCGAGAATAATATCTGCTCGGTCACTTGGCGTAATCACTAAGTCGCCTGCCTCAAGATAATCTAAAAAACTGGGTACTTGCATGGCTGCAACTTTATATTGGCTAACTAAACGGTTTAAGGTTTGTTTTTCACCTAATATAAGCTCCGCATTAAGTTGACGCACAATATTGCCCACACTGGGTTTTTCTAATAAAGGCTCGGCTGGCACTATATAAACAGGAAAGTGATTTTCTGGGTTGTGCTTAAAGCGCATGCGCAATGTTTCAATTTGATCCATCGCGACACCATTAATAACTCCCGCTAATAAATCACAATCAAATTCATTTAAAGCATGTTTAAGTCGATTGACGGCATCAACAATTTGTATATTATTTCGCCCTTGGCCTTGAACAACCGGCATAATTAAGCAGCCTAGGTTATTCGCTACTTCGGCATTAAAATCAAATTCAAAAATAGAATTATCACCGACATAATCAGACCCAAGGCAAAGTACATGATCGCATTGCTTAGTGAGTGTACGATATTTGCTTAAAATCCGTTTTAATAATTCCTGGTAATTATCTTTTTCAATTAAATCTTGAGCCTCTTCCATTGAGCAGCCGTACATGGAGCTATAAGGCAGGTCAATTTGATAACGATGTCGGACTAATTGAATTAACTCATCTTTATCTTCTTGTGCATAAATAATAGGTCGAAAGAAACCAATTTTCCCCGCATAACCAGCTAACATATCCATCATTGCCAGCATGATAATGGACTTGCCACTGCCTTGCTCAGCCCCAGTCACATAAATATTTTGTTTATTCATAGGTTTTAAATTATTTTTTAAAAATATGGCTTATAGGCTATATATGGGAACTTACAAGCGGTATAGTTAGCATTATCGAGTCTATAAATTTATCAGGTATTTATGTTTACGCTTAATGTTTCAGAATTATCTATCTTATTGGTAGAGCCATCATCAATGCAATTAAAAGTTATTATTAAACATTTGCAGCAAGAGGGGATTACATCAATTGAAGGGGCGACTAACGGTTTAGAGGCGCTAGAAAGCATTAAGGCTTATCCGCCTGATTTAGTTATGAGCAGCATGTACCTTCCCGATATGACAGCCACAGAATTGGTATTGGCTATGAGGCAGTCAGAATTAGGTCAAAATGTTCCCTTTATGTTAATTTCCAGTGAAACTGATTTTAAAGCCCTAGACCCAATTCGTCAGGCTGGCGTAGTTGCTATTTTACCTAAGCCGTTTAATCATGCAGACTTAAAACGTGCGTTAAAAGCAACAATTGAATTCATAGATCCTGAAGAGCTCAGCCTAACACATTATGATGTTGAAGCATTAAGGGTTTTGGTTGTTGATGATAGTTTGATGGCTAGAAAACATATTACCCGTGTTTTAAATAACATGGGTATTAACGAGATTATTACAGCCAATGATGGCAAACAAGGTGTTGATACGTTTAGCGCTAATCAAGAAGCCTTTGATTTAATTGTGACTGATTACAATATGCCGGTCATGGATGGTCAAGAACTTATTCGGTTTATTCGTCACGATATGGGAAATACACTAATCCCCATTCTGATGGTTACCAGCGAAGAGAATGAACTGCGCTTAAATAATGTACAACAATCAGGTGTATCTGCTATTTGCGATAAACCTTTTGAGCCGCAAACAGTAAAAGAAATGTTATTTAGGGTCATGGATTAGTTGGAGCTTTTTATGCCTACAAACCAAACTCCAAAACCATTTTAATGGATAGATAGATGACTACAATCATTGCCGCAATAAAGACAATCGTCTGTGCTGGGTTGCGCCATAAGTTTTTGTAAAAAGTATTTGCTTGGCCACTTTGTTTTAGTTGTTGATATTCCTCATGCAGGGTAATACGTCGTTGCTCTTGATATTCATCAATTAAGCTTCGTGCTTTGGTATATTGTTGATCATCAGATAGCCAGATGGCGGGCATTGAAATCCCCCAATTACCCGCACTTGTTTCATAAAAATTTAACTGGTTTTCTACTAATAAGTCGCGGATATCATCGGCTTCATCATTAGGTACGTGGCGTAAAGAAAAGAGTAATAAAGCCATATTAATGTTTCTCAGGGTTGTTAATAATATTTTGTAAGATTGACCAGCGTGCTTGGTGTTTACTAGCGCCTTTGCCTTGAATCCAATAGTCGTATAAATGTTCTATATTGCCAGTCGATTTTTGGATCTCTAGCCAACTATTCAACATGGCTTGTAAGGTTAGGTTATTTTTGTGGACTGCATAACTGATTGGAAACTGGTGTATTCTTGTTGAGTCAAAGCTGACAGAGTATGCTGGATGTAGCATGACTAATGTCATGCCTTCTTCTATGCTACTAATAAATCCATCAAAAGTATTCTCTGGGGCATTAAAAAATATATATTAGGGTTAGCAATTTTTTTAATTTCAATGTTTGGGAATGCTTGCTTAATATAAGTTAAGCGTGGGTAATGATCTATCGTGGCAAATTTTAAATGTGTGGACTTGGTAAACTTCGAGTAGTCAGAAAACTCTTTTTGACGGTAATCTTTGACAATCAGGGCGGTTGTTAAATTTAAGATGGGTTGCGTATAAAGTACCGATTTTAAATGTTCGCTATTGATCTGTACGCCTGAAATAACAATATCAATTTGTAAGTTACCCAAGGCTTGATACAGGTTTTTAGCCTTAGTAAAGGGAATAAAGTCTAAATTCACACCTAATGCAGACGACAAGTGATTCATCATTTCTATATCAAAGCCGACCAGTTTGTGCGCATTATTATAAAAAGAAAAGGGCACGCGACTTGGGTTGTAGCCGATACGTATAGTTCCACGCTTTACTATCGCTTCCGGAGTCGGCATAAAAAATTGATTTTTATCTGTGTCGTGTAAGTTGTATACAATTTTCTGGGGGGCTTCCCAGTCTACTTGCATTTGCTTTAATTTTTCACTGACATCTATTTTTTTTGTAAAAAAATGAGCGAAGAAAGTTTGTGTTAGCAATACTGACAAGCCAATAATCAGTATAGTAGAGCCAAGAAATAATAAGACTTTTTTAATTTTAATCTCAATAAGGCCGAGTAAATAGGCTGTTGTAGATAAGGTAAAGGAGATTAGAAAAACAGCAGAAGCGAGTGTAGAAAAGCGCTTGGTTAAAACATCACCCGATAAATAAAGCTGATACATATCACTGGGTAGGTGTAGATAATTAAGCAAAAAAGGAATGCTGATATGTACGCTGGCAAATAAACTAAATAAACCATTAAATGCTAGTAACGCCTGTTGCCCTGTATCTAATTCAGTATTAGTGAACCAAGCAGAAAATAAGATAAAGATAAAGGCTAATAACTTACCTATAGCTGGAAAGTTAAAGGCAATGGGAATAATAATTTCATTATACTTATCACTGTCTTCCGTACGCAGCTTATGTTTTTCAAAAATGTCATTACAGGCTTCGGACATGATAGGGATAAGAATAAACAAATTCCCCGAGGCGAAGGCAGTCACTAAAATACTGCGGCAGCCTTGGATAATATCAGCATATTTAAACGGGGTTATCGCGCTGATAAAAAAGGGAATAACCCAAAGGGATAAAATTAAAGCTGTGACGATATAAACCGCAAAATAAATTTGTAACTTTTCAAAATCATCTGCTGCTATTGTGCCCGCAGCAGAGGCAGAAATAGCAAAAACACCCATCGGTAAAAAGCGTACAATGCCTTTGGTTATTTTATTAAAGGCTTCTAGTAATACCGCGGCTGGATTAAGAAATTGCTGTTTTTCTTTGATAGTCACTAAGGATATTCCCAGCAATAAGCTAAATACCACAATTGCGGGAACGGTATTTTCAGAAAGTGATTTAAAGGGATTGGAGGGGATATATAAGTCGAGATAGTTTATCGGAGGGGGGATTGCTATCTGAGATGTGCTAAAAAAATCTTTACTTTCCCATAAGGGAAAAGCATGAGCCATTGCAAAAATAGTAAAAATGGTTAATGCCCATAAAGTAAGTAGCATCATAATAAATTTCTTAGCAATCTCTCGAGATTGCTCATAACTTAAAGAGCCAACACCGATAACCAGAGATAAAACAATATAAGGAATGATGGCGACTTGAAGCAGCTTAATAAAAGCCATGCCGATTATGTTAAGCCAAGCTACTTTTTCACCAAAAAATAACCCTGTAAAAATCCCTACACTCAGAGCTAATAAAACTTGACCAGAAAACGAGAGTTTAATTTTTTTAAGCATTTAAGTTGACAGTCTTGTGTTATGTTTGAGCGAGTGCTTGGATAATCAGTAGCCGAGGAGATTGCTCGGTTTCTTGCATACTATGAATAATAGTAATAGCAAATTGATCACTGTCTAACTGTTCATACCAGTCAGTTACTGCGCTCATTTCTTTTTGTCCACCTGAATGGCCAGGATAACATAAAATACTGATGATACCGCTAGATGAGAGTATTTTAAGCGCCTGATTTAAAGCGTTTAGCGTCGTTATCGTTTTGGTGATAATGGCTACATCGCCGCGTGGTAAATAGCCAAGATTAAACATAATGACATCTACCTGTTCATCAGCTTGAATATGCAGGCACATATGTTCATGACTATCATGAATCAACACGACTTTATTAGTAAAGTGATGTTTTTCTACTTGCTGATAAGTGCTATCAAGCGCTGCTTGTTGTATATCAAAAGCATAGACTTTAGCGCTGTATCTGGCTAAAAATAGAGTGTCGTGACCATTACCCATAGTGGCATCAAGCGTTATGCTATCTGCTGATAGTGTGTCTTGAATCGTTTTGTGAGCTTCAGTGACTAATGAGTGCTGTGTAAAACGTGTACTTAACATTAGGATAAGGGCTGAATAATCGTATTTTGTGCTGGTTGGCTATTGTCTAACTCTGGATAATCTAAGGTATAGTGCAAACCTCGACTTTCTTTGCGTGCTAAGGCACTTTGAATAATTAAGTCAGCGACAATGACTAAGTTACGTAATTCTAATAAATCACTGCTAACGCGATAATTTTGATAATATTCAGCAATTTCACTTTTTAGTAATTCTAGCCGCCGAGCCGCTCTTTTTAACCGCTGCGTCGTGCGCACAATACCCACATAATTCCACATAAAGCGGCGTACTTCATCCCAATTGTGTGCAATCATTATCTCTTCTTTTGATTCAATAACTTGAGATTCATCCCAATCGGGAATTTCAGGTGAAGCTTGGGTAAGGTTTCGTCTTAAAATATCTTCGCAAGCGCGGTCGGCAAAGACTAAACATTCTAATAAGGAATTGCTGGCCATGCGGTTTGCGCCATGTAAACCTGTATGAGCAACTTCACCGAGGGCATATAGCCCTGGAATATCCGTGCGGGCATAATCATCGGTCATTACACCACCACAGGTATAGTGAGCAGCAGGAACAACAGGAATAGGGGACTGAGTAATGTCAATATTAAATTTAAGGCATTGCTGATAAATAGAGGGAAAGTGGCTTTTAATAAAATCAGCTGGTTTATAGCTAATATCTAGGTAAACGCAGTCTATACCGTGTTTTTTGATTTCATGATCAATGGCGCGAGCGACTATATCACGCGGAGCAAGCTCAGCGCGCTTATCATAGTTCTGCATAAACGGTGAGCCATTTGGCAGGAGGAGTTTAGCACCTTCACCGCGTACCGCTTCACTAATTAAAAAGGAGCGGGCATCGGGATGATATAAGCAAGTTGGATGAAATTGCATAAATTCCATATTAGCGACACGGCATCCCGCTCGCCAAGCCAGTGCGATACCATCTCCCGTGGAAATTTGTGGATTAGTAGTATACAAATACACTTTACTTGCACCACCGGTTGCAATAGCAACGGTATTGGCAGCTATTGTTTTAATTTGATTATTGAGCGTATCTAAAACATAAGCCCCGACTACACGTTGTTCACTTAATCCGAGTTTCTGGGTAGTGATTAAATCGACGGCATTATGATGCTCTAATAATTCGATATTGGGGTGTTGCTTTGCTTGAGCTATTAAAGATAAAGAAAGCTCTTTTCCAGTGGCATCAGCATGATGCACAATACGTCTTTCTGAATGTCCGCCTTCTTGATTAAGGTGTAATTCCGATTCGCCTTTTTTATTTTTTCGTTCGGTAAATTCCATACCTTGCTGATGCAAGAAATCAATGCTTTTTTTTCCATAGTTGACCGTTAGTCGAACTATATCAGGGTCGCATAAGCCGACTCCAGACATTAAAGTGTCTTCAATATGCGATTCTATCGAGGATTCTTGTGCATCTAAAACGGCAGAAATACCGCCTTGAGCATAGAAAGTGCTTCCTTCCGTTAGGGCAAATTTAGATAAAACAGCCACTTGACAGTGATCTGCTAATTTAAGGGCTAAACTGAGTCCTGCACCACCACTGCCTATGATAAGAACATCGTAGTTTTTTTGTTTAGACATAAGGTTGTGGGTGGGTATAAGGCGGTGAAAAAAAACGAAAATAAAGTATCATTGCTGGATTACTTGCTAGGCAAAGCTGATTCGTTATAAGCGATAGAGGATTGATTATTATAGCTGTAGTGCAGGGTTTTAAGAAATTTCCTAGCTATATAGTATCTATATAAGTTTATAAGTCTTTCTAATGGACGGCTATTGGAATGGGTCGTATTTTGTTTAATTAAAATAGCCCTGAAAATAGCTGCACATCAACCCATTCACCTTTTTTTACAGTACTTCTATCGTGTTCTAAAATAATAAACGCATTAGCCATGCTCATAGAACTTAAAATACCAGAGCCTTGCTTTCCTGTCGTTTTAACTTGCCATTCGCCATTTTTAGTTAGCCTGACAATGCCACGTGGAAATTCAGTTCTACCCGGCTTTTTACGTAGTGCTTCCAAGCTACGAGCTTTGATAATGGGTGCAATAGGCTGGTCCGTTATACCTAACATTTTGTCTATGGTAGGGAGCACAAACTGATAAAAAGTAAGTAGTACGGCAACGGGGTTGCCAGGTAGACCAAAGAAGGTGCTTTGTTTAATTTTGCCAAAAGCGATAGGCCTTCCAGGCTTTATAGCGACTTTCCAAAAATTAAATTCGCCGCTAGATTGCAAGGCTGCTTTGGTGAAATCAGCTTCACCAACGGATACGCCGCCAGTGGAAATAATAATATCGGCATAATTAGCGGCACTATTAAAGCTGTTTAATAAGTCATTTTCTTGGTCTCTAATAATACCTAAATTAATTATCTCAATATCAGGCCTATCGAGTGCTGCAAGCAAGCTGTAGCGATTACTATCATAAAGTCCGCCTAGGGGAGGCGTTTGCGCAAGGCTGTAAATTTCATCTCCAGTAGACGCAATAGCAATACGTAATTTACGTTTGACTTTGATTTCTGGTAGCCCTAATGAAGCCAATAAACCGATGTCTGGCGGGGTTAGTTTTTTGCCTGCGGCTAATATCGTTGCACCTTGGCTAATATCTTCGCCAGCTATTCGGACATTTTGTCCTGCTTTATGGCGTGCATCAATATGAATAGTTTCTGCTTCGCGTTGACAGTGTTCTTGCATGATGACGGTATCTAAACCATTAGGCATCGGTGCGCCCGTCATAATGCGTATGCAATGCTTAGGTAAACAATCTGTACTCAGGAATTGCCCCGCTAATACTGTCGCTTGAACGGTTAGAGTAGACGTCTCATTCTCGATGGGTAAATCGCTGCTATGTAATGCATAACCATCAACGGCAGAATTCGTATGTGCAGGAACATTGATCGGGCTAATAATGGCTTTTGCTAAGCAGCGACCTTTGGCTTTTTCTATGGGAATTTGTTGCTGATCTTGAATGGCACTAATATGATCCAAAATCATTTTTTTTGCGAGTTCAAAATGGATTAAATCAGATTCATTGCCATCAGAGCAGTTTGCTTGGGTTTTGATCATTTGCGTGTTGAAGGGCCGTTAAGTGGCAAGCCATTTGCTATATAGCTTAAGAAAAATTCAAGTTGGCGTAATGCTGGACTTTGAGCAGCGTCTATTGGCGCGCGAATTAATTTATTACAAGCCATAAAACGGCGGTGTAAAGTACCCATTTCGCCTGTATTTAAACGATAAGCTGGCCAGTGTGTCGTATGCCCTAAGGCGGGACTGAGTATTTCTGAGCGTATAAATTTTCCAGCATTGTCTATATGGCAACTGGCGCAGGAAAAGTTAAGTTGCCCACGACGTTGATAAAAATAGGCTTTGCCTTGCTCATAAGCATTAAGTGCCTGCGGGGAATGTTCAGGGATTATGGTACGAATTAGCTGGCCACGTGAGGTAAAAGCCATATAAGCTAACAGTTTGGTTATTTTGCCTTTGGTATAAGGCAGCGCAGGAAGGTGATTCTGTAAACGGCAATCATTAAGCGCACTGGCTAAGGTAACAATACTTTGCTTTTGTGCATCCCAATAAGGGTAATTTTGAGCAATTGCTATACCTTGATTAGGGAAACAATCGGCATAGCGAGCACCATTATTAAAAGGGCGGTAAAACAGTGCTTTGCCTTCTTCCAGGGCAAATTCATAGGGAGGAAATTCTTCAATAGCTTGCCAAGAATTTTTGGCATCGCTGTCAATTGCATAAACCCCTTGTGCATAATCGGCAAGCTGTAATTGTGGGAATAGTTGCTGATAAAAGGCTTGTATTTGTTTTCTATCTTGCTCGGGACTTGCCCAGGTTAATGAGCTGGATATCAGCAAGTTTATCCAGAGGCAAAAAATAAATAAGGGTGAGTTCATGAAATAATATGCTCTTGAGTATCGCTATAAGCCAAATTATCTTGCCAACTAATACTGACTTTATCGCCTGCTTTTGCTGATTTTATTTTAAAGGAAAAAAAAGGATTCTTTGATATGCCGTAGCCCATTTGGCATTGGCTCAGTACTTTGCCATTATGTTTAAAGGTTAAAGTTTGTATAAAATGTGCAGGAATTAATTCGCCTGTCGTATTATTTTTATTGTGCCCTGTTTCCATCGGGTGAGCGATTAAAGTACGTACAAGCGTGTAATCAGCAAAGCGTTTACTACGAATTTTAATAGTTGACATCTTAACCCCCACAACCGCCTAAAGTAACTTTTACCTTTTGTCGCGCTTGGAAGTATTGATCTTTTGCTTTCAATACGACAATTACATCACAAGTTTCTTGCATTTTAAAACGAGCTCCTAGGTAGGTTTCTAACTCAGGGTCAATACTGAATTGAGCAATCAGTGGTACGGGATTTTTCTCCGATAAGATATAGATGGTATCAACATCAGGGATTGTACTACTAATTGTAATAGGGACAACGGAACCATTTTCTGCCGTGTTGGGCAATTTTAAACTAATACGGTCACTCGTTTGTAGTTCTTGATTGGGAAATAGCTGGGCAATGGATTGGCTGATGGTTTGTCTGCTGAAGTTACTAGCTAACCAGTTAGCTAAGCTAATGTGAGAGAAGCCTAAACTTAAAGCATAGCTACTTAATGTGAGTAGTTTTTTTACGAAACGACGACGTGTTGTAAGCATAAGTCTGTATCTCAGGTTATTTAAGTGACCAAATATAATCGACGACATGGTCTAATTCATCAGCTGTTAAAATCTTATTTTTGCCAAAAGGTGGCATGCTGGTGTGCGCATTAAATTGTGTGGCATCCCAGATAAATGCCTTTAAATCTTCTTTGCTTGTAAAGCGTGTTGGTATATTAACTAAAGCAGGCCCTATATTGCCGGGTGCCTCGCCATCTTCTATAACATGACAAGCGAGGCAATTGCCCTTGTTACGTTGAAAGCTCAGCTGTTTGCCTATGCTGAGGTCCTGTTGTATTTTAGGGTAAGTACATGCCGTGTTCAGGACAAGCAAAAATAGACTGACGGTTTTTTTCATTTAAATAAAGCTTGGTAGGCTAAAGCTGATTGATATGGCGTTTGATCAAAAATTCCTCCTATTACAGCTAATATATCTGCCCCAGCCGTTAATAACTCAGCGCCATTAGTGGGCAATATACCGCCAATAGCAATAATAGGAACTTTAATGCTATTTTTTGCCTTTTGTAAGGTAGAAATATGGGCAGGGGCGGCAAGTGGCTTTGAGTGAGAAGGAAAAAAACGCCCGAAAGCAACATAATCAGCAGAGTTCTGTTCGGCTTCTAATGCTCTATCTAAGTTGTCATAACAAGAAACGCCTATGAGCGCATTTTTGCCTAAGATTTCACGTGCATAACTGAGCTGTCCATCTTCTTGTCCTATATGCACGCCATCGGCACCAATAAGTTTGGCGAGTTTAATATCATCATTGATAATTAAAGGGGTGTTATGACTATGACACAGCTCTTTTAATGCGCCCGCTAAATAAACGGCATCAACAGGCTGTTTATCACGGTATTGTAGTAGGCTAATACCTGCTTTAAGTGCGGCACTGACTTCACTTATAACTTGGTTCGGCGTTTTGTTTACTGTTTGAGTAATAGCATACAGTCCCGTTTTTGGTAATATCATGTATTTTCTTGCATCCAAAATAAACGATTTGGAATATATTGTCCTTTGCCGGGTTTGTAGCCTTCATTTAAGCTACTCCAAGTATATTCTTGCGCTTCTAGTATACAGGTTTCGACCTCTAATCCGTGCGCCAACATCGCGGCAATACTGGATGCTAGAGTGCAGCCTGAGCCATGGTAACTATGCGCTAATCTATCCCAAGTATAGGTTTCTATGCACTTGCCTTCATTAAATAATAAGTTATTAACTGTCGGGTTTGCTTCGTGTGAACCTGTGAGTAAAACATAGTCACTGCCTCGTTCTAACAACTTAATACCGGCTAATTGTAAGTCATCACACTTTGCTAGTTGTCTTGCTTCTACACTGTTTGGGGTGAGGATTGTGGTACGGGGTAATAGTAATTCTATGATGCTATCAATTAATTCATTATTAGATAATATTGTACCGCCACCAGCCGCCAGAACGGGGTCTAAAATAACGGGTAATGAAGAATATTCAGTTAGGATCGTATGAATTGCTTTAGCCGTTTCAATATGTCCAATTAAGCCAATTTTAATGGCTTTAACAGGTAAATCCTCTAAAATAGTGCGCGCCTGAGAAATAATAGCAGGTGCAGATTGCGGTAACATTTTTTTTACATTGCAAGTATCTTGTTCCGTTAAGGCTGTTATGACACTGGCGGCATGACATTGGTGGCTAATAAGTGTTTCAATATCAGCTTGTATACCCGCTCCACCACTGGGATCATGTCCAGAAAAGCAAAGCACTACAGGTTTATGTACTTGATTCATAATATTAAAGAGTGATGTTGAAAATATGCTGCTATTTAACCAGAAAGTTATAAAATTTTCCGTAATAATTATCGCTTTTTTATTATTTTCGGGTTGTGCTTTTATTCAAGACCCCTTAGGCCAAAAAAAAATAGAGCAACTTAGGCAAAAAGCAGAGTCGATTTTTAAACGTCAAAATATAGCAAGCAGTCAGGTTATGATTTTGACAATGGATGAAGAGAATACTATTTTATCGGATGCTGAACTTGCGATGCAAGAAGCTTGCGCTAAGCTTAATGCATATGTGATTCGATCCATGAGTAGTGATAACTTCTCAATGGTTGATTTCCCAGCTCAGCAGCAAGTTATTCGTTCCTTGGATAATTGTGACGCAGCGACTAAAAAATTAGAGGCGTTGTTACCGCCCCCATTTACAATTGATAATTAAACTTGGAAACTGTGATTAACTGATTTTTATAGAACGTGGGTAAGTCCTCTTTTAAGCCTTTTTTAGCCTACAGTGTACGATACAGGGCTAGATATTGCTCTGCACTCTGCTGCCAAGAAAAATCTTTCTGCATCGCGATTTTTTGTATCTTTTGCCACGTTTTTTTATTGTCATAAACAAATAAAGCCCGCTTAATGGCTTCTAACATGGCACTGACTGAGGCTTCATCAAAGACAAATCCTGAGGCAGTTTGTTGCGCGATAGAGTCAGGCATTGCATCCACGACGGTATCTGCCAAGCCACCAGTCCTTCTTACAATTGGCAGTGTGCCATAGCGCTGACTGTACATTTGATTCAGTCCACAAGGTTCAAAGCGTGATGGCATTAAAAACATATCGGCTCCTGCTTCAATTAAATGCGCAAAATCTTCATCATAGCCAATAGTGACGGAAATTTTTTCTGGGTGTAGTAAGCTTAGGTTTTTCAATTGGTGTTCATAGCTTTTATTGCCCGCACCTAATAAAACAAATTGCAGTGGGTATTGAACTAAGTTTTCTAAACATTGAATAACTAAATCAATACCTTTTTGTTCTACTAAACGGCTAATAAGAGCAATCATGGGTATAGATGGCTCTTCTGGTAAAGATAACTTTTGTTGTATGGCTGTTTTATTAAGTGTTTTTTTAGCCAAAGTTTCTACGGTATAGGTTTGTGCTATACGCTTATCTATGGCAGGATTCCATTGTTCTAAATCAATACCATTGATAATACCATTCAGGTCATGTCTACGGTGTTGCAGCAGTCCTTCTAATCCGTAGCCAAAGTCAGCGGTTTGAATTTCTAGTGCATAGTTAGGACTGACCGTTGTGATATGGTCAGCACAAGAGATCCCCCCTTTAATAAAGGACAGTTTATTATGATATTCCAGTGCAGACGGTTGCCATAGTTGTCCGGGTAGCCCCAGCGCATGAAAAGTTTCTTGCGGGAAGATGCCTTGGTAAGCCATATTGTGTATGGTAAAAACAGTAGAGGGGCGTAAAGGTTCTAGTGTTAATAAGGCAGGCACTAGACCACTTTGCCAATCATTACAGTGGACAATATCGGCTTTCCAGTCTAAATAAGCTCGGTTCTGCGCAACTTCAACTGCAACACGACAGAATAGTGCAAATTTCTCGGCACTATTAGACCAGGCGTTACCAAATTCATCAGTATATGGATTACCTGGGATAGAAAAAAACTCAGGGCAATCTACTAACCAGACGATAACATGACTATTAGGTAGCTGTGTTTCAAAGATATTGACATCACGATTATTGATTCTAATGGTACTGCGGTATAGAGGCTCCTCGGTTAGTTTAATGCCATAATATTTAGGGATAATAATACGAATATCTTGATCTAACTCAGATAATGCAATAGGTAGGCTTCCAGCAACATCGGCCAAACCGCCCGTTTTAATCAAAGGGTGCACTTCACTAGTAACAAAAAGTATTTTTTTCATAACTATAATTTTAAAACAATGCCTGCTAAAGGGGGAATGGTTAGGTTGAGTGATTGTTCTTGATTCATCCAAGGAGTATCCTCAGACACGGTATAACCATTACCTGTATTACTACCTGCATAATACTCGGAATCAGAATTAAAAATTTCATGATAAGTACCTGGTCTTGGTACACCAATACGGTAGTTTTCTCTAGGTACAGGAGTGAAATTTAAAATAACAATTAACGTTTCTTGTTCAGTTTTACGGGTAAAGCTAATAATAGATTGCTCCACATCATGACAGTCAATCCACTCAAAACCCTGGTTATCAAAGTCATGTTGGAATAATGCTGGGTGTTTGACATAGAGTTTATTTAAGTCTTTGACTAGAGTTTGTATGCCTTTATGATAAGAGTAATCCAATACATACCAATCTAAAGATTGATTGAAATTCCACTCTACGCCTTGGGCAATATCACAGCCCATAAATAATAATTTTTTACCTGGGTAGGTGAACATAAACGTGTATAACAAACGCAAATTAGCAAATTTTTGCCATTCATCTCCGGGCATTTTGCTTAGCATGGAGCCCTTACCATGAACGACTTCATCATGTGAAAAAGGTAACATGAAATTTTCGGTAAAAGCATAGAGCATACCGAAAGTTAATTGATCATGATGGTGGCGACGATGTATAGGGTCTTGCTGCATATAAGATAGCATATCGTGCATCCAGCCCATATTCCACTTCATAGAAAAACCTAAACCGCCCGTCCAAGTAGGACGGGTTACTTGTGGCCAAGACGTTGATTCTTCAGCAATAACGACCGTTCCAGGGTGTTGCTCGTGAGTAACAGTATTTAATTCACGTAGAAAATCAATCGCTTCTAGATTTTCATTACCGCCATACTGATTGGGCACCCAATCATTTTCTTCACGAGAATAATCGAGGTAAAGCATAGATGCGACAGCGTCAACACGTAAACCGTCTAAATGAAATTCTTCTAGCCAAAAATAAGCACTGGATAATAAAAAATTACGTACTTCATTGCGACTGTAATTATAAATCAATGTTCCCCAGTCACGGTGCTCGCCCTTACGTGGGTCTTCATGCTCATATAATGCACTGCCATCAAAACGTGCTAAGGCAAAATCATCTTTGGGAAAGTGAGCAGGAACCCAGTCGAGTATAATGCCAATATTATGTTGGTGGCAATAATCAATAAAATAACGGAAATCATCTGAACTACCATGGCGACTAGTAGGTGCGAAATACCCTGTCGTTTGATAGCCCCATGAAGCATCAAGAGGGTGCTCGGTAATCGGTAATAGTTCGATGTGAGTGAATCCCATATAGGTGACATAATCAACTAATTCATGAGCTAGGTCTCGGTAGTTTAGGAAATTCCCTTGCGCATCGCGTTTCCATGATCCTAGGTGTACTTCATAAGTTGACATAGCTTCATGTAGCCAGTCATGCTGAGGGCGCTTAGTCATCCAAGCATCATCGTTCCAAGTATATTCAGCTTCATCGACAACGACTGAGGCTGTTTGTGGGCGAAACTCAAACTGTTGTGCATAAGGGTCGGTTTTAACCGAAATTTGGTTGGTATTGCGGTTTAAGATTTCATATTTATATAAGCAGCCAACCTCTACCCCTGGGATAAAAATCTCCCATATACCGCTGCCACCTAAAATGCGCATGGGGTGACAGCGACCATCCCAAGAATTAAATTCAGAAATAACACTGACGCGACCCGCATTGGGTGCCCAAACAGTAAATAGCACGCCTTCGATATTATCAACTGTGTGTAAATGAGCGCCTAATTTTTTATAAATATGCCAATGTCGGCCTTCAGAAAATAGGTGTTGATCAAAATCAGGAAGCTGAGAACCGAAAGAATAGGGGTCATATTGCGTGTGTTGATTGCCGGCTTTATCAATACACTTTAACTGGTAATATTGTGGTAATGCTGAGTCATTTACAATATGAGCTTGAAAAAAATCAGTATCAGGTATACGTTGTAGTTGAATTTTAGGGGCAGCGATTTCTACTGATTCAACATAAGGTAAATAAACTGTGACGGTTGTTTTGTCATTTTTTGTATGTCGCCCAAGAATGGAAAATGGGTCATGATGCTTTGCTTCAGATATTTTTAACAATTCAGAATCAAGCGGATTTGATTTTGTTAGCTTGTTTAGCTTGTTCATTTTGCAATGCCTCAGGTATAGTAGAATTAGTTTTCTTAGAATAGTAACAAATTAAAGTTCGAATGTAATAACCTATTTAATAAAAGAGGAAATCTATGTCGTACGAAAATTCACAACATCATGACCGTTTTGTCAGCCATTTAACGCGTAATACGATTGCCTTAATTTTAGCAGGTGGACGTGGCTCTCGACTGAAAAACATGACTGATTGGCGTGCCAAGCCAGCTGTTCCTTTTGGTGGAAAGTTTCGTATTATCGATTTTCCTTTATCAAACTGCATTAATTCTGGTATTCGTAAAGTTGGGGTTTTAACACAATACAAATCAGACTCTTTGATTCGACACATACAACAAGGCTGGGGTTTTTTACGTGGCGAATTTGGTGAATATGTTGATTTAATGCCAGCACAACAAAGACATAGCGAGGGCTCTTGGTACCAAGGCACGGCTGATGCCATTTACCAAAATATTGATATATTACGCAGTCGCACGCCTGATCATATTGTTATTTTGGCGGGTGATCATATTTATAAAATGGACTATGGTGCAATGCTGGGGGATCATGTTGAACAGGGGGCTGAGTTAACGATCGGTTGTTTGGAGGTTTCCTTGGAGGAAGCTAAAGATTTTGGTGTCATGGCAGTTGATGAACATAGACGCGTCAAAGCTTTTGTTGAAAAACCTGCTAATCCGCCGACTATGCCGAATAAATCAGATAGAGCTTTAGCTTCGATGGGGATTTATATATTCAATACTGATTTTTTGTTTGAGCAATTGTTAAAGGATGCTGATAATTTAGAGTCTACGCATGATTTCGGACATGATATTATTCCTTCTGTTATTGAAGAATATAATGTTAATGCGTATCCATTCTTAGACTTGCAAAGTGGCGAACAAAGTTACTGGCGTGATGTAGGTACGATTGATGCTTATTGGGCAGCTAATATGGAATTAATTGGCGTTAAACCTGACCTCAATTTATATGACCAAACATGGCCTATTTGGACGCATCAAGTACAAACACCGCCAGCAAAATTTGTTTTTGACGATGATGATAGGCGAGGTCAAGCCGTTGATTCGATGGTTTCTGGAGGTTGTGTTATCTCGGGGTCAACCATTCGGCACTCACTATTATTCTCAGAGGTGCGTGTTAACTCTTTTAGTACGATTCAAGATTCATTGCTGTTACCTGAAGTTAATATTGCGCGGCACTGTCGCATTACTAAAGCAATTATTGAAAAAGGCTGTCAAGTTCCTGAGGGGACGATTATTGGTGAAGACCGGGCAGAAGATGAACGGCGCTTTCATGTAAGTCCTGGCGGTATTGTCTTAGTAACTCCAGATATGTTGGGGCAAAGACGTCACTATGTCAGATAAGAAAAAATTGAAACTCGTTTTATGCTGGCATATGCACCAGCCAGAATATCGAAATTTACAAACGGGAGAGTTTCAATTGCCGTGGACTTATCTACATGTTATCAAAGATTATGTAGATATGGTGGCACACTTAGAAGCCGTGCCTAATGCTAAAGCCGTGGTTAATTTTGCACCTATTTTATTGGAGCAAATTGAAGATTATGCAAAACAAGTCAATTGTTTTTTACATGATCATATAGAAATGAAAGACCCCTTATTAGCTGCACTTGCTACTTCAGCCATTCCAGCTAATATTGATGATCGGCAAGAATTAATCAGTAACTGTATGCGTGCTAATCGAGAGCGCCAGATTGATCGTTACCCGGCGTTTAAAAACTTGGTACAAATGGCAGAATGGGTGCAAAGTCATGCGGATACCATGCAGTATATTAATGCACAGTTTATCGATGATTTTTTAGTTTGGTATCATCTTGCTTGGATGGGGGAGACGGTTAAATTATCAGATGCCAGAATACAGCGACTAATTGCTAAAGAGCGCAATTTTACCCTGCATGATCGCTTAGAAATTATTGAAGTCATTGGGGAGCTGTTATCTACCGTCATTTGTCGTTATAAAGCTTTAGCAACTAAAGGTAAAATTGAGCTTTCAGTCACACCATATGCTCATCCGATTATACCTTTACTCTTAGATATAAAGTCCACCCATGAAGCGATACCTGGTGCTCCACTTCCCGAATTACATACTTACCCCGGTGGAGAAGAAAGAGTAAAGTGGCACCTTAAGCAGGGAGTGATAACTTTTAAACGTTTTTTTGGTTTCACTCCAAAAGGTTGTTGGCCTTCGGAAGGTGCAGTCAGTACAGCCAGTTTAAAAATAATCAAAGAAACAGGGTTTTCATGGACTGCTACTGGGGGGCAAGTTTTACATAATAGCTTAAGTCTATCAGAGATTGCTAATAATGCAGGCGTGCATCATCCCTTCCAAGTAAAAGGGACAAAAATCCCCTGTTTTTTTCGTGATGATGGCTTATCAGATTTAATTGGCTTTACGTATTCTAAATGGCATGCGGATGATGCCGTGAATGATATGATTCATCACCTAGAAACAATTGCTAAAAATGAATCGGATGATAGTGTTGTGTCGATTATTATGGATGGTGAAAATGCATGGGAATATTTTCCAGATAATGCTTATCATTTTTTAAGTGCATTTTATCAGCGCCTGGCTAATCATCCTGATATAGAGTTAACGACATTTTCAGAATGTTTAGCCGCCAAAGTGACCGTCAAGGAACTACCAAAACTGATGGCAGGAAGCTGGGTGTATGGTACTTTTTCTACTTGGATAGGGGATCCTGACAAAAATCGTGGCTGGGATATGTTAGGGGATGCTAAATGGGCTTTTGATAAGGTGCGAGCAACTGGGCGTTTATCGAAAATGCAAGTGATGGAAGTTGAGTTTCAGTTAGCAGTTTGTGAAGGCTCAGATTGGTTTTGGTGGTTCGGGGATTATAATCCTGGGCAAGCCGTGAGTAGTTTTGAAAAACAATTTCGCTTAAATTTAGCTAATTTATACTCTATTTTAGGCGAAGAAGTGCCTGCTTATTTGGCGCTATCTTTTACTCAGGGTTCAGGTGCGCCCGCTATGGGTGGCACTATGCGCAAAGGTATTGATTAAGTGAATTTCTTTAAGGATGTAATATGACCGGTATTAATTTATTATCCCAAAGACGCGCAGGCGTACTCTTGCATATTACCTCGTTACCTAATAATAACGGTCGTGGTAACTTAGGCAAAGAGGCCTATCATTTTGTCGATTTTCTGCATAATACAGGCATTAAAGTATGGCAAACTTTGCCGTTAGGCGTGCCTCATGCCGACGGGTCACCGTACCAATGTTTATCGGCACATGCGGGGAATCCAGCATTAATTTGCTTTGAAAGCCTCAAAGAGAAGGGTTGGTTACAAGAAATTGAACAATGCAACTCTTGTGAGGCAGGAGAGAGTTCTAACTTACACAGTTTAATTGCCAAGGCTTACACCGGCTTTATCAATTTAGCTGATAGCCAAGAAAAGCAGGCCTACCTAAACTTTTGTAAAGATAAAGCGAGCTGGTTAGATGATTTCTCATTATTTGTTGCCTTGCGTACTGAGTTTTCAGGCCGGTGCTGGAGCCAATGGCCTCAACATTTAAAAGAACGAGAGACTAAGTCTATTAAAGAAGCGCGTCATAGATTTAGTTTAACAATTGATATTATTAAGTTTGAGCAATTTATTTTCTATTCGCAATGGATGGCACTTAAAGCTTATGCTAATGAAAGAAATGTTTTATTGTTTGGTGATATTCCCATTTTCGTCTCTTACGACAGTGCAGATGTTTGGGCAAATCGACGTGTTTTTAAATTAGATGAAAATGGCGAAATGCTGGTTGTTGCAGGCGTTCCACCTGATTATTTTTCTGTCACAGGTCAACGCTGGGGCAATCCTCACTATGATTGGAAATACCTAAAAAGAACACGTTTTACATGGTGGAAAAAACGCCTAGAAAGCCAATTGGAAATGTTTGATATTTTACGTATTGACCATTTTCGCGGTTTTGAGGCAGCTTGGGAAATTCCAGCGACTGAAGAAACGGCTATTAATGGTGTATGGGTTGAAGCTCCAGGCAAAGAATTATTAACTGCTTTAATAAAAGAATTTGGTAATATCCCTTTGGTAGCCGAAGATTTAGGTATTATTACCGCAAAGGTTGAGGCTCTTAGAACAGATTTTAACTTGCCTGGTATGAAAATATTACAATTTGCCTTTGGTGATACTGCCACCAATCCATATTTGCCACATAATTACGAACGTAACTATGTTGTCTATACCGGAACACATGATAATGACACGACTTTAGGCTGGTTTAACGCTCTCAATGACCACGATAAACAACGTATTTATCATTATTTAGGATATTCTCAAGCATCAATGCCTTATTTGTTGATTGGTACAGCTTTTTCTTCAGTAGCCAATTTAGCTATTGTACCGATGCAAGATATTTTAGAATTAGGCAGTGCTGACCGTATGAATACGCCAGGTACGACAGAAGGGAACTGGCAATGGCAATTTTCTTGGGATCAATTAACAGAAGATAAAGTGGCTAAATTAACAGGATTAGTGACTATGTTTGCTCGGTAGTAGAGTCGTGTATAGAGTTTTTCTTACCATTCGTGGAAGGGACTTTTAACTGCAGCATTGATACAAGTCGTGGCTAAAACCTTCGACATATTCACTTATATTTAATATTTATCGTTATTTACATCTTTTACCATGACTTATTCAACCATCGAAGCCTTTATAGGTAATACGCCTTTAGTTAAATTGCAGCGCTTGATCAAGCAAAGTTCTAATACCGTTTTAGTTAAACTCGAAGGCAATAATCCCGCGGGGTCAGTAAAAGACCGTCCAGCCATAAGCATGATTAAACATGCAGAAGCACGTGGTGAGATTAAGCCAGGTGATCGTTTAATTGAAGCAACTAGCGGCAATACGGGTATTGCATTAGCTATGGCTGCGGCAATTAAAGGTTATAAAATGACCTTAATTATGCCAGATAATATGAGTAGTGAGCGCCGAGCATCAATGCAAGCTTATGGTGCCGAAATTATCTTAACGCCTGCTGTAGGTAGTATGGAAGCAGCTATTGATTTTGCTAGGGAAATGGAAGCAGAAGGTAAAGGTCGTATTCTAGATCAGTTTTCTAACCCTGATAATCCTAGAGCGCATTATGAAGGAACAGGCCCTGAAATTTGGCGTGATACACAAGGCCAAATCACGCATTTTGTCAGCGCCATGGGAACAACGGGTACTATTATGGGCACATCGAAATTTTTAAAAGAACAAAATCCAGAAGTACAGATAGTAGGCGTACAGCCTGAAGATGGTGCTAAAATTCCTGGTATACGCCGGTGGCCTGTAGAATATTTACCTAAAATCTATCAAGCAACACGCGTTGATAAAATCATGAATATGGATCAACAAACAGCCGAGCAAACCATGCGTGATTTAGCGACTCAAGAAGGAATTTTTGGTGGCGTTTCATCCGGTGGTGCTGTTGCGGCGGCATTAAGGCTCGCACAAGAAGTTGAAAATGCAACCATAGTTGCGATTATCTGTGATCGTGGCGACCGTTACCTATCTACTGGGCTATTTCCTAGTTAATCTCGCGTAAGGCGAAACAGATAATAACTCGTAGGGTGGACTTCAGCCCTCCATTGCTAAAAAAGCGGACTGAAGTCCGTCCTACAAATAGGGTGAACGTAGCATTTTAAGTTCGTAGCCCATTTACTTATATAACTCAAAAAGAAAAACATGGCACGTAGACGTTCCCCTAGAAAAAAGAAATTACCTGAAGCAGCAGTAAAAGTAACTATTGAATCCTTGGCCCATGATGGGCGTGGTGTTGCTCATGTTGATGGCAAAGTCATTTTTATTGATGAAGCTTTACCGGGTGAAGAGCTAGAATTTATTTATACCGATAGTCGTAAAGATTATGCTGAAGGTAGAGTGGAAACACTATTTACGCGTGCACCTGAGCGTGTTGATGCGAAGTGTGAACACTTCGGCAAGTGTGGAGGTTGTAGTTTTCAGCATGTAGAAGATGCGGCCCAGATAAGTTTCAAGCAAGCGTTATTAGTTGATCAGTTTCAACGTATTGGTAAGGTGACTATCCCTGAAGTTTGGGAACCACTTACAGGGCCACATTGGGGGTATCGTCAAAAAGCCCGTATGGGCGTGAAGTATGTCGCTAAAAAAGGTCGTGTATTAGTTGGGTTTCGTGAGCGTCGAAATCAGTTCTTAGCTGAAATTGAAAGCTGCAAAGTGATGAATCCGATTGTCGGTGAAAAGTTAATGGCGCTCTCTGAAATGATAGGTAAATTAACCATTAAAGATAAGATTCCACAAATTGAAGTTGCTATTGGCGATAAAGATTGTGTTTTAGCCTTTCGTGTTTTAGAACCTGCAACTGCCGAAGATAAAGAAATTATGCGTAGCTTTGGGCATGAGCATAAGCTTTCTCTGTGCTTACAGTCTAAAGGCCCTGATACCATAGTACCGATTGAAGGCGAGCCCGAAGTGATGCTGACTTATTCTTTGCCCGACCAAGGTGTGCATTTCCGCTTTAAACCGGCAATGTTTACCCAAGTGAACTATGAGATTAATCGTAAAATGATTAGCCGCGTTATGCAGGCAATGGATTTTAACGAAAATGATCGTGTTTTAGATTTATTCTGTGGTCTGGGTAACTTTACTTTACCTATTGCAACCAAAGCAGGGCATGTAGTCGGTGTTGAAGGTGATCAACCGTTGGTTAATCATGCTAAAGAGAATGCCCAATTAAATAATTTAACGAATGTTGAATTTTTTGCTGCTGATTTAAGTAAGGATGTTAGTAGTCAAGTATGGGCGCAACAGAGCTACAATAAAGTTATGTTAGATCCTTCACGGGCGGGTGCTGCGGATGTTTTGCCCAATCTGAAAAAGTGGAACCCTGAGTTAATTATGTATATTTCTTGTAACCCCTCGACACTCGCTAGAGATGCCGGTATTTTAGTCAATGACATGGGCTATACATTAGTTAAAGCGGGGGTTATGGATATGTTTCCACAAACGGGGCATGTAGAATCTATTGCTTTATTTAGAAAATAAAACCATGCATTGCGATACTCTGCCCAAGCGCTATATTGAAGTTTGTATTGCAACACAAACTTTAGATTTGATTGCAGACCGTGTTGTCATCCAAAGCTACCCTATTTCAACAGCTAAAAATGGTGCCGGTGAACTTATGGGGTCTGAATGCACTCCAAGAGGCTGGCATAAAATTAGAGCCAAGATTGGTGCTGGCCAACCTTTAAATGCTGTTTTTGTGGGGCGCCGGGCAACAGGTGAAATTTATACAGCAGAGCTTAGTCAGGAAAATCCGGAGCGCGATTGGATTTTAACGCGTATTCTCTGGCTAGGTGGCTTGGAAGCAGGGTTTAATCGTTATGGCGCAGTAGATAGCACTTGGCGGTATATTTATATTCATGGCTGTCCCGATCATTTAATGCAAGGAAAGCCTGAGTCTCATGGCTGTATTAGAATGCATAATGTTGATGTGCTAGATTTATTCAATCAAGTAAATATCGGTGTGCATGTTTGGATACATACTTAGGTCTGTAATAATATTTAAATGCACTGCCAGTCCTTTGAAGGCTAGCAGTGTTATATAAGCTAAAATATTGGACGTTATAAAGCTACATTCTTTAGGACTGAGGATGAAATAAAACCCCCAACGGGGCAAAAAGATAAGTCAGCTTCAGGTTTTATAAAATTTTCGCCCTTAAAGCCTGTTGTTATTTTAAATAACGGTTAATTGCCTCAAGATCTGTAGCACTTAATGTACTTGCTGCATTTTTTAAACGTACACCACTCACTAAGTAAGCGTAGCGAGCTTGCGCGTATCGACTTTGCGCACTGGTATAGTTCCTAGTTGCAGATAATACATCAACCATCGTTCTTGTCCCCACCTCGAAGCCTGCTTCCGTTGCTTCTAAGGCGCTTTTACCTGATTTAACAGCAGACTGTAGCGCTTTAACTTGGCTAATACTGTCAATGACAGCACGGTAAGAATCTTTAACTTCTTGGGTTACTGCTCTTCGTGTTGCGGTTAAAGCTTCTTGTGCCTGGGTGTGTTGATATTCTGCTTGGCGTGTTCGAGAAGTAACAGCGCCGCCTTCAAAAAGTGGAATATTTAATTGTAAACCGATATTTTCGGTATTACCTTTTGTATAAAGATTTCCCGTTGTTTGATTAAGACCAAATTGCCCCACTATATCTAAAGTAGGGTAATGACCGCTACGTTGAAAATGAATATTTTCTTGGGCGATTTCAGTTTCACTCTGAGCAACCAAAATTTGTAAATTTTGGTTTTGTGCCTGACTATTCCACTCTTCTATATTGTTAGGCTGAGGCTCTGGTAAGGGTAACTCTTCACCTAAGTTGTTTAGCTCATCTAAATGAGAGCCAATAATAACCTGTAGTGCTTCTTTTGCATTTGATACTGCATTTTCTGCCGCAATCACATTTGCTCGACTTTGATCATAACCTGCTTGTGCTTCATAAACATCTGTTATAGCAATAAGTCCGACATCAAAGCGTTGTTGCGCTTGTTCCAGTTGTCTGGCAATCGTTTTTTGTTCGGCACGGGAAAAGATAAGGTTATCTTGAGCAGCTAAAACATTAAAATAGGCGTTTGTGGTTTTTAGCATAAGGCGCTGTTGCTCAGCGAGGTAACTGGCTTCTGCTTGAGCTATTTGCTTTTCAGATTGTGAGAGTTGTACCCACATATCCCAATGAAAAACAGGTTGAACTAAATTAATGCCGAACTGGTGGTCCCAGAATTCATTGTTACGTGATTGACCGGGAAAACGCTCATTAAATAAAGATTTCTGGTCAGACCAGTTATAAGTTGTTGAAGCCCCCGCATTTATTTGCGGTAATAGTCGCGCGATGCTCTGATCTTTAGTTTCGCCCACGGCCATTTTATTTGCGAGTGATTCGCGTAAAACGGGATCGTTTTGCAAGGCAAGGTCATAGGTTTCTACTAAGTTTTGTGCTTGCAGCGTACCTGAAAATAAAAAAATAAATGAGAGTGCCGTTTTTTTCATAAACGTTTTCCAAGGGTAAAGACGAGTGTATTATTAATTATAGAGTAATGAGAAAAATCTGTAGTTTTTTACTGCTTCAAAACAGGCTCTTGCTTTAAAGCCCAGAGGACATGCTCTTTTACTAATTCCGAGTGATAACTGATTTTATGATTTAATACAGCTTTGATTTCAGTAGATGCGGGAGCATTTCCAAGTGCTACGGCAATATTGCGTTGCCATTGTTCATAACCTATACGTCTAATTGCTGAGCCTTCGGTTTTAGTTAAAAACTCTGTTTCAGACCAATTAAATAATTCAATTAAATGTTGAGCGTTGAGGTTATATCTAGGGCTAAAGTCAGTTTCGGTACTGAGTCGTGCAAAACGATTCCAAGGACAAATTAATTGACAATCATCACAGCCATAGATTCGATTGCCCATTAACGACCTTAACGCTTCAGGTATGGAACCTTTCAGCTCTATCGTTAAATAAGAAATACATTTTCGTGCATCGACCTGATAGGGCGCAATAATGGCTTGAGTCGGACAAATGTTAATACAGGCAGTACATTGTCCACAATGATTATGACTTGGTGAATCGATAGTCAAAGGGATGGAGGTATAAATTTCGCCTAGAAAAAACCAAGACCCGGCTTTTTTATTAATAATATTGCTGTGTTTTCCAATCCAGCCTAAACCGGCTTTTTCAGCAATGGCTTTTTCCAGTACAGGCGCTGAATCGACAAAAGCGCGATAACCGAATATACCGATTTCTTGTTCGATACGTTGTGCTAGTTTTTGTAAGCGTTTACGCAGTACTTTATGGTAATCTCGACCTAGTGCATAACGTGATATAAAGCCTGCTACTGGGTTATTAAGTGCATTTTCTATCGGTTCTTGTGTTTCAGGTAAATAATCCATACGCACCGAGATAATGCTGATCGTGCCTGGCTGTAGAAGAGCAGGGCGAGACCGCTTTAAACCATGTTTAAGCATATACTCCATATCCGCATGATAGCCTTGGGCTACCCAGTGCTGTAGGCGCTGCTCTGCTTGGTGCAAATCCGTGTCAGTGATACCTACTTGTTGAAAGCCCAGCTCTAAGCCCCAGTGTTTTATTTGTTGGGACAGTTCATTCATTGCTTTATCCATTCTATAATGTTTATATTTGAGCGCTTACTTTTATAACTATGCAAACTTTACCAATAAAGCTGTACTCAGCACAACAAGCAAGAGAAATAGATCGTATAGCTCAAGAGCAAACACAAGTCACAGGCTTGCAACTAATGGCTAAGGCAGCGGAAGCTAGCTTTCAAGTCATTAAAAAACATTACCCTGAAGCTAAAAAAATCACTGTTTTTTGTGGTGCTGGCAATAATGCTGGAGATGGCTATTTAATTGCCAAACTTGCTTTAGAGGCAGGTTACAAATTGCAGTTATTTTCTGCTGTTGGGGAGGGTAAATTAAGTGGAGATGCTGCATTAGCACAGCAATCTTATATGGCAGCAGGCGGTGTGATTCTACATAATTTACAGTTATTAAGTCATCATGCAGATTTAATCATAGATGCCTTATTAGGGACAGGGCTTGACCGTCCAGTGATAGGTAAATTTGCAGCCGTTATCCAGACTATTAATAGTATAGATAGCCCTGTTTTGGCGGTAGATATTCCTTCGGGCTTAAATGCGGATACCGGTAATATTATGGCTTGTGCAGTACATGCTGATTTTACTATTACTTTTATCGTCTTAAAAAAGGGACTTTTTACCGGGTTAGCAGCGGGTTATTGCGGTATTGTACTTTTTGCTGACTTAGAGGTTCCAAACTCGGTTATCGAACGAGAAGCAAATCAAGAAAGCCTGCTGCAAACCGTAACACTCGCTAAACGACCGCGCAGTGCACATAAAGGCTTGTTTGGTCATGTTTTAGTGGTAGGAGGTGATTATGGTTATGCAGGGGCTGCCAAATTAGCAGCCGAAGCCGCTTTAAATTGTGGGGCAGGTTTAGTTAGTGTGGCGACACGCAAAGAGCATGCTAACCAGATGTATCTTAGCTGCCCAGAATTAATGGGACATGCACTCGATCAGCTGACAGATATAGAGGGTTTACTAGAAAAAGCGACGGTCTTAGTTTTTGGGCCTGGGCTAGCGCAGCGAACATGGGCAAAAAAACTGTGGCCTACCTTGATTGGTTTAAATTTACCGCGAGTGATTGATGCAGATGCTTTGAATTTATTGGCAGATTTTCCTGTCTATTCAGAACAATGGATTTTAACGCCACATCCAGGTGAAGCAGCTCGCTTATTGCAGTGTTCTACTGCAGATATTTTACAAGATAGGTTTAAAGCCGTACGCGCATTGCAGACAAAATATGGCGGTGTTTGTGTACTAAAAGGTGCAGGTACACTGATTTGTGATGATAAAAAACAGGTTTATGTTAATACCACAGGCAATCCAGGAATGGCAGCAGGCGGTATGGGAGATGTTTTGTCGGGCACCATTGGTGCTTTACTTGCCCAGCAATACGGTTTGTTGGAGGCTGCAAAAATAGGAGTTTATTTGCATGGTTTGGCTGCAGATAAGGCGGCTGTTAGCCTGGGGGAGCGTGGTTTGCGCGCTACGGATGTTGTACAATTTTTACGGGAAGTTGTTAATTAATGATGCAATTTATATTGAATACGACGGAAGAAACTGAAGCCTTTGGTGCGAAACTATTTCAGATATTACCGGAAAAATGTCTTGTTTTTTTATTGGGTGACTTGGGGGCAGGGAAAACAACACTAGTGCGAGGTTTTATGCGTGCAGCAGGGCATATCGGTGCAGTAAAAAGCCCTACTTATAATATTGTCGAAGAATATAAAATTGATAAGCGGTTATTTTTTCATTTTGATTTATATCGATTAGTAGATCCGGAGGAGTTGGAGTGGATAGGGATTGCTGATTATTTACAAGAAACAGCGGCCTGTTTTATAGAATGGCCTGAGAAAGGGCAGGGTTTTTTAAGTGAGCCTGATGTTATTTTATCTTTAACAACAAGCGATAATATGCGTAAGTTATTTGTAGAGCGAATGCCAGAACATATAATGGATAAGTTTCTAGTTGAAAAACAAACACATACTGCTATAATCTAACTGAAGTTATTAACATAGGTGAGGTCGTGAGAAAATTTATAATTTTATGTTTATTATTGATTTTAAATACCTCAGTTGTCTCTGCGGCACAAATAAAAGTAAAAAAACTACGCATTCAATCGACAAATGAGTATACACGTTTAGTTTTTGATGTCTCTTCTATTCCTGAACATCAGATTTTTCAACTTAAAAATCCGAACCGTTTAGTGATTGATTTTAATAATGCTTATTTAGAGAAAAGCCTTAAGCAGCCACCTAAAAATCATCCTATTTTAGTAAGGTTACGCTCTGCACATAGAAATAAAAAAGATTTACGTGTTGTTATTGACTTGCAATCAAAGGTTGCACCTAAGAGTTTTGTTTTACCAGCAAAGAATAAATATGGTCCTCGGTTGGTTATTGATTTATTTACTAAATCAACCAAGCCATTAGTCAAAAAACAGGCTAAAAAAAATAATAAAGCTGTGAAAATCAACAGAGGCAAAGCGAAGCTTTTTGTCGTGGCTATTGATGCGGGACATGGGGGTAAAGATCCCGGAGCAAGAGGAGCTCATGGTACTTTAGAGAAAAAGGTGGTTTTTGAAATTGCGCAAAAGCTAGCAGTATTAATTAATAAACAGCCTGGTATGAAAGCTATTATGGTACGTAAAGGGGACTATTTTGTACCTTTAAGTCAGCGCAGAAAAATTGCTCGCAAAGCTAATGCGGATTTATTTGTATCTATTCATGCAGATGCTTTTAATAAGTCTAATGTCACAGGTGCATCAGTGTATACTTTATCTCGCCGTGGGGCGACTAGTGTTGCAGCACGATGGTTGGCAAAAAATGAAAATGCTGCAGATTTAGTTGGCGGTATAAGTCTTGATGATAAGGATGATATTTTAGCTTCAGTGTTATTGGATTTATCGCAAACAGCAACGCAAGATATTAGTCAGTTAGTTGCTAAAGAGGTGTTAAATAATTTTAGTCGTATTGGTGAGTTGCACTCTCATACCGTGCAAAAAGCGGGCTTTGTAGTGCTGAAATCGCCTGATATTCCATCAATTTTGGTGGAAACAGCTTTCATATCCAATCCTAAAGAAGAGCGCCGACTAAAAAGTGGGACTTATCAGTTAAAAATGGCTAAAGCCATTCAGAAAGGCATTGTTTCTTATGCTAAAAATCATAATATTGCATTGGCAACCAGTGTTGATAAGCCTGTACATAAAATATCTAAAGGGGAGACTTTATTAGGGATTGCCTTAAAATATGGTGTTACTTTAGATCAGCTTAAACAGGCGAATATGATTGCTAGTGCTAATTCGATTAAAATAGGTCAGGTTCTCTCTATTCCTGCTGGCAGTTAACTGGATAGCAGTTATAATCTAAACCTTAGTAAAAAATGCGTAACTTTTCATTTTTAACAGGTACAAAGAGTATCGTAGGATGTGCTGAGAAACGAAGCGCATCGTTTACGTGGTACTTCCTTTTTTGTTCGTCTTCCGTGTTCAGCGATAAGTTTATAGCTTGCTATGCGCCTGTTGCTACGCCTTGAAGACAAACAAAAATCCTGCGTCATAATGCATAAGTTATTTTATTCCCATTCCTTAGCGCACGAGCTGACTAATAATGACGTTTTGGCAATCACGATATAACCCTCAATTAAAGCTTTCTCAACAAGATTTAATTGATATTAGCGAGGAAATAACTCAAGCATATGCACCTGGTAATAGTTATGTGCAATCTGAGTTAGTGCTTATGCCCGTTGATCCAGTTACGCTTCATGCGTATTGGAATATACAAAATAATAGTACCAGCGCAACAGATACAGAGCTAATTTTAAGAGTGTACTCTGAACCTATACTCAGTGAGCATTCAAGTCATTTGAGATTAAGTTTTGATATAAAATTGTCGAGTTTTCAAGGGCAACAAACAGTGGCTGCGCCAATGGCAGCAACAGCTTATTCAGCTGTTATCGGTACAATTAATGCAGATTCCAGTTTTAGTGTTTTAGCTACTTCCGAGATCATTCATGTGCCACGAGAGAGTCCAGCACCTACGCATAAAACTGTGCTAAACGCTCCAAATATTGACCCTGTTAGCGTGAATGTTAGTGCTGGAGATGAACATACTTATGTTATGGAGCAAAAAAAAACTTCAGAGCATAGTATAAGCAATAGTGAACAGCCCATACAAAAAGTTCCAATGTTTGACCATCTGTTTGCTACTGAAATCAATAACACGCCTGATGTTATTTATGTGCCACGAGAGAGTGCACAATTTGAATCGAACAGCAATGCCGCGAAAAATCAGCACACTTCTACTAACACTAATACAGCCCTGAAAACTGAACCCTTTATTTTAAAAAACTTTAATAATCAAGGCTACGATTTAAAAGTATATGCAAATAACTGCGACTCTGAATTTGCTGACTTATTAGCCAAGCAAGTGTCTGGTTTTTATATTAGCCCTAATAAAACGACTACGACTACAACTAAGCAGAATAGTTCTGGACTAGGATTTTATTTATAGTGGTTATGCAAAAAGGCTTTCTTAGTATAGTTCTGCATGCGCATCTGCCTTTCGTAAGACACCCAGAATACGATAATTTTTTTGAAGAAATCTGGTTATTTGAGGCAATAACGGAATGTTATATTCCATTAATTCGCTCGCTAGAAAAACTGCATCAAGATCATGTTAACTTTAAGCTAACGCTTTCACTTTCGCCGCCACTCATTTCAATGTTAAGTAACGAGCTATTACAGGCACGTTACATCGTACATCTTAATAAACAGATTGAACTGACGGAAAAGGAAATTATCAGAACAGTTGGTAACCCTGAATATCAACGACTGGCACGACTATATCGACGTTTGTACTTGAATACATTGGATATTTTTAGCCAGTATGATAGTAATTTATTAACTGCTTTTAAGAAGTTTAATCACTTAGGTTATCTTGAACTCATCACTTGTGCTGCAACGCATGGTTTTTTACCATTGTTAAATAAAAGTGAAGCCGCAGTACGCAGCCAGATTAATATTGGTATGGAAACGTTTATCACTCATTTTGGTTTTGCACCAGAAGGATTTTGGTTGCCGGAATGCGGTTATTATCCTGGTTTGGAAAAGCATCTTAAAAATGCCGGAATCAATTATTTTTTTGTCGATACACATGGTATCGAGAATGCAAGTGAGCCGCCAAAAAACGGTGTTTATGCACCGCTGAACTGCGGCAATGATGTTATGGCGTTTGCTCGAGATCCTGAATCATCACGCCAAGTCTGGAATTCTACAGAAGGTTATCCTGGCGATTATGATTACCGTGAATATTACAGTGATATTGGCTTTGAGTTGGAGCTAGATTATATTGCTCCTTATATTTTGGATGGTCATACGCGTATAAACACGGGTATAAAATATCATCGCATAACAGGTCAAAACCTTCCTAAAGACATTTATCAACCTAAGCAGGCGCACTACAAAGTACAACTCCATGCACAAGATTTTATCAATAAACGTCAATTACAAATTAATCGTTTGAGTACAGAGATGGAGCGTCCGCCGATGATTGTTGCCCCTTATGATGCGGAACTTTTCGGTCACTGGTGGTATGAGGGGCCGCAATGGTTAGAGTGTGTGTTACGCTTAGCTGATAGTAATGAAAATACGCTACAGACAGTTAGCTGTGCTGATTATTTAAAACAAGTCGCTCCCCAACAAATTGCAACACCTTCTGCATCAACTTGGGGCGATCAAGGTTATTCCCATTTTTGGATCAATGAAAGCAATGATTGGATTTATCCGTTATTGCATAAAGCCGCTACAGATTTGGAGAAATTTGTATTAACTCTACAGAATAGCAAAGTTAATCCGTTGCAGGAAAGGGTATTAAACCAAGCGGTACGCTCATTATTATTAGCTCAGGCATCCGATTGGCCTTTTATTATGCAGACAGGAACAACTGTGGAGTATGCTAATAAACGTATTACAGACCACCTAGCGAGATTTAATTATTTACTGGATAGCATCAAAAAAAATACGATTAATGAGCGATTTTTAAGTGCTTTGGAAGTATTGGATGATATTTTTCCTGAGATTGATTTTCGAAGTTTTCATTAAGCAGTAGTAGACATTAAATATTCTGTGGCAGCGACAGCCACTCCCACAAAGGGTTTTTTCTGCATTTTTGTGGTTAAAATCTATTCTGCCCTATATGATTGATTAGCGAGGAGTAGCAAAAACATGAATAAAATTAAATTACTCTACGTAGAAAATATCATCTTTAAAAAAGCTAAAAAAATTCAACAAAAATTAACTTTTTTTTTAGCATTAGAAAATATTGCTTATGATAAACAGCTAGAAATCCATTGGATGGGTGAAGATAAAATCTGGCATACTTTATCGGCGCACTATCACAGCTTGTCAGGCAATGGCAAAGAATATTGGTCTGCAAGCGTCAATTTATATTTAACGGAAGAGCTATCACTGCCCGGTAATATTGAGTTTAATATACGTTATCGAGTATTGGAGCAAGAGCATTTTCTTAATAATAATGGAGCAAATTATTTAAGTGAAGCTGATTCTGGCATCAGGTTGATTGATCAGCCGTCTTTACAAAATGTTGGTTTTAAAAATAAATTACGTGCTGGGCAAAAAACTATCTATGTAACAGCAGCTATCAAGCAGTCTTTTCATGCTAAAAAAGTTACTATCCATTGGACGACAGATAATTGGCAAACCATTAGAAAAACAGCTTGTCACTTTAAACGCCAACATTGGCCTAAAGTATTAGGCAGTCATGCACGCAACCCTAATCAATATGGTACACAGGTTTGGACAGGAAAAATCCATCATGCTGAGTTATTTAAATTAAAATATGCCATCAGCTGTGAAAATAGTGAGCAAATCGTTTGGGATAATAATGAAGGACATAATTATTCTTTTCAACGAGAGCAACTTAAAGTTTTAATCTTAAATTTACACTGTTACCAAGAAGAAAATCAGGATGAAAAATTCAGCATAATTGCTAAGGCAATTGATGAGTTGAACATCGATATTGCTTGTTTTCAGGAAGTCGCAGAATACTGGAATAATGGGCAAGGGGACTGGAGTTCAAATTCTGCAAAAATCATTAATGAGCGTTTAAGTAAACCTTATCATATACATAACGATTGGTCGCATCTCGGTTTTGATCAATATCGAGAGGGGGTTGCTATACTAAGCCGTTATCCTTTGTCGGATCATGACTCGCTCTATGTATCAGATAGCCATGATATTTACGATATCAACTCAAGAAAAGTGATTACAGCACGAGTCTATGTGCCTTTTATTGGTTATATACAAGTCTATTCTGTGCATTTAAGTTGGCTAGAAGGTGGATTTCAGGAGCAATTTCAACGTTTAAGTGTATGGGCTGAACATAAGCAAGACGCTACGACTAAAGCAACCTTATTGTGTGGAGACTTTAATATTACTGCTTGTTCAGCGGGGTATCAGCAAGTGGTCGATTTAGATGTCTATGAGGATCAGTATTTAGCAGTGAATAAGCAAGGCGTGTTTAATCAGGTTTTTAAAGTTCATGATGCGCAATGGCAAGATCTTTTGGCTGACGATTATCGCATTGATTATATATTTATGAATAAAAACAGTGAACTAAAAGCAATGTCTGCAAGCGTTATTTTTACTGACCAAGATTATGGGCGTGTCTCCGATCATTGTGGTTATTTAATGACATTTGAAGCCCTTTAGGGATATACATTTATAAAATCCGTAATTTTTAATTACAAAGCATTGTTAGCCCAGGGCAATCGCATTAAAACAATAAGAAAAATCAATATCTTATAAAATAAGCTTATTTTAGAGCATTTAATTTATGAAGTGATGCTATTTTTATGCTTTTAACTATATGTTTTTAATCGGGTAATGAAATAACTTGTTTTTAACAAAAAACCTCATAAATTCAATTTTTATAGTCAATTGATATTTAACATGATTTTAATGCGATTGCCCTAATTGTCAGCCCTTAAATAATTGACCGTGCTTTCAGGTATTATTGATTTTTGATTCCTTAGAATAATAACAAAACAAAGGTAATGATATGCAAGCAATAGCTGAACATTATGCCAAACCAGTGCATGGTGAGCTAGGTGGGTCATTTGCACGCGTTAATGACTTTAATCATGAATTTTTTCTGCGTTGGGGAAAGATAGAATTTGACCTGTTTTATGGCGCACAAGTTAATTTAAAAGTCGTACTTAAAGTTTACCGTCAGCATAATATTTGTGAAACTTATATTGTTGACACTGATGCTTATGATATTCAATGGAATCAGCATAAACGTCGTACTAGAGATTTTTATATACATCCGTTTTCTAATTCATTTGGCGGTATTAATTGCGTTAAGTTTGCTTTTATTATTCATAAAGATGAACATTCTATTCCTTCGGAAAGAGACTATATTTTTATGGATTGGGATCAACTGCAAGGTGATCCAGATATACCACAATATCGAGATATAAGTGCGACTCACTCAACTGCGAATCATTATCGAACTTATGAGTTACAAGCTCATGATCTGCAAAGTGATGTCGATTGGATCAATCATCATTTTGAATCTTTACACCTAGTCCCTAAATTTACTAAAGGTCAGCCTAACCATCCGTACCATCCTAAACGTTATATCCATTACTTGATTGATAAGGTAATTAGTTGCAAACACAATTCCCCTGATCGACTTTGCACCATTAAAGTGAGTGTCGATTGTATTGATGATTACGATTTTGCCAATCATTTAGTTAATGCCAGCGAGCAGGGCGTGTTAGTTCAATGCCTTGTCGATTGGCGTAAAATGACAATGACCAATAGCCATAATTATGCGCGCCTAAAACGTGCAAAGATTGAACTTATTGGGGTTGTTTGCAGTCCTGATCACCCTTTAATTGAAGTGGAACCTGATATGCATACTAAATTTATCATTTTTAATGATGAAGACTGTATCTTAGGTTCGTTCAATATTACATTTGAGCGCTGGTGGGCTAATTGGGAGTCAGGTATGACTTTTCACTCTAAAGGGGTGTGTCGCTTACTGGATAATATTTTTCAAAGTCAACGCGGTGGCGTTATTCAACACTACGGCATAGATCCATTCAGTCATTTCAATTTACTATATACCTTTGGTCGACATACTATGCAAAGTGGCGAAAATTATCTGCCTCATCATGCTATTTTGGCTGAAATTAATCGGGCTAAACATTCCATTAAAATTAGTTTATTTCTTATTGGCGAATTACTGGGTAATTATAATGATAGTGTTATTTGTGCCTTAATTAATGCCAAAAATAGAGGTGTGTATGTACATATACTCTTTAATGGCCATTTAGCCAGACAAGGAAAAATTGGCGTTGAGCGCAGTATGGAAGACGAGTTAAATCGACCGCTTTTACCTGTTATCGAACGATTGAGAAATTCGGGAGTGAATGTTGGTCTAGTTTATGGACAAGACGACCATCCCGTACCCTATTCGCCCATTCATTCTAAGTACTGCATCATCGATGACTATATTGTTATTGATGGCAGTTTTAATTGGTATAACACCTCGGTTTTTTCGCATGATTTAGTGGTTATTGCCGCTAATCATGAAGTGGCAAAACCTTATCTGCATGAGTTTGAGCAAATACAGCAATTATTCAGGGTTTATTAGTTTATATTGTTAGAGAGATGCTGCGCGGGTAAAACGATGAGGGTTCAGTTTTATTAGCTGAATTTAGGAGAGGTAATACAGGCTGTAATATAAAATTCATCTCTATCTGGTAATCTTTAAATTGTTTTGGTAGCCAATTTTGGCAATAAAAATTATTTTCTTGCAATACAATTTAAGAGTTTGATTATGAATAATACCTATCGAACCATCTGGATTTCAGATTTACATTTGGGCTCCACTCAATGTCAGGCGGATGTGCTACTCGACTTTCTAAAACACAACGAGAGTGAAGCGCTTTATTTAGTCGGCGATATTATTGATTTTTGGTCGCTTTCTAAGAAAATGTATTGGCCTACCGATCATAATACAGTCATTCAAAAACTGTTACGTAAGGCGCGACGTGGTACTAGAATCACCTATATTCCCGGAAATCATGATGAAAATGTTAGAGAATATGATAATTATGTGTTTGGTGACATTACAGTCAAAAAAACAGATGTGCATACAACAGCTGACGGGAAGAAATTTCTCATTGTTCATGGTGATGAATACGATACGATTGCACAATGCCATAAATGGATTGCGAAGATAGGTAATGATGGTTATGACTTTTTGCTTTGGGTTAATAGGATACTTCGTTTAGTAAGGAAGGTATTGGGCATACAATCAAACTTCTCTCTCGCAGCTTATGTTAAGTTTAAAGTAAAAAATGCAGTGCAATTTATTTCTGATTATGAAGAAAGTATCGTTAGTACACTGAAAGATAAACATCTCGATGGTGTGATTTGCGGTCACATACACCATGCAGAAATAAAAAATATGGATAATTTTATATATATAAACACGGGAGATTTTGTGGAAAGTTGTAGTGCTGTTGTGGAGCATAATGATGGTGCTTTAGAGCTCATATATTGGACTGCAACGGAACCAGAACTTAAAGTTAATGAGACTATAAATAGTAATACACAAGCTAAATAAACGAATGATTTTTCCTACGAAGAAAGAGGGGTTGCTGTCTTTTTAGTCCACGAATTTAAAACGAGATTGTTTATTACTCGTAGAGTGAGAAACGCTTCCTTGATGGTGCGCTGAGCAGCGTTACTCACCCTAGCTTTTTGTATGAGGAGCGGTTTTTCTTTAAGTTGGTCGCTCTTTTATATTTCTTATTTTAACAAGTCTCTCGCTTTATCAAATGCTGCTATAAAGTCTAGGTAAACGGGGTTGTCGCCGCTTAGCATGGATTCAAGTAAGGCATGCTGAACTTTGTATTTGATATTGCCTACGGCTAAAGGGCCGATACCAACGGCATTTTTAGAGGCTGTAGCATGCGTTAAGGGTGCCCCAAAATCATTCAGTTGAATGCCTGCAATACCTGATGGCGGGACGGCATTGACATCGCCAACCACTTTGAGCTTTTTGGCATGGCTTAATACTTCTGCATTTAAAATTTGTATACCTGCTTTTGCGGTACAAAAAATAATATCCGCATCTTCAATGAGGGCAATTTTATCTTCATCATAAGTCGCTACTGTACCCGAGAGAGTAGAGTTAAAGCGGCGATTATATTCTTCAGCAAGGCTTTGAGCAGATTCTTTTGAAAAATGATCCACTAAAGTCGTTTGCGCGCCAGCTAGTGATGTCGTGACGCCGGTAGCGATACCCACAGGTCCTGTGCCGCCAAATACGAGTGCTTTACAGTCTTTTAATGCTTTATTATGTTTTTCTTTTAGTTCTTTTTCTACGCAAGCAACTAATGCGGCTGCTGTTGTAAAAGCACCACTAGGATCAGCAAAAACTGAGACTTCAAAGGGGGGAACCATGGCTTTTTTTGCGCCATTAAGCATGTCTACTGCGACGCCGAGATCACGACCACCAATGAAAATAGCCGTTTGTTTGACTCCGGAAGGGCCGCGAGAAAAAATAACATCTTGAGTTAATCGGCCTATGCTTTCTAATCTTACATTAGAATAGGGCATGAGTACGTCAAAATCACAGTCTAATGCCATATTGATATCAAAAGGGCTGTTATTTTGCATGGGGTCGAACATGTGTAATATGCTTCTTTTGGCCATGAGGTGTCCTTGTTTAAAAAGTTGGTTAAATGCTATGGAGATGGATACCTAGTTACCCATCATTCTCAGCTGTACTGCGTCATTCCTGTATGCTTTTAGTTCAACATATATTGTTGGTAAAAGACTTTGGGAGCAAGGAGTGCAGCCTCTCATTAATTAGGTAGAGGTAAGCCGTTTATTTAGATGCTTGAATATATTCACGAGCCACTGTGAAAGCATGTTCAAAATGTAAATAAAGTGGGTGATCTTTTTCAATCATAGTTTTTAGTAATTTGCTTTGTACTTGATATTTTACATTGCCAATTGCTAATGCACCGACGCCGATAGCACCACTTTGAGAGCCAGCAATGGCCTTACCATCATCAAACGGGTCTAAACCAGCAACACCAGAAGGGGGAACTGCGTTAACATCAGCTGCGACTTTTAATTGTGGTGCTACGGCAATTAATTCGGCGCTTAGTAGTTCAATACCTGCTGCACCTGTGGCCAAAACCACATCGGCAGTTTTAATGTATTCAGCTTTATCTGCATCAGCGCCTGCAGTAATAGTAATTTTACCTGCTCCGAATTCTTTATTACACATATCCGCAATGCGTTGTGCTTTATCTAGTTGGCGACCAATAATGCGTACATTTGCGCCTGCTTGAGCCGCTAAAACTGCTGCTGCTTGACCTACGGGACCTGTCCCCCCCAAAGCAAGGATGTTTTTCCCCGTTAGATCAGTAGAAAACTTTGTTTTTAGCTTATCTTCAACAATGGCAACCATACCCGCTGCAGTGGTAAATGCACCGCTTGGATCAGCAAAAACGGACACTTGAAATGGAGGAAACATAGCGTCAGTTGCTGCTTTGAGCATATCCATTGCTTGTTTGGTATCACGACCACCAATAAAAATCCCCGTGTATTTTAAACCTTTAGGGCTGCGTGAAAAAATTGCATCTTGTACTAAACCTTGAACTTCATCAGGCTCAACATTAGTATAAGGTATGGCAGAAACCCAGCCAGCATCAACGGCCATATTGACATCAAAAGGGCTTAAGTTTTTTGCTGTGGTTAGCATGTGTAAGATTAATGGTTTAGACATAGGGTTCTCTATAAATTTAATTAAAACAGGAATTATTTTCTAAGTATAAAATAAAACGTCGCTTATTCACAGGGGCTAATGAATAGGAAGGGTATTTGTGTGAGGGGCTTTAGCAACGACTTGTATGAAATCGAGGCTAAAGCCACTCCTACGAGACATTCAGGCTAAGCAGAAATAATCGCGTTAAAACAAGCGCTCGGGCGCATAACTTGCTCCACGAGTTCTTTATTCGGGAGGTAATAGCCGCCAATATCAACATGGCCTACATGCGTAGGGCTTAGCTCTGTAACAATTTTACTTTCATTGTCTTTTAGCTGTTGGGCAATCGGGATAAATTTAGCTTGTAAGGCTTTATCCTCTGTTTGTTCGGCTAAGGATTGCGCCCAGTACATGGCTAAATAATAATGACTGCTACGCGTATCACCTGCACCGACAGTATATGATGGTGATTTATTGTTATTTAAATACAATTTGTTCGCTTGGTTTAAGGCATTTGCTAGTGCTTTTATGGAGGATTTATGAGTTTTTTCGGCTAAATCTTCTAAGGATACGGCTAAGGCTAAAAATTCACCTAAAGAATCCCATGCTAAATGATTGTCTTCGAGTAATTGTTCCACGAGTTTTGGTGCGGAACCGCCAGCCCCTGTTTCAAATAAACTGCCGCCTGAGAGTAAGGGCACGATAGAGAGCATTTTTGCGCTAGTCCCTAATTCCAAAATAGGAAATAAATCAGTCAAATAATCACGTAAAATATTACCTGTAACCGAGATTGTGTCTTCACCTGCTTGCACGCGTAGTAGTGTGTAATTAACCGCTGCAATTGGCGGCATAATTTTAATGGTTAAGCCATGGGTATCATGGTCTTTTAGATACGTTTCGACTTTTGCGATTAGGTTAGCATCGTGGGCGCGTTTATTATCTAACCAAAAGATAGCAGGTAATTTAGTTAGACGTGCACGGGTCACAGCTAATTTTACCCAATCTTGTATCGGTAAATCTTTGGTTTGACACATGCGCCAGATATCGCCAGCTTCAACCTTGTGTTCTAATAAAATATTGCCGGCTGTATCCGTTACGCGAACTGACCCTTTGGCGGGTATTTCAAAGGTTTTATCATGCGAGCCGTATTCTTCAGCTTTCTGTGCCATCAAGCCGACATTGCTGACCGTGCCCATCGTTGTAACATCAAAGGCACCCTGCTGTTTGCAGAAATCAATTGTTGCCTGAAAAACACCGGCATAACTTCGGTCAGGGATAAGCGCTTTGGTATCATGTAATTGCCCGTCCTTGCCCCACATTTTTCCAGAAAAACGAATGGCAGCCGGCATGGATGCATCAATAATAACATCATTAGGGACGTGTAAATTCGTAATACCTTTATCAGAATTGACCATGGCTAGAGCAGGGCGTGATTGATAGACAGCTTGAATATCTGCTTCAATTGCTAAACGTTGCTCATCGGGTAAGTTGGTAATTTTTGCATAAACATCGCCTAAACCATTGCGTGTATTAATGCCGAGTGACTCAAAGGTATCGGCGTATTTGGTAAAGACTTCTTTATAATAAACATTAACTGCATGACCGAAAATAATCGGGTCAGATACTTTCATCATGGTCGCTTTTAGGTGCAGTGATAGCATTACGTCTTCAGCTTTGGCAGCTTGCATTTCTTGTTCAAAATAAGCAGTTAAAGCACTACAACTCATCACTGATGCATCAAGGATTTCACCTGCTAATACCGGTGTGTTTTGTTTAAGTATCTGAGTTGTACCAGAGGTATCAATGAATTCAATTTTTACATTGTCAGCCTCTTTTATGACAAACGATTTTTCATTGTCATAAAAATCTCCATTACTCATTGAGCTAACATGTGTTTTTGAATTTTTCGACCACGCACCCATTGTATGTGGGTGTTTTTTTGCATATTCTTTAACAGGGCCTGCAACACGTCGATCTGAGTTACCTTCACGTAAAACAGGGTTAACAGCACTGCCTAATACTTTAGCGTAACGGGTGTTAATGTCTTTTTCCGTTGCATTGCTCGGAGTCTCAGGGTAATTCGGAATATCAAAGCCTAAGCTCTGCAATTCTTTAATTGCTTTCAGTAATTGCGGTACAGAGGCGCTGATATTGGGTAGCTTAATAATATTAGCATCAGGTGACTTCGTGAGTTGAGCCAGCTCAGTTAAAGCATCCGGGTGTTTTTGTGTCTCTGTTAATTTGTCAGGGAAGTTAGCTAAAATACGGCTTGCTAGTGAAATATCTTTAGTTTCAATTGAAATTCCTGCTGCTTCGCTAAATGCTTGCACGATAGGTAAAAAAGAACAGGTAGCTAAAGCGGGGGCTTCATCAGTTTTGGTATAAATGATTTTTGAATTAGGCATATTGATTGATTTATAGAGGAAAGATGTATTGGTAGTTATTATATTATACTAAGAAAAGTACGCCCTACTGGTATGAGACTGTAAAATAGCAAGATAGTTATTTCTTTGATTATAAGAAGTATTAGCGGAAGAGTTGTCACAAAACCTAAAGGCAAAGACAAAGACAAGCCAGAATCAACAAGTTATAAAATCCCCATTCCTTACATAGGCGGACTAAAGTCTGCCCTACATTTTCTCTTTTTTATTAAATGTCTAAGCTCCCTACATCCCCTGCTTTTGTTATTGATCAACAAGCGTTACAAGAATCAATTGAACTATTAAATGATTTACGAGCGCTGTCTGGTTGTCGCGTTTTATATTCTATCAAGGCTTTACCGTTAATTTCGCTTTTAGAGCGGCTTAAACCGCATGTTGATGGTTTTTCTGTGAGTTCTTTGTTTGAAGCTCAATTAGCCTATGAAGTATTAGATAAACAGCAAAGTATACACCTTACTACCCCCGGTATCAGGCCTGATGAAATTGGCCAGCTTAATCAAGTTTGTAGTCATATCAGTTTTAATTCTTTAAGCCAGCAGCAGATGTTTTCTCATGTAGAACATAAGTCGGTTTCTCAAGGTTTACGCGTTAATCCAAAACTTTCTTTTGCGCCTGATACGCGATTTGATCCTTGTCGTCTGTATTCAAAGTTAGGTGTTGATATTAATACGATAGAGGCACAGGATATAGTTGGGCTTTCGGGTTTACATATTCATACTGTTTTTTCACAATATGATTATGGGGCGCTATTGCAAACTTTGGATAAATTACAGCAGCAGTTAGGTAGGTATTTTAAGCAATTACAATGGTTAAATTTAGGCGGTGGGTATTTATTTAAAAATATAAATGATCATCAAGATTTTATTCAACTTATACGGACATTACGTCGGGAATATGCTTTAGAGATTTATATAGAACCGGGTAAAGCGGTGATTGGTGATGCCGTAAGCTTGGTAGCCACTGTTATTGATTGCTTTGTCAGTGATGGTGAAACGATTGCTGTTTTAGATACCTCGGTTAACCATCATCCTGAAGTGTTTGAGTATCAGCGCCAACCTGAGATATTAGAGAGTCATGAACAGGGCACTTATCAAGTCATGTTAGTTGGTTCAACTTGTTTGGCGGGTGATGTCTTTGGTGTATATACTTTTCTACGCGCTGTAAAAATAGGTGACACTATTAGTTTTTCTAAGGTGGGCGCATATACTTTAGTGAAAGCCAATCGATTTAATGGTTATAACTACCCAGATATTTACAGTGCAGATGCAGGTGTTTTAAATTGTTTAAAACGCTATGACTATGCGGACTATCGGGAGCATTGGCTATAACATTTAAAGCTAGACATTATGGTAGGGTATACGTCACTGTCATTAAGTTAAGAGTAATAGAATATGGGGCGCAGTGCTTTAGCCTGCTATTTTCAGCTATGAAAGCAGGCTAAAGCACTGCGCCCCAATGAGCTAATTCCTTAACTTAATGGCAGTGAGGGTATACGTACATACTTATGCGCTAGCTTAAAATGGTAACGCAAACAAGTTAGTAGATTAACATTTTAAAAGGTGAGGTTGATGAAAGCAGTCATAATGACAAAAGCAGGAGGCCCAGAGGTACTTGGGTATACCGAAATAGCAGAGCCTGAAATAATGCAGCCTACACAAGTTAAGGTGAAAATTCGTGCTGCAGGTGTCAACCCCATTGATACGAAAGTGCGGCGTATGGCGATGTTTTATCCTGACAAACTGCCCGCTGTACTGGGGTGTGACCTTGCCGGTGAGGTTATTGCTATTGGCTCAGGTGTGACAAAATTTAATATAGGCGATAAAGTCTGGGCGTGTCATGGTGGTTTAGGAGATGAGCAAGGCTGTTATGCTGAATTTTCCGTGTTAGATCAGCGCTGGTTAAGTTTGATGCCTGATATTTCATTTACCACAGCGGCAGCCGCGCCTTTAGTGTTGATTACTGCTTGGGGGGCTTTATTTGATCGTGGGCGGCTACAAGCT
>Ga0256840_1000394_pt1 | contig 45042 bp, 43 predicted proteins | sample 355202metaG_FD_185969 | JGI IMG/M metagenome (GOLD analysis project Ga0256840, IMG submission 185969) | Hydrothermal vent microbial communities from Mid Atlantic Ridge, Atlantic Ocean - 355-202 | ecosystem: Environmental > Aquatic > Marine > Hydrothermal vents | place: Atlantic Ocean: Mid...
TTAATTAATCGTTAAAGCTATTAATACCAACTCAACATCAAAATACGCTATAAATTATTTATCTTTTCACGGTTTTACTGCACTTTAAATTTAAACCATAGCTATGCTGCTTGAAATTTCAAGATTGTAAAACATAAAAATATTTTAAATCTATTTAGCGCATTTCAAAATTGAATTGGTATAACCTGAGTTCTACCTAAATTTGTTTACTTTTTTGGTTTTATTGAAAACATTTCGAGCGTATACTACAACAGTAAAAAATGATACCATTCTAAAATACGCTCGATACTATTATTAACCTCAGTTCGATTAATAAAAAAGTTTACTATTAACCTGTAAAAAAGACTTCTCGTTACATGTTTATATTACCAAAAAATCCTTTCATCTTTTTAAAAGATTCGCTATTTTTATCCATATTTTTTAAATTTTCAAACAACAGCATCATGTTTTCTGGTTTCATGTTGTCTCCTAAAACTCTTGCCAAGGCAAATCCTTTTGTTTTATCGGATGCAAATATTACGACTTCTTCCATAGAACTTTCGTTTCCTAAATACTTTGCTACAAATTTATTTCCTCCATCATTAAATCGCATTAGTTCTGTATACTTTGAGTTTTTAAGAATTTTATTCACTTTGTCTTTTTCTATCGAAAAATTTTCATTTGCTAATTTATATGCTAGTAAATTTACTTTATCAATAGACTCGTACGCTTGTTTTGCTTCTGGCGTTGCATTGTCTCCTAATGCGATAATACTTGTTGGAATATCTAACATTAAAAAATCACTATTCTTTTCACTATTTATATAATATTCTTGTAATGTTAATTCATCGGATGTATTGCATGAAATTACTATTGTAAATAATAACAGTAACATACCTAGATATTTTATTTTTTTCATTTCTTTAAGGTTTTTATAGTTCGTATTTAATTATTTACTTGCTTTTTTTAGATGTTTTCCTCCAGGAATATTCATTTTGTCTGTTAATTTTCCTATTTTTTCTAAGTCAATATCTCCAGTTAAAGAAACTACTACTACACTTGGATTTCTTCCATTTATTTCTACATTATTTAAACTGTTTACAAACATGAATAATTCTTTTACATGGCTATCATCTCTACCTTCTCTAACATAAATTCTCACATTTGCTTCATCGTCTTTAATTCGTACGAGTTCCGATAACTCTGCAGTATTTAAGTATTTTTTGACATCTGCTTTAATTTTTGCCGCTATTCCTTTATCTTCTGTAGTATACACTGTTAAATTATCAAGTGTTTGTACCATATCTACGTATTCTTTGGCTTCCTTGCTATCTCCTCCAATTTTTGCCATTAAACGAAATGCATGTTTTGTTACTACTACGGTAGACACTTCGTCTAAATCTTCATATTTTTCAAAAAGAGATTGTGAAAAAGTTACAAGTGGTAACACTGCCATTAAAATTACCATTGCTAATCTATTTGTTTTCATTTTATATTTATTTATTGTTTTCATCGTATTTAATTTTAATTGTTGTTGGTTTTAAAAATTTTGTTTTTAACTACTTCGTAGTCTTTCAAATATGCAATTGCTTTATTTCCTTTATTTAGATTTTGGGAAATGAGTTGAAATGCTTTTTGAGTTTCTACAAATGCTTGTTCTGCCTCTACTCTTTCTTTAAGTGATATGGTATCATTTGGTATTACTTTGTATATTGTAAAGAGTAATATTATTGCTGCTGCTATAGATAGCCAACTCATTTCCCAAGCCTTCTTTTTAGTTTTTACTTGTATTGGCTGACTACTTATTTCTCTTTTATTCTCTGAAAAATAGCGAAACATTGCTTGGTATTCCTGTAAATGTGCTGGCACATATATTTGTGCAAAATATACATGTAGTATTTTTTCTTCTTCTATACTTGTATTTCCTTCAAAATATTTTTCTATTAGGTTTTCTATTTTAGTTAATTCCATATCTGTGTTTTTTTATTAGTCTCTCTCGTATCGTTTTTCTTGCTCTTGATAATGAAACTCGTATTGCTGTAGGTTGTATTTCAAGAATCTTGCCAATCTCTTCAAAACTATATTGTTCTACATCTCTTAATTGGATTATTATTCTTTGTTTTTTTGGTAAATCGTTAATTAATTGATGAACAATACTTACGGTATCTTTTAGTTCGACCTCTGCATCTAAATTACTATTTGTGTCCTTATAATTATTATGGATAATCTTTAAATTGGATGCGCTTTTTGCTTTTAGTACATCCAAACAATAATTTTTTGTCATTGTCATTGCAAATGCCTCTACATTATTATACGTTTTTAATTTCTCTTTATTTCTCCATAATTTTAAAAAAATATCTTGTGTTGTATCTTCTGCCGAATCGCTCGAAATTAAATAGCGTTTTGCCAAACGATAAATCTTGTCTTTAAATGGCATTACCAATGATGTAAACTGCGATTGATTCATTTTTTATTTCCCTATACTTTTAAGACGACTAGAATCTTTTTTTGTTACATTTTATTGAAATATATACGTTTCTTTATTCATTTGAAATAAACTAAAATAACCATACGGATAATTTTCGGAATTCGTTGTATTTATACAATTTCCTTTTACATTTACTGGTGGCAATGAAAACGGCCCTGGTTGTGAATCTGCTTGTGACTCTAACACGTTAAGGAATGTGTAAAAGCGATGTGTAATACTATATAAGGAGATTTCAATTTCATCGTCTGTTTCAAAATCTTCACTTTCAAAAAAATCGGTTATCTGGTTATCTTGCTCAAATCTAGAATCGTATGCAAATGTAACTGTTTCTATTATTTTATCTGTTGATGGTCTATAGTGTTCGTAAATAATTCTATAGTAATCCTCTTGATTTTCAAAATCATTAAATGCGATATTAACTTCTGGATATTCTGTACTAAATCCTCCTTCAAGGGTTTGGTTTATTTCAATTATTTCTGGTGCTTCTAAAAGTGCTTCTTCTGCTTTATACACTTGGTTTTTATATGTAATTTCTAATGCATAAACATTATTGAGAATTGGCACAAAATTGGAGATTTTGTATATACCATCTTGTGTTTCTACAAAATTAAATTCTTGTAAAGTTGTTTTGTTTGTAATTTTTACATTTGCTCCTATCGCTGCCACTCTTTGATTATTATAATACGATGAGGTATTACTTAATTTTATAGTTTGCACATTTCCTATCGTATTATTTTTCCATTTTATTAATGCTTCTATTACCAAACGTTCTTTTGCAGTTTTTAAGTCTACTTGCACTACATCTTGGCATGCAAATAATGAAATTAATAGGAGACTTATTATTGTATTTTTCATAATTAAAATTTAAAATTATATGTTATTCCTGGCATAAATCCAAAAATGGATGTTCTAACTGCCTCATTTAATCCTGTATCTTCATTTTCTCTAAATGTAATGGATGCTGCGTTCTTTCTTCCATACACATTGTATACTCCAAAAACCCATTCGCTTTTCCATTTTCTATTTTTATTTCGTTTTGGCGTATAACTTGCCGAAATATCTAAACGGTGATATGCTGGTAATCTTTCTGCATTTCGTGTTACAAATACTGGCACTAATGTATCTTCAAATTGATATTGTCCTGATGGATAATTTGTTGGTCTTCCTGTTTGAAAAATAAAATTAGCTCCAAACCGCCATCTGTTTGTTAGTTTATAACTTCCTGTTATGGACAAATCGTGTGTTCTATCGTATGCTGTATTGTACCAATTTCCATTATTTATTCCTGTTTCTTCTGCCGTTCGTCCTTTTACTCTTTGTTCTGATTTACTCCATGTATAACTCATCCATCCTGTAAATTTCCCTTTATTTTTTCGCAATAAAAATTCTAATCCGTATGCTCTAGATTCTCCTGACAATATTTCGGTTTCTAAGGCATTCTTTGCTATTAAATCTGCCCCATCTATGTAATCTATTCTATTCGATACATCTTTAAAATAAGATTCTATTTCTAAAGAATACTTTCCTCCTTTTAAATTTTTAAAATAACCTATTGCATATTGATTTGATTTTTGTGGTTTCATATACATACCACTTGGTGCCCAAACATCTAGTGGTGTTGCCGAATTTGTATTAGATATTAAATGTAAATATTGATTTACTCGTTGGTAACTCGCTTTTACGGATGTATTTTCATTAAATTGATATGCTGCAGACATTCTAGGTTCTAGTCCATTAAATGATGCTATTGTTTTTCCTTTTCCAAAAGTTTCTGTTCCAATTGGCGTTGCTCTTTCATAGATATCTAAATCTGCATTATAAATTACAGCTAAATCGTTTTGATATTTTTGAAATGTTTGTTGTCCTACTCTATAAAATGAACTAAATCGCAGTCCATAACGCAAATTTAATTTATCGGATACTTTATGTTCTAACTCTGCATAAATTGCTGGTTCATAAGCATATTTTTGATCTAATTTTCGCTCATTAATACTAGATGTATCGCTTGTGGTATTTATTTCTCCTGGATTAAAATTATATTTATTAAAATTTATTCCGAAGTTTAATCTATATTTTTCTCCTATACTATATTTAAAATCGTATTTCATATTTAGGTCTACTATACCCGAAACCCATTTAAACTCTAATTGATTGAACGTTAATTTATAATTGTATTTACTATATACTAAGGATAAATTAGAAAATAACTTTGAATTAAATAAGTGATTCCATCTTAAATTAAATGAATTGTTTCCATAACTATTCTCAAAGAAATTTTCTAATTTAAAATCGTCTTGTCCAAAATATCCTGACAGGTATAGTTTATTATTTTCATTTATTTCATAATTTAGTTTTGTATTAAAATCATAAAATGATGTTCTATTATTATTTTTTGCTAATTTTAAGAATAGATTTACATACGATGTTCTTCCTGCAAATAAAAAGGAGGATTTTTCTTTTTTTAGAGGTCCTTCTATTAATAATCTACTCGATATTAATCCAACTCCTCCATTAAAATGAATTTTTTTTGTATTTCCATCTTTTTGTCTTACGTCTAAAACGGAAGATACTCGTCCTCCAAATTTTGCTGGAATTCCGCCTTTATATAAATTAATATCTTTTATTGCATCCGCATTAAATACGGAAAAAAAACCAAAAAGGTGTGAGGTATTGTATATAGTAGCTTCATCTAACAATACTAAATTTTGATCTGCCGCTCCTCCTCTTACATTAAATCCTGATGATCCTTCTCCGTTTGTTGTGACTCCTGGTAATAACGTAATTGTTTTTAATATGTCTACTTCTCCTAAAACTACTGGTGCTTGTTTTATTGTTTTGACACTAAGTTTGGTAACACTCATTTGAGGTCTCTTAATCTTATTTCGTATTCTTGCTTCTTTTGAGGATAATACTATTTCATCTAAAGCATCTGCTATTTCTGTTAATTCTAGATTTAACAATTGATTTTTATTCAAATTAATTTCTTTTACCAATGTTTTAAATCCTAAATAACTTATTAGAATTTTATACTCTCCTTTTGGTAATGTAAATGTATAAAAGCCATACTCATTGGTTGTTGTTCCTCTTTTAAAATCGGAGGTACTAATATTGACACCAAATAAAGTTTCTCCGTCTAATTTGTTTGTAATCTTACCACTTATCGTAAATTTTTGTGCTTGTAATGATATCGCTGTTAATAGAAACATGCTCCATAGTACTATTTTATATTTCATAAATTAGGCTTTATATATTGTATTCTTTTTATTGATAAGACTATTTATTCTCGTAAATGTTACATTTAAAATTATTATTTTTTTTACACTATACTTGCAATTTTTGTACAAAGATGACGATTTTACAGATGTAATTAACAATAGATATTGGCATAAAATAGTTGTATCTGTTCGATTGGGACTAATTTAGTTTAACTTTGCTGCTATAAAACCTGTCGTCCAGGCTGCTTGAAAGTTATAACCTCCTGTAATTCCATCAATATCTAATATCTCTCCTGCAAAATATAGATTTTCTACTTTTTTACTTTGCATGGTATTAAAATCAATACTTTCTAAGCTAATTCCGCCGCAAGTAACAAATTCTTCTTTAAAAGTAGTTTTTCCATTAACGGAATATAAATCGTTTGTAAGAATATTTATTAGTTTGTTTAGCCCTTTTTTTCCAATTTCTTTCCATTTTCTATTTGCTGGTAAATCAATTTTTTCTAGTAAATAAAGCCATAACCTTGTTGATAATTGAAATGGTTTTATACTCGATAAAAATTTATTTGGATGCGTTGTAACTATTTCTTTTAATTCTTGCAATACAATTTCATTATTTATAATATTAATCCAATTTACTTGTACGTTAAATATATATGCTTTCTCGCTTAAAATTCGTGCTCCAAATGCAGATAATTTTAATATTGCTGGCCCACTCATTCCCCAATGTGTGATTAATAAAGGTCCTTTTGACTTTAATTTTGTTCCTTGTATGCTAGCCAATGTTTCTTCTACTACGATTCCCATTAATTCGGTAATGGACTCTTTTGGCATATTAAATGTAAACAAAGATGGTACTGGTTCTTCTATTTTATGATTTTGTTTTTCTAACCATTCTAAGTTTTTTCTTTTTGGAGTTCCTCCTGTGGCTACGATTACTTTATCAAAAAGTAATGTTTCTTCATCCAAAAATTCCAATTCTAATACTTTATCTACTTGTTTTATTGCTTTTACTCCTTTTTGGAGTTTTATATAAATTCCCAATCGGTTTACTTCTTCTAAAAAGCAATCGATGATACTTTGCGATTTTTGTGATTTTGGAAATACGCAATTATCTTCTTGAATTATTAATGGCACTCCTCTTTGTTCAAACCATTCTATTGTATGCTGTGTACTAAAAATGGTAAAAGCTTTTTTTAGTTTTTTTCCTCCTCTTGGATAGGCTAATGCCAATTCTTTTATGGAGGTTGTTCCATTTGTAACATTACATCTTCCTCCTCCAGAAATTTTTACTTTAGATAATATTTTTGTTGTTTTTTCAAAAATGGTTACTTCAGACTGTGGATAATTCTCCTTTACATGTATTGCTGCAAAAAATCCTGCTGCTCCTCCTCCAATTATTGCTACTTTCATGTTATTAATTTCTTGCAAAGATATATTTCATTTCTACTTCGTAAATTCTTTTTGTTAATTGGATGTTGTTTCTAAAAAACATAATATTTTTGCCAAATGTATACATTTTTTATCCATTATGGTTTACATTTTATTTTTCCTGCATTAATTGCATTTCTATTTTTTAAGAAAAACTGGAAAAAAGTATATTTTATTTTTATTTTAACAATGCTTATTGATTTGGATCATCTATTAGCTGTTCCTATTTACGATGCAAATAGATGTAGTATTAATTTTCATCCGCTACATTCTTATATTGCCATTGCTCTTTATTTTATCGGTTTATTCTTTAAAAAATCACGAATTATTGCAATTGGTTTGTTATTACATATCTTTGCTGACCTTGTAGATTGTTTTTTACATTAAAGTATGACCTAGAAATGCATAAATGGTAATATCTTGTATGTATTAAATAATATACGCACAAAATGCATTATCGAATCAATTTTTTATATTTGATACGTTTTGGTATTAAGTCTCCTCCTAAACGTTTCTTTTTATTCTCTTCATACTCTGTAAATGAGCCTTCAAAATAATAAACACTACTATCTCCTTCAAATGCTAATATATGTGTACAGATACGATCTAAAAACCATCTATCATGCGATATAACTACGGCACATCCTGCAAAATTTTCTAATCCTTCTTCTAATGCTCTTAGCGTATTTACATCCAAATCATTTGTTGGCTCGTCTAATAACAAAACATTTCCTTCTTCTCTTAAGGTCATTGCTAAATGTAGACGATTTCGTTCTCCTCCAGATAGCATGGATACTTTCTTATTTTGTTCGGAACCGCTAAAATTAAATCGACTTAGGTATGCTCTTGAATTAACCATTCTTCCTCCCATCATAATTTGCTCTTGTCCGTCTGCAAAATTTTCCCATATCGTTTTTTCTGGATCTATATTAGAATGGCGTTGGTCTACATAAGCAATTTTTGCAGTTTCTCCTACTTTAAATTCTCCTTTATCTGGGTTTTCTTCTCCCATAATCATTTTAAAAATAGTAGTTTTCCCTGCTCCGTTTGGACCTACAATTCCCACAATACCGTTTGGTGGTAAATTAAAATTCAAATTGTCGTATAACAACTTTTCTCCGAATGCTTTAGATACTCCAACTGCATCAATCACATTAGTTCCTAATCGTGGCCCATTTGGAATATATATCTCCAGTTTTTCGTCTATTTTCTTTTGGTCTTGATTTAATAATTTTTCATAACTAGCTAAACGTGCTTTAGATTTAGATTGCCTTCCTTTTGCGCCTTGTCGTACCCATTCTAGTTCTCTTTCTAATGTTTTTTGGCGTTTTGAAGCTTGCTTCTCTTCTTTCGCCATTCGATCTGTTTTTTGCTCTAACCATGAGGAATAATTCCCTTTCCATGGTATTCCTTCTCCTCTATCTAATTCTAAAATCCACCCAGCAACATTATCTAAAAAGTATCTATCGTGTGTTACTGCAATTACGGTTCCTTTGTATTGCGATAAATGATGTTCTAACCAATGTACAGATTCTGCATCTAAATGATTCGTTGGCTCATCTAATAATAAAACATCTGGTTGTTGTAATAATAATCTACATAATGCTACTCTTCGACGCTCTCCTCCAGATAAATTTTTTATTGGTGTATCTCCTTCTGGTGTACGCAATGCATCCATTGCTATTTCTAACTTTGTATCTAACTCCCATGCGCCTAAAGCATCAATTTTATCTTGTAAAACTGCTTGTTGATTCATTAGCTTTTCCATTTTATCTGCATCAGAATACACTTCCTCTAAACCAAACATATCATTGATTTTGTTATATTCATCTAATACTGCTACTGTTTCGGACACTCCTTCTTTTACAATATCTATAACTGTTTTTGTTTTGTCTAAATCTGGCTCTTGTGACAAATATCCAACGGTATATCCTGGTGCAAAAACGACATCTCCTTGGTAGTTTTTTTCAATTCCTGCAATTATTTTCATTAAAGTAGATTTACCTGAACCATTTAAACCTAAAATTCCAATTTTTGCTCCATAAAAAAAACTTAAATAAATATTTTTTAGTACTTGTTTATTTCCTCCATCGTAACTTTTACTAAGTGCGGACATGGAAAATATTACTTTTTTATCGTCTGACATATTTTTTTTGGTTTTGAATTGCGAATATAAAAAAAACACGCTTAAAAAAGCGTGTTTTAGTGTAATAATTGTAGTAAACAAATTGCTTCATAGCATAAATACGTTATTCCTTAGTTGTATTTATTTATTAGTTTTTTCATTAATCCATTTAGTGTTATTCTTGTCTCCTTTAAAGGATAAATTTGTTGTAATTTTGCAACAGTATGCTTATTTTCTAATGTACTATCTAATTCTAAAAATGAATTAAAACTTGTTACACTATCCAAATATACTTTTAAGGTATTTTCCATATAATATTGTCTGTTTAAAATAAATTCTGATACAAATCTAAAAACACAATCTAAAGAAAATCTCAAGTTTTGTATGTTCGTTTTAATTAATATATTTTAATTTTAAAATACGCTCTTAAACTATTTATTTTAAGAAGTTTATACTTAAAAATAATTTGAATAATAATCTGTCTGAGAAATTTTAAAACTATTTTACAGCAAAATATTGCTACAAAATTAAGTGAGATTTTCTTTTAAACGGTCAAAATCTATTAGATTTAAATACTCTTGTCTATTCGCATCCATCACTTTATATTCAAAAAATGGATTTACATTGGTAATGCTTTTTCCTAAATTTCTAGTTTTAGATAAAATTCCAACGCCCCAATCTGCATTAATACAGCAAGAATTAAGCGAACTTTCAAAACGCCATTTTAAAAACGCTTTCCATGTTGTTCCATTCCAATATCCTAACGCTGGAGATAAGGTGTAATTATATTCTTCTCTCGCATGCCATTCTGTTGGCGGATTACAATCGTGCAATACAATAAAACCATCGTCTTTTATGTGATTTATGGCGTTAATTATATCTAAATCCACTTGCTCTGCAAGATGCAAACCATCTATAAAAATTACATCAAATTTTATGTCTTTCGATAAAATTTCATTGGCATTAAGCTTCTCAAAAAAGGCATCACTCGTCATTCTAAAGTCTACTGGATTTTCTTTAAACTCTACTCCAGGATCTACACTATACTTTTTTTTTGCATTTATTTTCGCAAAGTTATCTGCTGGATTTCGAACTCCTATTTCTAAATAGGTAACATCGCGATTGCATTGCTTTATTAAGTAATTTATTATTTCCGTTCGTGTAGGCTTTTTATTAATTTCTAATGTGTTTTTTTTATCTGCATCTTTATAATAGTTACTTGTTGCTAATATTTTACCTTTTTCAAACTGCGCTCTAATCTCTAAAATATTCTTTTTATCTGCTGTTTGTGCAGTAGATGCTTTTACCAAACGTTTTCCTAACTTGTAATAATTTTTTATTTTCGCTAATGGATTCATATCGTACGATTACCTATTTTTTTTTGTAATGTTGCGAAATTACTTAAATTTAAGAGAATATTCGACAATGTAAATTACTTAATTTGATTTACGATATGTCTTAATTACTTCTTTTTTTATTTCTAAAGTTTTAATTTTGGACTTATCCATTCCTTCATAAGCCTCTTTAGTCATTTCCTTACCATTAACGATATAAGTAGATTTATTTTTTTCTGAGAAATTAAATTTCTCTTTGTCCAATACTTCTTCTTCAATTTCTTCAAATTTAGGAAAATTAAAATTATTAAATACTTGTTCTTTTTGTTTTATTAGTTTACTTATCTCATCTAAATTTGAGAATCCAAATAAAAATAATCCTTCGTTATGAATACTTACATTTACAGCATCAATTTTAATTATAATTTTATGTATTGCCATATTACTTTTTGCACTATAACTAGATGTTGATCCATTTTTTGTAATATCAATATCAATTGCAATAATTTCATTATTTTCATTTCTATTAATATTTTTAAATGTGGCAATAGCTCCCTTTTCTCTCAGTGAGGTCATGATATTACTAAAATCTTTGTCCGAAGTATTTTTATCAATTACTATTTTGGTAATATCATTATTTTGTGCCTTTTTAAACAAGGTTTTCTTATTAGACTTTCCACTAATTGCAGTTACAGTAATAAAAAATAATACGAAAACTGGAATTAAAATTAAATACTTCACGTTTTTATTATTTGTTATTTTCATGATAATACTGGTCTTTAAAAATTAAACATTATTATTATTTCTGATACAAATTTATTAAGAAATAATAGCTTTTGTCAATAGCTAAAAGGATAATTAACAAATCTTTAATATTTTTTTACTGTTAATGTTAAAAAAGTAAATCTTTTTTAAGAAATAGAACTTTTATAATTTGATTATATTTGCCTAAAATCCACTTTTAATGAATATCGATTTTAACAAAAACGAAGACCATAACAAACTATTGCTTTCTGATTTAAAAAAGAAACTCTTACAAGTATATAAAGGTGGCGGCGAAAAACGTATTGAAAAACACCATGCAAAAGGTAAAATGACTGCAAGAGAGCGTATTGCCTATCTTTTAGATAAAGGCAACTCTATCGAAATTGCTACTTTTGCTGGTCATAATATGTACAAAGAGCATGGAGGCTGCCCATCTGGCGGCGTTATTGTAAAAATAGGATATGTTTCTGGAAAACAATGTGTTGTTGTTGCTAATGATGCTACTGTAAAAGCTGGAGCTTGGTTTCCTATAACTGGAAAAAAGAATTTAAGAGCGCAAGAAATTGCTATGGATAATCGATTACCAATCATTTATTTGGTAGATAGTGCAGGTGTCTATTTACCTATGCAAGATGAAATTTTTCCAGACAAAGAGCATTTTGGTCGTATTTTTAGAAATAATGCGCAGATGAGTAGTATGGGAATTACACAGATTTCTGCAGTAATGGGTTCGTGCGTCGCTGGAGGTGCATATTTACCTATTATGAGTGATGAAGCAATTATGGTAGATAAAACTTCAAGTATTTTTCTTGCTGGAAGCTATTTAGTAAAGGCCGCAATTGGAGAGTCTATTGACAATGAAACTCTTGGAGGTGCAACAACACATAATACAATCTCTGGCGTTGCAGATTATAAAGCTAAAGATGATAAAGATGCTTTAGATAAAATTAAAAAAATAATTGCTAAAATTGGCGATTATGACAAAGCTGGTTTTAACAGAATTAAAGCAACTAAACCAAAACTAAACGAAGAAGATATTTTTGGTATTTTACCAGATTTAAGACATGAGCCATACGACATGCATGAGATTATTAATCGTTTGGTAGATAATTCTGAATTTGAAGCCTACAAAGCAGATTATGGTAAAACCTTAATTTGTGGTTATGCTCGTATAGATGGTTGGGCTGTTGGTATTGTTGCAAATCAACGCAAAATGGTAAAAAATGCCAAAGGCGAAATGCAATTTGGTGGTGTTATTTATTCGGACAGTGCAGATAAAGCTACTCGATTTATTGCGAATTGTAATCAGAAAAAAATTCCATTAGTCTTTTTACAAGATGTTACTGGTTTTATGGTTGGAAGTAAATCAGAACATGCTGGTATTATAAAAGATGGTGCTAAAATGGTAAATGCTGTTAGCAATTCTGTTGTTCCAAAGTTTACAATTATTATTGGGAATTCTTATGGTGCTGGTAATTATGCTATGTGTGGCAAGGCTTACGACCCAAGATTAATTGTTGCTTGGCCAAGTGCTAATCTTGCTGTAATGAGTGGCGCATCGGCTGCAAAAGTTTTATTGCAAATCGAAACTGCATCTCTGAAGAAAAAAGGAGAAACGATTACCAAGAAGCAAGAAGATGCTCTTTTTAATAAAATAAAAAATAGATACGATAATCAAATTTCTCCATATTATGCTGCTAGTAGAATTTGGACAGACGCCATAATTAATCCATTAAATACTCGTAAATGGATTTCGATGGGTATTGAAGCTGCGAACCATGCTCCTATCAAAAAATCGTTTAGTATGGGTATTTTACAAGTTTAATTTTTGACAACGAGTTTATAGTTTATACCAAGTTGGTTTTAAAATAAGCCGTAAACTCTTTACCTTTTTTCATACTACTTCACTTTAAATTATAACCCTAGCAGAAGCTATGCTTACAATTTTAAGATGGCTATAATAAAAAAATATGTTGATTTTTTTAGCGCATTTCAAAATCAAATTGGTATTACATCATTCTTTTAAAATTTTAATCATTTCTGGTGCTAAACTTATTAGTGTTAATAATATTGCATTACTTCTTGGGCGTTTTTCTTTTTTCTTTTTAAAAGAAGCTATTTTCTTTCCTGCATTTGCATCTCTAACTATAACAACCGAATTTATGCCTTCGTTATTAAAATTTTGATTTGCAAGGTCATATCCTAATTGCACACCATCTTTATGTTTTTCGGAAACACTTGCATCTATATTATTTAATGCATACAGTACTTTTTTTAGTTCTTTTGGCGATGTTGGCTTTAAAACCTCTCCATTAATACTTGAATATGCTACAATAGAAACAGTATCATCTTCGGATAATCTACTTACTAATAATCGAAAACCTTGCTTTAAAATAATACTATTTTCGGTTATTTCATCTGGATTATCTACTGGAATTAAAAAAGTGATGTGCTTTGTTTTTATGGAATCGATTTCCTTTTTATAATTGCTCACAATAAAAGGAATAAATTCTTGTAGTTGAACAGATTTTGTAAAAACGTTCTTTTCTTGCGCATTCATTTGCATTACAAATAGCACAATTAGGGCTGTGGCTAATTTTTTCATGGTCGGTTTGGTTTTAAGTTCAATATAAATGTATATCGAGAAAAGTAAAATTCAAACCATAAATGAGTAAATAGGGATTTTTGGTTGGTAAAATAATTGTTCGAGTTAGTTAAACGGATATTTTTATTAATTATTGCTAAAATGTAATTTATTACCTGCTTTTACTTTTAACTATGTAATTTTTATATATTGTACCTCTTATGGATAAATGGTTCGTTATAATAAATCCTGCTTCGGGAAATAAATTTGTAAAAAAAAGAAAAACTAAAGTATTCAATTCTTTAAAAAAATTAAATTGCTCCTATGAAATAGCTTTTACAAAATATACCAAACACGAAGAAGAATTAGTAGATTTTGCAATAAAAAGAGGTTTCCGAAAGTTTATAAGTGTTGGTGGAGATGGAACTTTAAATCATGTTGTTAATGGTGTTTTAATCCAAAAAGAGATTCCTATTTCAGAAATAAAAATTGGAGTAATTCCTATTGGAACAGGAAATGATTGGGCAAAAAATAATGATATACCTAACCATATTGAAAAAGCAATTGAGATATTAAACTCTGGCAAAACTTCAAAATTAGATATTGGTAAAATAACACATAATCGAAATATTTTCTATTTTACTATTTTAGTAGGAATTGGATATGATGGATTTGTTGTTGATAAAGCAATTCGTTTAAAAAAATATGGAAATTCCGCCTATTTGTTAGCCTCTTTATTTGGAATATTTAATTATAAAAAGAGTGTTTTAAAATTTACATTTAATGGAAGAAGTTTAGAATATAAATCTTTAATGTCTATTATTGGAATTGGGAAATTTTGTGGTAATGGAATGCAATTTACACATAAATCGGACGCTAAAGATGGGCTTTTTGATATTACTTTGGTAAAAGATTTTAAATTACATTCTTTATTATACAATACAAAAATGATGTATAACGGAAAATTAACATCACATAAAGATGTAGAAACTTATAAAACTAATAAAATAAAAATAGAAGTAAAAAAAGGGCAAAATCCTTTTATAGAAGCCGATGGAGAAATTATTGGTAAAGGAGATTTTGAAGTAGAAATTTTACCTTTAGCTATTACATTTATTGTTGGCTAATTAACTATAATTTCACCGAAACTGTGAGCGAATTAAGTGTCCTTTTTTTTTCTTTTTCAAACAATTTTGCACTTCAAATAAAAGTAGGAGTTTACCTTATATACTTGAATCAATAATTTGTAAATTCCTTTGAGATTATTTACATTTGCATAATTCCAAACAAATAAAAAATTAACAAATAAACATAAAATGGGAAGAGCATTTGAATTTAGGAAAGCAAGAAAGATGAAACGTTGGTCGGCAATGGCAAAAACCTTTACTCGTATTGGTAAAGATATTGTAATGGCTGTAAAAGAAGGTGGCTCTAATCCTGAAACAAATTCTCGCTTACGTGCTGTTATTCAAAATGCAAAAGCTGCAAACATGCCTTTGGCAAATGTAGATCGTGCTATTAAAAAGGCAACGGATAAAGACCAAGCAGACTATAAAGAGGTCTTATTTGAAGGATATGCTCCTCACGGAATTGCTATTTTAGTTGAAACTGCTACGGATAATAACAATAGAACTGTTGCAAATGTACGTGCTGTTTTTAATAAATGCGACGGCACTTTTGGGACTTCGGGCTCTGTAGTATTTATGTTTGATAGAACGTGTAACTTTAGAATTCCAAGTAATGAAGATTTAGATTTAGAAGAACTAGAACTCGATTTAATGGATTATAACGTAGAAGAAGTCTTTAATGATGAAGATGGTATTATTATCTACGCTCCCTTTGAAGAATTTGGTGCCGTGCAAAAATATTTAGAAGAGCATCATTTAGAAATTTTATCTTCTGGTTTTGAGCGTATTCCAAATAATACTAAAAAATTAAACGAAGCAGATCAGGCTGATGTAGAAAAACTACTAGAAAAATTAGAAAATGATGACGATGTACAACATGTTTATCATAATATGGAATTGTAACTCTTTTTCCTAGCATAAATTAAAACTTTTATAAATCAGCTTGAATAAGATGGTATACTAAAGAAATTGGTTATTTTTTTTGATTCATCTTAAAATAAAATTGGTATTATAAGCCTAAAACTCGATGATAAACTTCCAAATATTGAGGTAATATTTCTTCTAAAGTAAAAATTTTAGAATGTTTATGCGCATTATCTTTAAATTGATTAAGTGTTTTATCGTCTTTTAGAATGTGAATGGCATTTTGCGCCATTTCATCTACATTACCAACATCACTTAAAAAGCCAGTCATCCCATTTAGATTTACTTCTGGCAAACCACCAGCATTAGTAGAAATAATCGGAGTTCTAGCAGCCATTGCTTCTAACGCAGCAAGTCCAAAACTCTCTGTTTCCGAAGGCAATAAAAACAAATCCGAATAACATAGTATTTTATTTACTTCATTTGAATTTCCAAGAAATAAAACTTTATCTTTTATATTAAATTCTTTGCATAATAAATTAACTTTTTCTCGCTCTGGACCATCTCCAACTAAAATTAAACGTGCTGGTATTTCCTTTTGAAGTTTATTAAAAATGCGTATTACATCTTCTACCCTTTTAACAGGTCTAAAATTACTGACATGCGCAATAATTCGTTCGTTATCTTGTGCTAACGAATTGCGACTACATTCGGCATCATTTACTTTAGGATATTTTTTTGTATCTATAAAATTATAAATTACATCAATTTCCTTTTTTACCGTAAATAAGCGTAAAGTATCGTTTCTCAAGCTATCCGAAACCGTTGTTACTGCATTAGAATTATTAATACTAAACTCTACTGCAGTTTTATAAGAAGGATGACTCCCTACCAAGGTAATATCTGTACCATGTAAAGTGGTAACAAACGGTATGTTTTTTCCGCTTTCTGCTAACATTTTTTGTGCCATATATGCTGCATAAGCATGTGGTATTGCATAATGTACATGCAGTAAATCTAAATTGTAGTGCAAAACAATATCTACTAATTTAGTAGAAAGTGCTAATTCATAAGGTTGGTAATGAAAAAGTGGATATTCCTCTACAAAAACTTCGTGAAAATAAACATTCTTTGTTAATAAATCCAATCGTACAGGTTGATGATATGTTATAAAATGTACTTCATGATTTTGTTTTGCCAATGCCAAACCCAACTCTGTTGCTACAACACCACTACCTCCAAAAGTTGGATATAAAACAATTCCTATTTTCATTTATTTAGTTTAAATTTGCTTAGTCGATACATTGCAATATTACTTTCTTTAATATTGTATTATTTTATCGATTGTAAAATTAATTTTTTTAATGGAGTTCCAGACATTTTTAACAAAAATATTACTTTTTAATATCGTAGATCGTAATCTTCATTTTGATGGTATCGCAGCACAATTAAAGATGACTCCAAAAGAGCGTCTTCATTTTGATTTAACAAAAATCAAAGATGCAAAAAAAGCTGCAGTTCTTGCTCTTTTTTACCCAAATGTTACAAACGAAACTTGTTTTTTACTTACACTTAGAGCTAATTACAAAGGAGCACATGCATCTCAAATTAGCTTTCCTGGCGGTAAAAAAAAGTTAAATGAATCTTTACAAGATGCTGCATTACGAGAAACACAAGAAGAAGTAGGTATTAATTCTAAAAATATTAAACTAATTAAGAGCTTAAACAAAACCTATATCCCTCCTAGTAATTTTTTGGTTACTCCATATATTGGCATTCTAAAAAAAACACCTCTATTTGTTAAAAACTATGAAGTAAAAGAATTATTAGAAATAAAATTAAAAGATTTATTTGAGGATACTAATTTAACAACAAAAACACTTTCTACTTCTTATATGAATGCTGTTAGTGTGCCCTGTTTTAAGTTTGGCAGCCATATAGTTTGGGGCGCTACTGCTATGATTTTAAATGAAATAAAAGAATTATTTACATATACTTTTGATTAGTAGTTACATACATTTTTACCATTAAAATTGTAACTAATTTAACAACTATACATGCTATTATTTTGTATTTTAGCAACTCTAATTTATAACGAACAAATGAGATTATACAAACAGGATGTTTTTGGAAAAGCACTATTTTTAAAACGGATTTTAATATTTATTTTAGGAATTATCTCACATCGTAGGTATAGATATTTTAATACCTTACAAATTGAAGGCTCCGAAATCATTAGAGAATTGCCTTACAAAAACGTATTATTTGTATCCAATCATCAAACCTATTTTGCCGATGTTGTTGCGATGTTTCATGTTTTTAATGCTTCTCTAAGCGGAAGAGTAAATTCAATTAAAGATATTGGCTATTTATGGAAACCCAAACAAAATTTATATTTTGTTGCTGCAAAAGAAACAATGCGCTCTGGATTACTGCCAAAAATAATGGCTTATGCTGGTGCTGTTTCGATTGAAAGAACTTGGCGTTCTAAAGGACAAGAAGTACAAAGACAAGTAAAAATGTCGGATGTAAATAATATTAGTAAAGCACTAAAAGATGGTTGGCTAATTACTTTTCCACAAGGAACTACCAAACCATTTAAACCTATCCGAAGAGGTACAGCACATATTATTAGAGAAAATAGACCTATTGTAATTCCTATTGTCATTGACGGATTTCGACGTTCTTTCGACAAAAAAGGCTTGCTAATTAAGAAAAAAGGTGTTCTACAATCTTTTGTAATTAAACCACCTTTAGAATTTGATTATGAAAATGATTCTGTAGCCGACATTGTTGAGAAAATTGAATATGCTATTGAGCAACATCCTTCCTTTTTAAAAGTTCCTGAAGTAGAAAAGAAAAAGTACTTCGAACAAGAAGAAGAACTAAATAAGAAGAGAACCTTTTGGGATAATTATTAAATAATCTCTAATAAAATAATAATACCAATTCAATTTCAAAATGCGCTAAATAGATTTGAAATAATTTATAGCGTATTTTGATGTGGAGTTGGTATAAGACCATTTTGCTTTATACATAAACTAAAATTATGTAGAAAAACATTCTATTTTATTATAGTTGTAAACATACAATACAAAATCCAAATGCATCATTCGAGATAGAACGAGTTCTAAATCAAACGAATACTTTCTTTTAAAATAACCAATTGTTTCTGTTTGTACAAACTACCAACACCTCGTTTAAATGCCTTTTTACTCAAACCAAATACTTTTCTTATTTCTTCTGGAGCACTTTTATCTGTTAAAAATAACTGACCATCTGCTTCTTTTAACTTCGCAAGTATAATGGTGCAAGTAGGATCAATACTTTGTCGGTAACCCAAAGGTTCTAATAAAACATCAATTTTTCCATCTTCACGAACTTGTTTTACAAAACCTTTAATTGCATCGCCAAGGTTAATTTCTTTATGAATATCCGAAGAAAAAATCAAGCCTTTATATAAGTTATTTACAATAGCATAGATACCTAAATCCGTTTTTCGATATAAAAGCAAATCTACTTCATCGCCAGCATTTACATCTATTTCATCAAAAAAAACAAACTCGTTTTCTTTACAAGAGCCTACCAAACGATCGGTTTCTTCATCTACAAACATAAAAACCAAATACCAATTACCAGTAAACATTTCTTCTGTTTGCTCCGCATAAGGCACTAGTAAATCTTTAGAAATTCCAATATCCATAAAAGCACCAACTCGATTAACATCTTTTACTTGTAAATATGCAAATTTATTAACTTCAATAAAAGGTTTACTTAAAGTAGCGGTATACTGGTCATCACTATTTAAATAGATAAATACATCAATGAGTTCATCCAATTCGACCTCTGCATCAAAATCATCTGGCAATAACACCTCATTATTTTCATCGTCTACTAAATAAGTTCCAAATTGCGATATTCTACCAACTTTAAGTCTGTTTATTTTTCCGAGTTTCATTAAAATATATTATATCCGCAAAATTACAACTAAATACTAACAAAAAAATATAATTTTACTTATAGAATATCTAAAAAACTCCTTAATACTGGATTTGTATTTTTACTATTCCAAACTATTTTTAAAGTTGTACGTTGTGTAATAGCAGTCAATTCAATAAATTTAACACCCATACGGTACCCTTTTTGCAATGAAGTAGGAACAATAGAAATGCCAAAATTATTTTCAACCAATCTATAAATGGAACTCGCATTTACTGTAGAATGAGAAATCATTGGACTAAAACCACAATCGTCAAAAATTTGCATTACTTTCTCATAATACGATTGACTATAAGATGCATCAAATAAAATAAAATGTTCTTCCTTAAATTGTGCTAAATTTTTAAAATTTGAGGTATTAATAGGATGTATTTCAGGAAGCACCAAAGAAAACGTCTCTTCTTTTGTTGTTTTTACTTCTAATCCATTTGGAACTCTATCCAATCGTACAAAACCAATATCAATTTCATGATTTAATAACGCTTTCATTTGTTGTTTGTTATCAATTTCCTTTAAATTTATTAAGATATTAGGATGTGTTTCCTTAAATTTTAAAAGTAAATTCGGAATTAATTCCTGCATAGCAGAACCAACATAACCAAACCGTAAATTACCATCTACTCCATCTTGTAAAAGTTTTGCGTGATTTAAAATGGAATCAAAATGTTTAAACTGCTTGCCTATTTCTACTTGTAAATAAGCTCCAACTTTTGTTAGCAATACTTTACGATTATGACGTTCAAACAATTGTACACCAAGATTATCTTCTAATTGTTTAATTTGTCTACTTAATCCAGGCTGCGATATATACAAAGCATCTGCTGCTTTTCTAAAATGTAAATTTTCGGCAACTGCCAAAAAATAGCGAAAATGCCTAAATTCTATTTGATGCTTCATAAGTATTAATTAGTTGCTTTATTAGTCTTATTAAGCATCAAAAGTAATCTTATTTTTGTAAGTACAAAAAATAAAGACATGTTTAAATACGGAATAGATAAACTCACAGTTAATAAAGTTATAGCCATAGCTAATGGAAGATTAAAAGCGGAGTTAACTAAAGTTGCAATAAAGAAAGTAAACGATTGTAGACAAAAAGTAGAAACCATGGCAAATGGTAAAAAAGCGGTTTATGGAATAAATACTGGTTTTGGTCCTTTATGTGATGTACAAATAACACCTGAGGAAACGAGTAAATTACAAGAAAATTTGTTAATTACACATGCCGTTGGTGTTGGAAATTTAATAGACAAACAGCTTTCAAAAATTATGCTAATTTTAAAAGTACATGCTCTATGTCAAGGCTTTTCTGGTATTCGTTTAAAAGTAATAGAACGCATATTATTTTTTGTTGAAAACGATTTATTACCTGTAGTTCCAGAGCAAGGATCCGTTGGTGCTTCTGGAGATTTAGCACCTCTCTCTCATTTATTTTTGCCATTACTTGGTGAAGGAGAATTTTGGGATGGAGAAACTATAATTTCTGCAAAAGAAATCCTAAAAAAACACCACTTAAAACCAATACAATTACAAGCAAAAGAAGGTTTAGCATTAATTAATGGAACACAATTTATTTTAGCTCATGCAGTTATTGGATTATACAAAATGAAATATTTACTTGATTTAGCAGATGTTACAGGTGCAATGAGCATCGAAGGCTATCGAGGAAGCGCTTCTCCGTTTAAAAAAGAATTACATAAAATTAGAGCTTATAAAGGTACTATTAAGGTAGCAAAACGCATGCGAATGTTATTTAAAAATTCGACAAACATTCAAGTGCATACAGACTGCGACAGAGTGCAAGATCCATATTCTATGCGATGTATACCACAAGTACATGGCGCTTCACGAAATGCTTATTATCATATAAATAAATTGGCTATTATTGAAATGAATTCCGTTACCGATAATCCAATTGTATTAAGTGATACCGAAGCCATATCTGGTGGAAATTTTCATGGGCAACCTCTTGCAATGGCATTAGATTACGGAACAATTGCTACTTCAGAATTAGGAAATATTGCGGATAGACGATGTTACTTGCTTTTAGAAGGTAAATTTGGATTACCGAGATTATTAACCAATAAAGGTGGATTAAACTCTGGTTTTATGATACCACAATATACAACAGCAGCTTTGGTAACCGAAAATAAATCACTTTGTTTCCCTCCTTCTGCAGATAGCATTCCAACTTCATTAGGTCAAGAAGACCATGTATCTATGGGAAGTATTTCAGGAAGAAAATTCAATCAAGTTTTAAATAATTTAGAAAAGATATTTGCCATTGAATTAATGTATGCAGCACAAGCTATTGAATTTAGAAGACCAGAAACTTGCTCTCCAATACTGGAAGAAAATTTTGTGATTATTCGTAAAAAAGTAGCAAAATTAGAAGAAGACCGCATATTAAAAGACGATATAAACCAACTCATTATGCTCGTTAAAAACAGAGCTTTTAAAGTAAAATAAATTATGACTTTTAAAGAAGAAGTACAACAAGGAATCCCTACTAAAATGCCTATAAAAAGGGCATATCCAAAAGAAATTAATAGAGCGCCAAAACGCAAAGACATTTTATCTAAAGATGAAAAACAATTAGCAATTCGAAATGCTTTACGTTATTTTCCAAAAAAATGGCATGCGGAATTAAGTGTAGAGTTTGCACAAGAATTACTAGATTTTGGTCGAATATACATGTATCGATTTAAACCAACTTATGCTTTTTATGCAAGACCAATAACAGAATATCCTGCAAAATCACAACAAGCAGCAGCTATTATGTTAATGATACAAAATAATTTGAATCCTGCAGTAGCACAACATCCAGAAGAGCTAATTACTTATGGTGGAAATGGCGCCGTATTTCAAAATTGGGCACAATATTTACTCACCATGCAATACTTGGCAATCATGACAAATACACAAACATTACACATGTATTCTGGTCATCCAATGGGATTATTTCCATCTTCTAAAGATGCACCTAGAGTGGTTGTTACAAATGGTATGATGATTCCAAACCACTCGAAACCTGACGATTGGGAAAAATACAATGCACTTGGCGTAACACAATATGGACAAATGACTGCTGGTTCGTTTATGTACATTGGACCACAAGGAATTGTACACGGAACAACCATTACCGTAATGAATGCTTTTAGAAATATCCTGAAAAAGGAAGCGTCTCCAGCTGGGAAAATATTTTTAACCTCTGGACTTGGCGGAATGAGTGGTGCACAACCAAAAGCTGGTAATATTGCAGGTTGTATTACCATTGCTGCCGAAGTAAATGAAAAAGCAGCAAAAAAAAGACACGAGCAAGGTTGGGTAGATATTCTAGTAGACAATTTGGATGATTTAGTTTCTTATACCAAACAAGCACAAACAAATGCAGAAGTAATTTCTATCGCTTACATTGGAAATATTGTAGAAATATGGGAACGTTTTGATGAAGAAAATATTTTTATTCATGTCGGTTCTGATCAAACATCATTGCATATTCCATGGACAGGTGGTTATTATCCTGTCGGAATTTCTTACGAAGAATCCAACCGATTAATTAGAGAAGAACCAGATATTTTTAAAGAAAAAGTACAAGCATCTCTTCGTAGACATGCTGCTTCTATAAACAAACATACTGCCAAAGGAACGTATTTTTTTGACTACGGAAATGCCTTTTTATTAGAAGCTTCAAGAGCTGGTGCTGATGTAATGGCTAGTAACAATATTGATTTTAAATATCCTTCGTACGTACAAGATATTTTAGGTCCAATGTGTTTTGATTATGGCTTTGGTCCTTTTAGATGGGTTTGTACCTCTGGAAAATCAAAAGATTTAGATAAAACAGATAAAATTGCTGGCAAGATTCTTCAAGAAATCATGATGCAATCTCCAAAAGAAATTCAATTGCAAATGCAAGATAATATTACTTGGATTAATAACGCTAAAGCGAATAAATTAGTGGTTGGGTCACAAGCTCGAATTTTATATGCAGATGCAGAAGGACGTGCGAAAATTGCAAAAGCTTTTAATGACGCTGTTAAAAATGGAGAAATTGGCGCTATAGTTTTAGGTAGAGATCATCACGATGTTAGCGGAACAGATTCGCCATACAGAGAAACTTCAAATATCTATGATGGAAGTCAGTTTACAGCAGATATGGCCATTCACAACGTAATTGGCGATAGTTTTAGAGGTGCTACTTGGGTTTCTATTCATAATGGTGGTGGTGTTGGCTGGGGAGAAGTTATAAATGGTGGTTTTGGAATGCTTTTAGACGGAACTTCCGAAGCTGAAAAACGTTTAAAAAGTATGCTTTTTTACGATGTAAATAATGGTATTGCACGCAGATCATGGGCAAGAAATAAAGAAGCGTTATTTGCTATAAAACGAGAAATGGAACGAACTCCAAACTTAAACGTAACCATACCTAATTTGGTAGATGATATACTAATAAACGAATTATTTTAGAAAATGCAATATGCAATATACCATCCTGCTAAAAAAACTTTTTGGCAAGGACGTAAATCTAATCCTAATATAGAAAATCAGTATTGGCATCAAGAAATTGAACTTTTAAATATAGAAAATGTAAATACAATTTCTAATATCGATATTGCTATTTTAGGATATGTTTGTGATGAAGGTGTTCGTAGAAATAGTGGGCGCATTGGTGCACAAAAAGGACCGAAAGTAATTAGAGAGCGTTTGGCAAAATTACCAATTCATTTTACACAAAAAAAAGTAGCCGATATTGGTGATATTATTTGTTTGGAAGATGATATGGAAGCATGTCAAAATCTTTTTTCGAAACATATTACACACTTAATTCAAAATAAAGTATTACCAATTGCTATTGGTGGTGGACATGATATTGCTTATGGTCATTTTAAAGGTATTTGGAATGCCGTTAAAACCGATAATAAACAAATTGGTATCATTAACTTTGATGCTCATTTTGATTTGCGTCCTGTAGAAAAAAAATCAAATTCTGGTACACCATTCCATCAAATTATAGCAGAATATTCAGAAAATGTTTCTTATTTTGCTATTGGTATACAACAACAATCCAACACCAAAGAATTATTTGAAATTGCTAAAAACAACTCTCGCATAGATTACGCTATTAATTACGATTGTGAATCTTCTAATAAAGAATTAGATGCTTTAAAAAAGCGATTGATTCTTTTTATAGAAAACGTAGATTATGTCTACCTAACCATAGATATGGATGGTTTTTCATCTGCGTATGCTCCTGGTGTCTCTGCTCCTTCTCCATTGGGTTTTACACCTTATTTTGTATTTAAAATGTTATCCTTTATCTTAAAAAGTAATAAAGTAATTTCTTTGGATATTGCAGAATTAAATCCATCGTTAGACAGAGATAATCTTACCGCAAATTTAGCAGCAAAAATCATTGATTTTGTAGTGATGAATTATATTAGACATAGATTTTGATTAGATGATTCTAAGTCATCTAATCAATAGTAATACCAACTCAACATCAAAGCGCTATAAATTATTTATCTTTTCACGTTTCTCTGTACTTTAAATTTAAACCATATCTATGATATGATTGAAATTTAAAGATTGTAAAACATAAAAATATTTCAAATCTATTTAGCGCATTTCAAAATTTAATTGGTATAATTATTATTTTACTTTTTTGAACAAACTGTTTCGTTTAATATTATGTCCATAACTACTTCATTATCATCTGCTGTCGTTTCATCTAAGATATTCCACGCATTAACTTGAAATACTAGTTCCCATTCACTATTATAATTAATTCCTGATGTATCGCTTATATTAACGTCTACTTGTCCTTTCCATTGATCTTGAGATAAATATGGCATTGTTTCTATTCTCCATGTTTTAATTTCTATGGTATTTTCTGCAACTGTTTTTTCTCTTAAAAAAAGTCTATTTAATCCACATAATTCATTTTCTCCATCAATATTTCCTGTATTAAACCACGCCGTAAAAAATTCTGGAGAGGCTTTTGTTTTGCAGTCTTTTAAGTTTCCATTAGAATCTATATAATACGCCTTTGGGTTTTGTTTCCAAAATATTCCTTTAGTATAATTAAATCGTGTTAATGTACTTGCTACATAATTTCTATGATTTATAGTATTCTCAGAATAATTATTTCTTAAATATGATACATCTAATGCGCTCAAATTAGTTAGATTTCCTTGCATGGTTGAAATGTAGTGTTTATCTGCTGAATTCCAATTTGGTGTATGATTCATTCCATAAGCATGTGCTAATTCATGTAATATTCCATGTTTCGTTGGATGATTTGTATATGTTGGGTCTAAAAAATGATTATACGATGTAGATTTTACCATTATTGTAAAATAGTTTGTTCCTCCTCCTGATGTATCAAACCTACAAGTTCGCATCGCAAAGGTTAAATCGTTTGGTAAACTACATCTATTTGGCATTGGTGTTGATACATCTAAGTAATCGAAAATACTACTTGTTGGATTGCTTGGAAATAAATCGAAGGAGTTTTTATGTGGATTTCCTGTCCATGTTCTCGTAAAATTTAATTTACTTCCTAATACATCACTAACTTCGTTTGTTGCTAAGTTAAATTGATGTCCTGCTGTTGTATTTGCGGCAAAATGTTGATTACAAATATCTATATTGTGATTTACTGGATTGTTTAGATGTCGAGTTCCTATTTGTGCATAGTCAACATTACGTACTGACACTAAATATTGTGAGCTTGGAGTTTCATCACATGCTTCTTTTACATTATTTATTGTATCTCCATCACAACTTAATGTAATTATGGAGAATAATACTAATACTGTGTGCTTGATTTTTTTCATTTTTATATGGTTTATGTTAATAATGCTACAAATTTATTACTGTCTTTAAAAAATGAGTAGCAGTATTCAATCAAAAGTATGGAGTATTTTGTCTAATTATACCAACTCAACGTCAAAATACGCTAAATAGATTTGAACTATTGCATGTTTTTTTACTATTTTAACTCGAGTTATATACGTGTTTATGCTACTTTAAATTCAAGTAGTAAATGCAAATTTTCGAGGCTTAGGTATATTCTTTGTTTAAAAATTACTAGGCACTTATTTTACCAACCATTTGCGTGCGTTGACAAAACTTTCTAACCATGGTGTAATTTCATCGTTTTTTCTTTCTGTTGGATAATTTGCCCAATTCCAAGGAAAGGTAGAACGTTCTAAATGTGGCATCATAACGCTATGTCGCCCACAATCGGAAGTTAAAAATGCTGTATTATAATCCGAACCATTTGGGTTTGCTGGAAATTTATCATAACCATATTTTGCTACGATATTGTATTTTTCTTCGGAATATGGAAAACTAAATTTTCCTTCGCCATGTGCTGCCCAAATTCCGAGTTTTGATCCTGCTAAAGTGTTAAACATAACGGAATTATTTTCTTGTATTTCTACCGATGTAAATGCACATTCGAATTTACCAGATTCGTTATGCTGCATTTTTGGTTTTTCTTTGTGATTTTTATTTATTAGTCCTAATTCTATAAATAACTGACAGCCGTTACATACACCGAGTGACAATGTGTCTTTTCTTGCAAAGAAATTATCTAAGGCTAGTTTTGCTTTTTCGTTGTATAAAAATGCTCCTGCCCATCCTTTTGCAGATCCTAATACATCTGAATTTGAAAATCCTCCTACGGCAACGATAAACTGTACGTCTTCTAAATTCTCTCTTCCTGAGATTAAATCTGTCATGTGTATATCTTTCACTTCAAATCCTGCTAAATGCATTGCATATGCCATTTCTCTTTCACTATTAGATCCTTTTTCTCTTATTACTGCTGCTTTTGGTTTTCGTGCTTTGTTATCTTTAGTTTCTTCCTTTGTTTTTTCCGATAACAAATTGGATTTTTTCGTTTTTCCTACTATAGTACTTGCTAATTTTCCATTAAATTGTGTTGGGAATTTAAAATTTAATGCTTGTTTTTTATAATTGTTAAATCGTTGGTCTGCTGTTCCGTTTATAGATTGTTTTTGGTCTAGTAAATAGGATGCTTTATACCAATAATCTCTGTATTCTTCAATATCAAATTTTAATTTCGTGTTGTTGCGAACGATATTCAATTCCGATGTATCGGTAGCTTTTCCAATAATATGATATGCTATATTTTGTGCTTGCAGCTCTTTTTCGACCAATTCTTTTTCGTTGGTTTGGAATATAATTCCGCTATTTTCTGCAAACAATATTTTTACTATATCTTGCGCTTCAATTCTGCCTAAATCGATGTTTGCGCCTAGATTTACATCTGCAAAACACATCTCCAATAAGGCTGTTATCATTCCTCCTGCCGAAATATCATGTCCTGCAATTATATACTTGTTTTTTATTAATTCTTGTACTGCATTAAAGGTATTTTTAAAGTCTTTTACATTTGTTATGGTTGGTGTCTCCTCTCCTATCTTAGATAAAATTTGTGCAAAACTCGACCCTCCTAATTTGTAATTATCTTGCGATAGGTTAATATAAATAATTACGTTTTCCGTTCCTTTTTGCAATACTGGCTCTATAATATTTGTTACATCACTACATTGCGCTGTTGCGGAAATAATTACGGTTCCTGGAGATATGACGTCATAATCTTTGTATTTCTGCTTCATGGATAAAGAATCTTTTCCTGTTGGAATATTTATACCGAGTGCTATGGCAAAATCGGATACTGCTTCGACTGCATTATACAATCGTGCATCTTCTCCTTCGTTTTTACATGGCCACATCCAGTTTGCGGATAATGAAACGGATTTTAAATTTTCTTCTAATGGCGCCCAAATTATATTGGTAAGCGATTCTGCTATTGCATTTCTACTTCCTGCTACTTCATCAATCAATGCACTAATTGGCGCATGTCCTATAGAAGTTGCTATTCCTTTAATTCCTTTATAATCTAATGCCATTACTCCTACATCGTTTAACGGTAATTGTAAGGTTCCACAGGTTTGTTGTTTTGCTACTTTTCCTGTTACACATCGATCTACTTTATTGGTTAACCAATCTTTACATGCTACTGCTTCTAATTGCAATACTTGCTGTGCATAGTCGTAAATTTTCGCTTCGTCGTATGTTACTTTTTCATAGTTACGTTGTATACTTGCATCGTTCATTATTGTTATTGGCGATGATCCAAACATATCTGCTAAATCTAAATCTATCGGATTTTTAGTTTCTCGCCCTACAAATTTAAAGCGCATGTCTTCGGTTACTTTTCCGACTTCGTACATTGGAGCGCGTTCTCTTTCTGCTATACGTCTTAGGAGTGGTAGATTTTCTTTATTGATTACCAATCCCATTCTTTCTTGCGACTCGTTTCCTATTATTTCTTTATCGGAAAGTGTTTTGTCTCCTATTGGTAGTTTTGCTACGTCTATTATTCCTCCTGTTTCCTCTACTAATTCGGACAAACAGTTAAGGTGTCCTCCTGCTCCATGATCGTGTATCGATATGATTTTATTGTCCGATTCTACCATTGCTCTAATGGTATTTGCTACACGTTTTTGCATTTCTGGATTGGAACGTTGCACTGCATTTAATTCGATTGCATTTGAGAATTCTCCTGTATCGGCAGAAGATACTGCTGCTCCTCCCATTCCGATACGATAATTTTCTCCTCCTAATATTACGATGGCATCGTCTTTTTTTGGTTTGTCTTTTATGCTATCTTTTTCTTTTGCGTAACCTATTCCTCCTGCTTGCATGATTACTTTATCGTAACCTAGTTTTCGGTCTTTGGTTTCGTTTTCAAAGGTTAATACGGATCCACATATTAATGGTTGCCCAAATTTATTTCCAAAATCGGATGCGCCATTGGATGCTTTTATTAAGATGTCCATTGGTGTTTGGTATAACCATGGTCGTTCTGGCATTTGCTGTTCCCATTTTTTAGATTCTAATCGCGAATATGCTGTCATATATACTGCTGTTCCTGCTAATGGAAGTGAGCCTTTTCCTCCTGCTAATCTATCGCGAATTTCACCTCCTGATCCTGTTGCTGCTCCATTAAATGGTTCTACTGTTGTTGGAAAGTTATGTGTTTCTGCTTTTAATGAGATTACGGATTTTATGTATTTTTCTTCGTAATAATCGGATTTATCAAAACTTTCTGGTGCAAATTGTACAATCGTTGGTCCTTCTACAAATGCGACATTATCTTTGTATGCTGATATTAATCCGTTTGGATTTTCTGCTGCTGTTTTTTTTATCATTTTAAACAACGATGTCCACTTTTTCTTTCCATCTATTACAAATGTGCCATTAAATATTTTATGTCGACAATGTTCGGAGTTTACTTGTGAAAATCCAAATACTTCGCCATCTGTTAACTTTCGGTTTAGTTTTTTTGCTAAATTTTCTAAATAGGTAATCTCTTCTTGGTTTAATGCCAATCCTTCTTGTTGATTATATTTGGTTATATCTTCTATTTCTAGTATGGGTTCTGGTTTTAAATTTATGACAAATAGTTCTTGATTTAGTTCTGTATATACGCTTGATACCATTGCATCGTAATTTACTTTGCTAGACACTACTTCATGGAATTTTTCTATTCGAAGTACGCCTTCAATTCCCATATTTTGAGTAATTTCTACAGCATTGGTACTCCATGGTGTAATCATTTCTCGCCTTGGTCCAACAAAAAAAGCATCTATAGATGCCTTTGTTATTTCTTTTGCTTTTGCAAATAACCAAACTAATTTTTGTTTGTTTTTGGTTGATAATTCTTGCTTGGTTTCTACGGCATATACCGTTTTCTGAGCTTGGAAAAATTGTATCATTTTTTTGTATTTTATGAATAGACAAATAAACAACTAAACGATTTAACAATTACATATTGTTAATAAAATTGGAAAAGTTGTAATATGTATTTCTGTAGCGTATAAAAGTGTGTCATGGAATATATCTCTTCTTATATTAGCACAATAAATTTCTCTATTTATTTAGTCTAAAAGTAAAAATACTCTTAAATTTATAGTCTAAAATTTAGTAACAATAAATATACTATTTCGACTAATAATTAGTTACTTACTTTCAGAATACAATAATCATGTCAAGACGTTCTATAAAAGCCTATTTTTTAACTTTTGGTATTGTTTTTAAATACCTAAAATTATATTATTTAAGTAAAATATTTGGAGAACAGTACTGGAAAAATCGCATTTCCAATCTACACAAAAAATCGGCTATAAAGATTAAAAAAACTTTACTAAAACTAAAAGGTCTTTATATTAAAGTTGGTCAATTAATTTCCATTTTATCTAATGTTCTGCCTGAAGAATTTCGTGAGCCTCTAGAAACTTTACAAGATCAATTGCCTGCTAGACCTTATAATGAAATTAAGGCTACTATCGAAGATGAATTTAACAAACCAATTGAAGAAATTTTTAGTTCTTTTGAAAAATCTGCATTAGCTTCTGCTTCTATTGGTCAGACACATTGCGCTAAACTAAATGATGGCAGCGATGTTGTTGTTAAAATACAGCATCTCGATATTGAGAAAATTGCTAAAACAGACTTAAATGTCATTAAAAACTTAGTGAAATTTTATGCTAGATTTTTTTCTATTAAAGGTATGAATCATATGTATACTCAAATTAAATCTATGATTGAAGATGAATTAGATTATATTCATGAAGCTAAAGCTATGATTAAAATTGGCGCAAATTTGAATAAAGAAAAAGGGATTAGTGTTCCTAAAGTTTTTGAATCTTATTCGAGTAAAAAAGTAATTACTAGTGCTTTTTCTGAAGGTGTTAAAATTACGAACATAAAACAATTAGATGCTTGGAATATCGATAAAAAAGAGTTGGCTAAACGCTTTGTACAGATGTATGCTAAAATGATTTTTGAAGATGATATTTTTCATGCAGACCCTCATCCTGGAAATATTTTAGTAAAAGAAAATGGAGAGATTGTTTTACTTGATTTTGGTGCTGTAACCAGTATTAATGCCAATATGAAAACTGGTTTACCTGAATTAATTTTAGCCTTTATGAAAAGCGATACTAATGGTATTGTTAAAGCCATGCGTAAAATGGGTTTTATCGGTTCTGGTAATGATGCGCAAAAATTGGCAGAAAAATTTGTTAAGATTGGACAGGATTTTTTACAAAATGAAATCGAAATCACTAGTCTAAATTTAGAAGGTATTACTATTAATTCGGATTCTAAAATAATTAGTAAGATGCTAAGTGCTATTGATTTAAAAGAAATTTCTAACGCTATTGAAATACCTAAAGATTGGGTTTTATTACAACGTGTTTTTGTATTGGTTTTAGGTATTAGCAATGAACTTGATCCTAAAATGGATTTAAAAGCTATTATTAAACCTTATTTTAAAAAATTAATTTCAAACCAAAAAGGTGGTTTTAAAAACTTTGCTTTGGATACAATTAAAAATCAATTTGCAACTTTAATTTCCATTCCTAATGAAATGAAAAGTACTTTACAAAAAATGAATAATGGCGAATTGGAATTCAAATCCGATCATCTCGAAAAACAAACAAAACTACTTGCAAATACTTTACAACAGATTGTATTCGTTTTACTTACTATTGCTAGTGTTTATTTTGCCAATTACTTCTACGATAATAGCAATTTAACTGCTTTTAATTATGCGAAATGGTTTGGTATTGTATTTTTCGGATTATTCTTGCGTTTTTTCTTTTTACGAAAAAAGTAATATTTTACTATTTCAAATAAATAAAGACTAACTGTACCACTATATTTAATGGAACTAACCAATACATCCATTTTGTGGTATTGTTATCAAAAATAGAATTTTGCACAAATCCATTCATTTTCTCCAATAATTGTTCACTTGTAGCTTCTTTATTATCTTCATCCATTTCTTCTTTTAAATCTGCTAACATCTCTACAAATGGAATTCTATTAATGATAAAAGTCATTCCTATTTTAAATACTTTTGGAACTTTATCGTAATTGGAACTCAATATTTCTTTTACGTCAATTGATTTTGTGTTTTTCGCATTTTTTAAATTGGTTTTTCCGTTTATTAAATCTTCACTTTTATCGATTACAAATGTACTAACTCCTTTAAATAAAGGTTCTAATTGTTCATAAATACCGATAAAAACATGTATTAACAAATAACGATATGTCTTATATGCTGCAAAAAATGTGAATATAAATCCAAGTATAATAACTAAAATAATATACCATCCATTTCCAAAATTAGAAGTCGCCTTTAAAAAATAATAACATAAAACAATATTTAATATAGAGAATAATACTATTGTTTTTATCATTTTAAATAAACCACTAATACCAAATTTTCCTCCTTCGACTATTAATTCAGAAAAATTACTTTCCTCTTCTTTATTTTCTAGCTTTACATTCATAAAATTATAATTATTTTTTACAAATGTAAATATAATCTTTGTAACATTAATTACTTTTAATTAGCTAGATACATGGTACTTTTACAGCAAATAGTTTATATGAAAAATTATATTAACAAATGGACAATTCCACGATTATTACAATTAATTGTAGGCTTCTATTTTATTTGGAATTATATGGAAGATGGTATGATTTTTTCTTTAATTTTTGGTGCTTTAATGGGTTTTCAAGCTGTCGTAAATATTGGTTGTTTTAGCAGTAAAGGTTGCTCTACTCCTACTAATAGCTCTTCTACTTTTTCTGTTGATGATGATATTGATTTTGAAGAAGTGGAATAGGTTTTATAAAAGCTCTATAATGTTATAAACATGCTATATTGAAATATTCGAGTTCTAAAAATAAATCTAAAAATACTTTCTCTAAATAAATATAATTGATAGCTTTGCTATAATTATCAAAAATATTTATACCTATGACTATCACACAATTAAAATATGTCTTAGCTGTAGCAGAATATCAAAATTTTACTGCTGCTTCAGAAAAATGCTTTGTTACGCAGCCTACATTGAGTATGCAAATACAAAAATTAGAAGATGAATTAGATATTTTGATTTTTAATCGTAAAAAGAAACCTATCGAACTGACCGATATTGGTAAAAAAGTTGTTGCTCAAGCTAAAATTATTGTAGATGAGAGCCAACGTATTGTCGATATTGTTGAACAACAAAAAGGTTATATTGGTGGTAATTTTAAATTAGGTATTATTCCTACAATCATGCCGACTTTATTGCCTTTATTTTTAAAAGTTTTTGTTAAAAAATACCCTAAAGTCAATCTTATTATTGAAGAATTAACGACAGAAGAAATTATTAAAAAACTTTCTGATGGTCATATAGATACTGCTATTGTAGCTACTCCTCTTGAAAATGAAGCTATAAAAGAACGTGTTTTATATTACGAACCTTTTGTAGGTTATATTTCTGACAAACATCGCTTGTTCGAAAACAAAAAAATTGCTATTGATGAACTTGATATTAACGATATTTTATTGCTAGATGATGGCCATTGTTTTAAAGATAATATCTTAAATCTTTGTGGTACTTCTGGAAATAAAAACAAATCTTTTCAATTACAAAGTGGTAGTTTTAATACCTTAATTAAACTTTCTAAAGAAGGTTTAGGAATGACTTTATTGCCTTATTTACAAACTTTAGATTTATCTAATGAAGATCTAAAACATTTAAAAGAATTTGAAAAACCTGTTCCTGCTCGTGAAGTAAGTTTAATTTACCACAAATCACAGCTAAAAATGCAATTAATTGAAGCATTAAAAACTACAATAGATTCTGTTATTAGAGGTGTAATTGCTTTTAGTGATGTAAAAATTATTAGTCCATTATCAAAAAAAATAACGGATAAAATATAATGCCTTTCTCAAATCACCTAAAGGTAAACCCAACAAGAAAGGCATTTTACAAAAATTAATGGTCTATTTTACAATGGCCAAACAACGAAACAATTCTGGTTTATTTGAAATGTATTGCTGTAACCAAATTCTCAATTCTTCTATTTCATAAGGTAATAACCTTTCTGTTGCTTTATTGAGTTCTTTACAAAATAATTCGACATTAAAACTTACTTTTTTTAGTACAGTTTTGGTGTATTCAAACATCGCTCTCGCCATAAATATTTAATTTGTTACTTTTAACAAAACGTAACAATTGTTACTTTATTATAAATAAAATGTTAAAATTTTACTAATGCCATAAAACCATATATAAATCGTCTATTTATAGCGCATCAATTTCCGATCTTAAATCGTTTACATTCTGTTCTAATTCGGTCATTATGCCTTTAAAATGGGCACTTAAATTTTCTACCTTTCTTGTATTAATCTTTTCAATTAATGTGTCAAAAGAAGAGATTGCGCCATCAATAATTGGTTCTGCTTTATCTTTATTATCGCTATTTTCTAACTGCCATACATAACATTCTTCAATAATATCTGAAAAAATATAATTCAAATCCTTTTTTAAATTTTTAATACTTGCCATTTGTTTTTTATTTTGATTGTTAATTTGTTATTTCTATTTACATCAATATTACTCGATATAAACTTCTAATAATTTTGCATTATCTTTTGATGTAATGGTAAATTTATTTAAACTATTGGGTATTAGTAGAGTTTCCCCAATATCTAAACTCATTTTTTGAGTTTTATTGTATTTGAATTCTACATTTCCATACACATTCATGTATATTACAAAAGAATCTTTTTTGGAATGATTGATTGTTACTTCTCCATTAATTTGCAACATATTTGTTTTAAAATATGGACATGAAACAATAGTTTCCGATTTATTTATTGTCTTTTTATAAGTAGTTTTATAACTTTCTAGTACCTTATAGTCTAAGGCATCAAGTGCCTCTTCTGTATGTAAATCTCTATAATTACCTTTATCATCTTGTCTCTCCCAATCGTAAATTCGATAAGTAATGTCGCTCGTTTGTTGAATTTCTGCTAACAACACTCCTGCTCCAATCGCATGAACTCTTCCTGTTGGAATAAAATACACATCTCCTTCGGTAACAATATCTCTATTTAAAATTTCTAAAAGTGATTTATTCTCCAAATGTTCTTTGTATAAGTTCGAAGTAACTTTCTTTTTAAATCCTACAATTAAATTCGCATTTTTGTCTGCTTGCATTACATACCACATTTCTGTTTTTCCAAAGGAATTGTGTCGTTTCTTTGCCAATGCATCGTTTGGGTGTAATTGAATGCTTAATGCTTCTTTTGCATCTATAAATTTAATTAGCAACGGAAATTTATCTCCAAAAACGCTATAAATTGCTTCGCCAACAAGGCTGCCTTTGTACTTTTTAATTAATTCTGTTAAATTTTTACCGATTTCTATTCCTGTTGAAACTATTGAAATATCTTCTTCCACAGAAGTTATTTCCCAGCTTTCTCCTATATTTTTTTTATCGGATTTCTTTTGTAATCGCTGCATTAATTTTTCTCCTCCCCAAATTTTCTCTTTTAAAATTGGATAAAATTTTATTGGTTCTTTTAACATGACGCAAATATCGGAAATTTCGATATATAAATTGTATAAAAGCAGTACATTTGTTCTAAACTATATTTTATTATTTATTTATGAAAAGTTTTATTGAAAATTTGCCTAAAGCGGAATTACATTTGCACATCGAAGGGTCTTTTGAACCTTCTTTGATGTTTAAAATTGCAAAACGAAATCGTATAGAAATTCCTTTTAAATCTGTTGCGGAAATTGAAAATGCATACCAATTTAGTTGTTTACAAGATTTTTTAGACATCTATTATCAAGGTGCTAACGTATTACAAACGGAACAAGATTTTTACGATTTAACCTACAGTTATTTGCAAAAATGTGCAACACAGAACGTACGACATACCGAAATTATGTTTGACCCTCAAACGCATACAAGTCGTGGTGTTTCTTTTAAAACTGTTATCAATGGAATTTCTAATGCTTGTGAGGATGCAAAACAAAATTTAGGTGTTACTTCTTTATTAATCATGAGTTATTTGAGGCATTTATCCGAAGATGATTGCTTTAAAACTTTAGAACAATCGCTTCCTTTTAAAGATAAAATTACTGCTGTTGGTTTAGATTCTTCCGAAAAAGGAAATCCACCTTCTAAATTTACTAAAGTATTTGAAGCTTCTGTAAAAGAAGGCTATATTCCTGTTGCACATGCTGGAGAAGAAGGCGATGCCGATTATGTATGGGAAGCACTCGATATTTTAAATATAAAACGTATCGATCATGGAAATAATTCTTTACAAGATACAAAATTAGTAAATGAGATTATTAAACGTGATTTGGCGTTAACTGTTTGTCCTCTTTCAAATACAGCGTTACAGGTTGTTAGCGATTTAAAAGAGCATCCTTTACAAAAAATGATGGATTTGGGATTAAAAGTTACTATAAATTCTGATGATCCTGCATTTTTTGGAGGTCAAGTAAATGAAAATTACATTCAGATTCAAAAAGCACTTAATTTGAGTAAAGAAGATTTGTTTCGATTAGCTAAAAATTCTTTTAAATACTCCTTTTTAGATACAGATACGAAAAATAAATATATAGCTGAATTAGAAACGTATTATCAAAATAACAAATGATTTTAATTGCAGATAGTGGTTCTACAAAAACAAATTGGATTGCAATAGATACTAATGGTAATGAATTATTTAAAGCAAATACCAAAGGATTAAATCCTGCCGTTTTTTCGGAACAAATTCTAACCAACAGAATTAAAGATTGTAAGACTTTAATTTCTTCTCAAAACGAGGTAGATGTTATTCATTTTTACGGTGCTGGTTGTGGTACTAAGACTCCAAAAGTTATTTTACATAATGTTTTGATCAATATTTTTCCGAATGCTAAAATACATATTAAAGAAGATACTTTGGCTGCTGTAAATTCGGTTACTACAGAACCTGCAATCGTTTGCATTTTAGGTACAGGCTCTAATTGCTCTTTTTTTGATGGTAAAAAAACACACCAAAAAATTGCATCGCTTGGTTATTCTGTAATGGACGATGCTAGTGGAAATTATTTTGGGAGAATTCTTTTACGTGATTATTTCTTTCATAAAATGCCTACAGAATTTGCTACTAATTTTGCTAAAAATTACAACTTAGATGCTGATGATATCAAGAAACATTTATACAAAAAAGAGAATCCTAATACCTATTTAGCCAATTTTAGTCATTTTTTAGTGCAAAATAAAAATAGTAAATATGCTCAGAATGTAATTTTAACTGGAATTCGTCTATTTATTAAAAATCAGATTTTACAGTTTAAGAACTGTACCGATTTACCTATTCATTTTATTGGTTCTCTTGCTTTCTTCTTACAAGATGAAATAAAAATACTCTTTAAAGAATACAATCTAAAATTAGGAAAAATTGAACGACATCCTATTAATGGTCTCGTAAACTACCATTTTAAAAGAAAGTAAAAATTTAGTATTCAAAAAATCTAAAAAAAATATGGAAATTGCAGTAATAGCACACGATGGTAAAAAAGCGGAAATGGTACAATTTTTATTGGAACATAAATCTATTCTTTTAAATAAAAATATTACTTTAGTTGCTACTGGGACTACTGGTAAAAAAGCGGAAAAAGCTGGTTTTAAAGTAACTCGATTTTTATCTGGTCCAATTGGTGGCGATGCTCAAATTGCTGCTAGAGTTGCCGAAGGAAAAACAAAAATGGTTTTTTTCTTTAGAGACCCTTTAGCTAAACATCCGCACGAACCTGATATTTTTATGCTAATGCGATTGTGTGATGTGCACGATGTTCCTCTTGCTACTAATCCTGCTACGGCAGAGCTTTTGGTAAAGTCTTTACTTTTAATTATTTAATAACCAATTCAATTTCAAAATGCGCTAAATAGATTTGAACTATTTTTATGTTTTATAATCTTGAAATTTAACCCAATAATCAATTTCAGTAAAACTCAAATGGTCTCCAAAATCTTTTCCATAGTAACAATTATTAAAAATACCTTTTTCATTAATAAGAAAATCTGCTGGCAGAATTGGTTCGTCAGTCATTGATTTTAATGAAAAGAACCCTTTTCTTGTAAATTGAATCATTGTTCCTATCCGTTTCATTGCATGAAATTTTACGGCTTTTGACGATTGAATTTTATACTTCTGATATATAATTTCATTGGCATCTGGAATTATAGAAAATGTAGGTAATTGTTTTCCAGCATATTTTAGAACTTCTTCTTTTGAGGAAGCAAAAAAGCAAATTATTTGAACATTATTTTTTTTATAAAAATCTGCTTTTTGTATTAATTTATGAACCCTAAGATTACAAAATGGACAAGATGCTGTTCTGAAAAAAGTGAGGAATATTTTTTTTCCAATATATTTGTCTAATGCGATTAAATTATTGTTGATATCAAGCATTTTAAATATTGGTGCTTTTGTATTTTTTTGTAGTTTTTCCATTATTTATTCATTTTCATATTGGTAGTTTGTTTTATTTTCATTTCTGCAATTTGGATGTCAATACTTTCTTTCCAATGAATTTTCGGTTTATAATTTAATATTTGTTCTGCTTTTTCATTGGTAGCATTTGTTTCTTCTAATAGCAAAACAATCGCAGGAACAATTAATGGGTCACTTGTTAAAAAATTAGAAATGAATTGTATAAATCGAGCAAAAGTATATGCGAATTTGAATGAAACAGAAAAATGAGGAAGCGGATAGTTGTATTTTTTATTTAAGTATTCAAAAACTTCTCTAACATTTGGTGTCTTTTTGCCAACTATATCTATAATATTAAAATTCTTCTCCAATTTGGATGTTATTGATAATTTGAATGCCAAACCAATATCTTTACCATTAATAAGTGGTAGTGTTGTTTTGCCTTTTTCAATCCAAGGCACTAAATGCGTTTTCAATCTTGGCAATAAAATAGGCAATAACCCTAAAGAATAATTTTTTCCTGTAAAATAGCCAACTCTTAGAATAACTATTTCCATTCCTTTATCTTTAATGGTTTCAAAATAGTTCTCTATTCTAAAAACACTATCATAATGTGCCCAAATATTTTTTAGGTTTCTTGATGAATGAAGTTTTTTATTTTCTATTGGTTTTGAGGTTATTGCAGATAAGAATACAAAGCGTTTTACGCCATTTTTTAAGGCAAAATCAATTAATTTAATTGTTGGATTATAGAAATACTTTATTGAATTTTCAATATTTCCATTCATTTCAGCCCAAGATGCAGTATGACAAATAATATCGGATTTTTGAGTTAATTCATTTAAATATTTGTCATCTAAAAGGTCTCCAACTAAGGTATTTCCGTTATAAAATTTTGGTAGTTTTGATTTTGTTCTGCAAGCTGCAATTACATTAAAATCATTTTTAGATAAATCTTCTAAACTTTCTAATACGTGACTTCCTGTAAATCCGTTTGCACCTGTTATTGTTATATTTTCCATTTTCTATATTTATTTAAAATGCAAAAATGAGAAATACGTAAATAGAACTACTTGACCTATGTTAGGAAATTTCGGAACGTATTCGACTCAAACTTTCAGGTTGTATGCCAAGATATTTGGCAATTTTGTTTATTGGAATGTTTTTTATAACTTCAGGCTGCTCTTTTATAAGATTAAGATAAACTTCTTTTGCGGATTTAGTTAAAAAATCACTTTCTCTTTTTAGTTTTTTAATAAAAAAATATTCCGTAACATATCTACCAAATTGATTGGCAATCATTGATTTTTTGTATGCTTTTTCTAAATCTTCTTTTAAAAAATATTCTATTTCACAATCTGTAATTGCTTTAATTTGAATATCAGATGGTTCTTGTCTTAAAAATGAAGTATAAGAGCAAACGAAATTATTTGGAAATGCAAAATCAATGATTTTAATTTCTCCATCTTTTTCAATTGCACTTTCTGTTATACCACTAATTAAAAAATATGCTTTTTGCTCAAGTTGTCCAAAACGAGTTATAATTTCATTCTTTTTAATGATTTTTTTGAAAGTAGGAAACTGATATTGATCTACCTCTATTTCAGAAGTTTTTTTGATAATATTTTTAACTATATATTGATTGATGTTCATTTATTATTGATTCGTTTTAGAATGGCGCACAACGTCTGTCTGTCTAAAAATCACGATTATTACTGATGATTATCAAATATAAGCTATTTTGAACATTTTTTTGTGTTATTAGTTGTAAAAGCTAGATATGGTGGAATGATTCCTTTTGATATTACGATTTTTTATAGCTCCTAAATTTATATATTTGAATTATAGTCTATAAATAATACAGTATGTGTAAAAGCCTATTTAAAATCTAATTTAAGTCACGAAAAATACTTTAAATTTTTATTTCACGTTTATTAGTAGAATATACTGTAAATTACATTTCATAAAAAACATACAACACTCATTACTAGTTAATTAAAATATTTAACGATTAACATAATAGTTGTATCTTTGCGCCGAAATTGAAAAGCAACTAACAACGCTTATTAAATTTTAAATATAAAATAATGAAAACAAAAAAAAAGTATCAACTAATAACATTCTTCTTATTTTTAATAAGTGGTATTGTTGTATTGCATACATTGAATAAAAGAACAATAGAAATTAATATTGCAGATGACAATGCAATTGCTACTGTACTTACGCAACAAGAAATGGAATATCAGATTGATATTCCGCATTTAAAAAAATCATTTATTGGATTTAAAGAAGCCTTGGGATTTAAAGAGTCTAGAGGTAACTACAACTGTATTAACACTTTAGGCTATTTAGGGAAATACCAATTCGGAAAATCTACATTAAAACGCTTTAACATATATAATACCAAAGGCTTTTTAAAAGATTCCGAATTACAAGAAGATGTCTTTATTGCATTGTGTTCTGTAAATAAATGGATTTTAAGAAAAGACATTAAACGTAAAGTTGGTAAAAAAATGAATGGCATTTTAATTACGGAATCTGGTATTCTCGCAGCTTCGCATCTTGCAGGTGCGGGAAATGTAAAAAAATACCTACGGAGTAATGGTAGAGATTTTAATTTTAAAGATGCATACGGTAGTAATATCGAATCGTATTTAAAAAAGTTTGCAGGTTACAATACTTCGTTTATTTCTGCCAATAGAAAACCAACCATATAAATTTTTGATTTAATACATTTTATGTATTATAAAAATTGTTGGTCTTTTATGTAAATTAGGCTTTGCCGTTTTTTTCCATTCTTTTATTTCTAAGGTTCTAATATACTCTTCCTTAAGAGTAATATCCGCAGCAATGCACAATTTTGTTGATGGCGATAGAGTTTGCAATAAATCTACTACCATTTTATCATTTCTATATGGAGTTTCTATAAATAATTGCGATTGATTTTTATCTTTGGATAACTTTTCTAATGTTTTAATGGTTCGTTTACGTTCTTTTGAATCAATAGGTAGATAACCATTAAATGCGAAATTTTGTCCATTAAATCCCGAACTCATCATTGCTAAGAGTATAGATGATGGTCCTACTAAGGGTTTAACATTAATGTTTTTTTTATGTGCTAAATTTACTATGGTAGCACCAGGATCTGCAATTGCAGGAACTCCAGCTTCAGATAATAAGCCTACATGGATGCCATTATTACAAACATCTAAATAATGTTGAGTATCTATTTCTTGTGTTCGTTTATCTAACAAATAGATTACCAATTCCGATTGTTTTTTTTCTGGAGCAATTTTTTTTATAAACCGCCTTGCAGATTTTTCATTTTCTACAATAAAATGTGATGTATTCTCTATGACTTGCTTAACAGATATTGGTAAAACTTCTAAAGGATTATTATCTCCTAGTGTGGTTGGTATAAGGTACAATTTCCCTTTAGACATAATGTTTTTCTATATTTAATGCAATAACATCGCATACCTTATTTAAAATTTTATAGACTAAAACAAATCCTTTATCTCCTTCATAATATGGATCTGGGACATCTCTATCTTTTTGAGGATATAATTCATTAAGTATTAATTTTACTTTTTGTTTATCTTCATTATTTCTAGCAAGACTTAAGATGGTACTATAATTCGATTTATCCATAACGTATATTATGTCAAAATTATCAAAATCTGTTACGATAAAATTCCTACTATGTTGTTGCGAAATATCAATCCCATTTTCTTTTGCAATAGCTATAGCTCTTTCATCTGGAGATTCTCCAAAATGATAATCTGCTGTTCCTGCAGAATCTACAATTACTTTTTGTGTATTCACTTTTGACTTTAATATTCCTTCCGCCAAAGTTGAACGACAAATATTTCCCAAACATACCATTAATATTTTCATAGATACATAATCAATTCTTTATTAAATTTTAAATTTAATTTAGTAAAGAAATTAGTTAAAAATGCTAATTATAGTGTTAGTTTTTTTGTTAAATCGTCTACATAAATGCGAAACTGTCTGTCTGTTTCTGAAAGATTATTAACTGTTTTACATGCATGTAAAACAGTTGCATGATCTCTACTTCCAATTTGTGAGCCAATACTCGCTAAAGATGCTTTTGTTAAGCGTTTTGCAAAAAACATTGCTAATTGTCGTGCTTGAACAATATGTCTTTTTCTAGTTTTAGATTGTAGTGTTGTAACATCCATTTCAAAATACTTAGATACAACTTTTTGTATGTAGTCTATAGAAACTTCTTTCTTTGTATTTTTTACAAATTTATCTACAATGACTTTTGCTAAAGCTAGTGTATACTCTTTTTTATTAAAAGATGCTTGTGCAATCATGGATATCAGAACTCCTTCTAGTTCTCTAACATTCGTTTTGATGTTTTTTGCTATGTATTCTATTATTTCTTCTGGCATTACAACACCATCTCTAAATAATTTATTTTCTAATATGGAAACTCTTGTTTCAAAACCTGGAGATTGCAATTCTGCCGATAATCCCCATTTAAAACGAGATAATAATCGTTGTTCCATTTCTTGCATATCTACAGGTGCTTTATCTGAAGTTAAAATTACCTGTTTCCCATTTTGATGTAAATGGTTAAATATATGGAAGAAAACATCTTGTGTGCCTTTTTTTCCTGATAAAAATTGTACATCATCTACAATTAACACATCTATCATTTGATAAAAATGTATAAAATCGTTTCTTGTATTTCCTTTTACAGAATCTATATATTGCTGTATAAACATTTCTGCCGAAATATACAATACCGTTTTATCTGGATATTTATCTTTAATATCTACTCCTATAGCATGTGCAAGGTGTGTTTTTCCTAAACCAACTCCTCCATATATTAGTAATGGATTAAAAGACGTCCCTCCTGGTCTACTTGCAACAGCAATTCCTGCGGATCGTGCTAAACGATTTGAATCTCCTTCAATAAAATTATCAAAATTATAATTTGGATTTAATTGAGATTCTATTTTTACTTTTTGTATTCCTGGAATAATAAATGGATTTCGCAATTCTCTTTTATCTATTTCTAGAGGAACAATAATACCTTGAGAATTTAGTGGTTTACGATTAGAACTTGGAAACTTTACAGTATGCGGTTTTTTGCTACTATATGCATTTTCCATTTTTACATCGTAAATCAATTTTGCATCATTACCTAATTCTTTTGTTAGCGCAACTCGTAAAATTTTAATGTAATGTTCTTCGAGCCATTCGTAAAAAAACTTACTTGGCACTTGTATGGTTAATGCACTTGCCGAAAGTTTTATTGGAATTATAGGTTCAAACCATGTTTTATAGGCTTGCGGTTTAATATTATCTTTAATGAAAGATAAGCATTTTCTCCATACTGAGTCCGCATTTTTAATCATTATAAAACGTAATTATTAGGTTTGGGGTTATTCTTTTTTTTATAAAAAATTTCTTTTTTTCGACATTACAAAAGTGTAAATAAATTCTCTTATAAAAAAATGTTTTTGCTATTGTTTTATAATTATTTTTTTTGTATAAATAAAAAAAAAGGACGTTCTTTTCTCATACTCAAAAATTTAAGTAAAATATTAATTATTCCCTAAAATAAGTGGCATTCCATCTTTTCCTCCTACAATTACAATTTTAGTATTGCTAGATTCTGACAATTTTAATGTTGCCTCTATACCTTTATCTTTTAAAATTTTATCTGTTAAAGATGCGCTTAATATTCTATTTGCATCTGCTTT
>Ga0256840_1000395_pt1 | contig 45001 bp, 44 predicted proteins | sample 355202metaG_FD_185969 | JGI IMG/M metagenome (GOLD analysis project Ga0256840, IMG submission 185969) | Hydrothermal vent microbial communities from Mid Atlantic Ridge, Atlantic Ocean - 355-202 | ecosystem: Environmental > Aquatic > Marine > Hydrothermal vents | place: Atlantic Ocean: Mid...
TAATGTTAGAACCAGAGAGAGTTAAGTTAGTTGAATTGGCTATCTCGGACTATGACAAGATACCTGAAATAATTAACAGTTTTGTAGAGGAGGTAAAGAAGGTTGGACCTAATCCGTATAAGGGATTTTAGGAGGTGATTTATTTTGGATGTAGAAGAAATGTTAGAAACTTATTTTGAAAGAATAAATGAAATTCCGAATTCAGATAAATTTATTCAGTGCATACAGTGTGGCACATGTGGAGGTTCCTGCCCGTATGGAATGGGTACTCTCTTCACTCCAAGAAGGATGATTCTTGCAGTTAGAGCTGGAATAGTTGATGAAGTTTTACAAAGTGGAGCTCAATGGCTTTGCACATCTTGTTTTACATGTAGTTTGAGATGCCCCAGCCAAATACCAATAACAGATGCAGTAATCCCAGCTTTAAGAGAACTATCCCTACTTGAAGGCAATCCACCTGAGGAGTTAGCCGCAGCTTTAATGAATATAACAAGGTATGGAAATTCATTTAGAGAATCACCCAGAAAAAGAGATAGATGGATAAAAGAGGTGGATTTTGAAGTACCTTTAATTTCAAAGAAAAAGAAAGCAGAATACTTGTTTATAACTGAATGTTTTGGAGCTTATCATAGGAGATGTAAGGAAATAACAAAGGCTTTTGCAAAGTTAATGGATTTGCTTGGAACAGACTATGCAATTCTTGGTAATGAAGAGAGATGCATTGGAGACTTAGTCAGACTTTGCGGTGAATTTGGTTTGTTTGAAGATTTGGCTGAAAAGAATATTAGGGTGTTTGAAAAGTATGAATTCAGTAAAATAGTAACACACGATGCTCATGCCTACAATGCACTACTTAGAGAGTATCCAAGATTTGGATTTAAAAAAGAAGTGGTTCATCATACTCAGTTTCTATACAACAACCTTGAAAAACTGAAAGAAATGTTTGGTAAGCTCGATTACACAGTTACTTACCATGATTCCTGTTATGTCGGTAGAAGAAACGGTATTTACGAAGAACCTAGGGCAGTTATAAAGGCTATACCGGGAGTAAAATTTGTTGAAATGAAGAGAATAAAGGAGAATGCACTGTGCTGTGGTGGTGGAGGCGGAGGAGTTTGGCTCGATTCCTTTATAAAAGATCACATAAAAGAGAGGCCGGCTGAGAGTAGAGTTAAAGAGGCAGCATCTGTTGGGGCCGACGTTCTCGTTACTGCTTGCACTCTTGATGTTCCAATGTTTGAGGATGCTTTAAAAGTTACTGGTTTAGAAGGGCAGCTTGAAGTTAAAGACATTTCTGAAATTATTCTTGAGGCTATAGAAAATAGTTAGGGGGTGTTGCAATGAAAATTTGTGCTATACTCAGGTTGGTTCCAGATCTCGTTGAAGAAATTGAAGTTGAGGAAAATGAGATAATTCCTTTCAGATACATGCCAAATGAAAGAGATGAACACGCTGTAGAAGAAGCAATAATTTTGAAAGAAAAAACTGGTGCAGAAGTAGAAGTTATCGGAATAGCTGATTCAGAAAACGAAGCTGATTTGGATGAAGGACTTGGTATGGCAGCTGCTAAGGGAGCTGATAAACTTTACAAAGTTGTACTGGATAGACCAACGTATAAAAGATGTGAAATTGCAAAAGCTTTAGCTGATTTTTTGTCAGATAAAAATTACGACTTGATATTGACAGGTATCCAAGCAATAGACTCGTATGCTGGCAATCTTGGAGGCATTCTTGCGAGATATATGGATTTACCCTACATAGGTGGTGTAGTCGAAGTTAATGTTTCCAATGGAAATACTATCGTTAAAAAAGAACTTGGTGGTGGTTTACTCGCAGAATACAAACTACCCTTACCAGCAGTAGTAAGCGTAGTTTCTGCAGAAAGGCCTTTGAAGTTTGTTCCATTCACAAAATTAAGACAAGCAATGAAGAAAGCGAACATAGAGGAAGTAGAGCTTGAATTACCCGAAATAGAGGGTGTAGAAGTATTAAAGTATGAAGTACCTCCAGAACCAGAAATAACACTTATTGAAGGAGATGTTGAAGAAGTTGCTGATAAGCTTATTGAAGCTCTAAAAGAGTTATCTATACTGTGAGGTGATCAAAATGAAAGTTTTAGTTTTTGGAGAAGTTGTAGATGGCACAATTCAAAATATAACTTATGAACTTGTTGCATGTGCAAAAAAGCTTGGAGAGTACTTAACCTTGGTAACATCAGATGCTGACGTCAGCTCAATTGATGGAAGAGTTATAAAAGTAAATGCGGGAGAAACTAATCCTTGGCACTACAAAATAGTTGAAAAAGTAATAGAAAGAGAAAACCCTGATTTAATTTTATTCGGTAACACCTCAAGCAGTGTAGATATAGCTTCTCAACTCTCTGCTAAATTGCCTGTAGCAACTTCTGTTTATGAAGTAAGTGCTGAAAATGGAGAAGTCATTGTAAAATCTCTGTCATATGGTGGTAAGATTATAGTTGAATTAAAACTTACTACTCCAGCAATAGCTGTTGTAAATGTAGGTAGCTATAACGCTGAGGATGGCAAAGGTACTGCAAGTGTTGAAGAAATTGAAATAGATGAACTGGGTGTTAGGGATGGAATAGAGTTCTTGGGATACATAAAACCAGAGGAAGAGGACGTCGATATATCTAAGGCTGAAGTTGTCGTTTCAGTTGGAAGGGGCATAGGTGATGAGACAAACATAGAAATGGCTGAAGAATTGGCAGAACTTCTTGGAGGAGTAGTTGCTGGTTCAAGACCCATAATTGATCAGGGATGGCTACCAAAAACGAGACAAGTTGGAAGAAGTGGTAAAACAGTTACCGGTAAACTTTACTTAGCTCTTGGTATAAGTGGTGCTACCGAGCATGTTGAAGGTGTTAAAGCTAAGAATGTTATAGCTGTAAACACGGATAAAACAGCTCCTATTTTTAGAGTATCCAGATTGGGTATTGTGGCTGATGTAAACGAGCTATTACCAACTCTCGTAGATAAAATACGAGAGATCAAGGAGGGATAAAATTTGCTCAGAATAGGTGTTTATATCTGTCATTGCGGACGAAACATTGCAGACAAAATTGATGTTAAGGAAGTTGTGGAGTTTGCAAAATCTCTTGATGGAGTAGTTGTGGCAAGAGACTACAAATACATGTGCTCTGATCCCGGACAAGACTTAATAGTCAAAGACATAAAAGAGTATGGACTTAATAGGATCGTAGTAGCTGCTTGTAGCCCAAATCTTCATGAAAGAACTTTTAGAAACGCCTGCAAAAGAGCCGGATTAAATCCCTTTCTTTTTTATATGGCTAACATAAGAGAGCTTGATGCATGGGTAACTGAAGATAGAAAAAAAGCAACAGAAAAAGCAAAAAGATTTGTGAGGGCGGTTGTAAATAGAGTTAAATTACAGAAAGAGCTTGAAGTCGGTAAAACAAAGATAAATCCAAATGTTTTAATAATTGGGGGGGGCATAGCTGGAATATCTGCTGCTTTAACTCTTGCAGATGCGGGAGTTCATGTATATCTTGTTGAAAAAAGCCCAAGTATTGGAGGGAATATGGCTAAATTTGATAAAACTTTTCCAACTCTCGATTGTTCTGCTTGTATTTTAACTCCTAAGATGACTTCAGTAAAGGCTCATCCAAATATAACTCTTCTTACATACAGCGAGGTTGAGAGTATTGAAGGATACGTAGGCAATTTCCACGTTAAAGTTGGAAGACTACCGAGGTATGTTAGAGAGGATAAATGTACTGGATGTTATCAATGCATAGAAGATTGTCTGTATACAGAACCCATTTTCCCTTCAGAATTTGATGAAGGAATAGGTAAAAGAAAACCAATACATATTCCCTTTCCTCAAGCGGTACCTCTTGTCCCTCAGATAGATGGAAATTTGTGCATGTGGCTTTCATCAAGGAAATGTCCCCGCTACTGTATGGAAGTTTGTGAGCCTAAGGCTATAGACTTTAAAATGAAGTATGAAACTTTTGAATTTGATGTTGGAGCAATAATTGTTGCTACAGGTTACAAACCTTTTGACCCATCAAAGATACCTCAGTATGGTTATGGAATTTATGATAATGTTTACACTTCACTGCAAATAGAGAGAATGCTCAGCTCAACTGGACCCACTGGCGGAGAAGTTTTGCTTAAAGATGGGAGAAAACCAAAAAGAGTAGCAATAATTCACTGTGTGGGTAGTAGAGATGAAAACTACAACAGATATTGTTCCAAAGTTTGTTGCATGTATTCAATAAAATTAGCTCATCTCATAAAAGAAAGAAGTGGGGCTGAAGTGTTTAACTTTTATATAGATATTAGAGCGGCTGGAAAAGCTTATGAAGAGTTTTATAGAAGAGTTCTTAGCGAAGGAGTTTATTTTGTAAGAGGTAGAGTTGCATACGTTACAGATATACCTGAAAACGAAAAAGAGGAAAAAGAAGTTGAAAAAGGCAGATTGATAGTAGTTGTAGAGGATACATTGCTTGGCAAAATTAGAAGAATTCCTGTAGATATGGTTGTTCTTTCTGTGGGACTTGAACCATCAGATGGTGCTGAGCAGATAAAAAGAGTTTTAAAACTTTCTTGTTCGGCGGATGGATGGTTTGCAGAGAGACATCCAAAGTTAGCTCCAGTTTCGACAAATACGGAAGGTATATTCATAGCCGGATGTGCTCAAGGTCCAAAGGACATACCGGAAACCGTAGCTCAAGCTCAGGCTGCTGCGGGTGAAGTACTCTCCCTTATACAGAGGGGTGAGATTGAGCTTGAACCAAGTATAGCTTACGTTGACAAAGAGAAGTGTAGTGGTTGTGGAGTTTGTGTTCCTCTCTGTCCATTCAATGCAATAAGTTTGAAGATGGATGAAAATGGAAAACTTAGATCTGAGATAAATCCAGCATTGTGTCAAGGATGTGGAACTTGCGTTGCAGCCTGCCCAAGCAAAGCAATCAATCAAAACTTATTCAGTAGAGAGGAAATTCTTGCTGAAATTGAAGGTTTAATAAAAGATTGAAATTTTTTATTGTTTTTATTCTATTGATATTTTTATGATATTTTTATTGATTGCTTAAGTGATACCTGGGCAATAAATATATATACTGTTCGGTTACCGAACAATCTAATGAATTCTACGAAGAACAGTTGGTTGGCTTTAATCCCTGTTGGAATGGGACTATTTATGGTATTATTAGATGCGAGTGTTTTAAGAGTTGCTCTTCCAAAGATAACTCAAGATTTTCATGCTACAATGTCGGATGTGCAGTGGATATCCAATTCATATACTTTGACTATGGTTTCTTTACTTGTTTTAGCTGGAAGGATTGGAGATATAGTTAGAAGAGATAAGTACTTTATCTCCGCTATGGCTATATTTACAATTAGCAGTTTTTTATGTGCTCAGGCATGGAATGTACCTTCTTTAATTGTTTTTAGAGCTTTACAAGCAGTGGGTGGAGCCATGCTTAGTAGCAACGTTTTAGCTATAATTACTGAGCTTTTTCCACCTGGGCAAAGAGGAACTGCTATGGGTCTAAATTCTGTAATGACAGCTTCCAGCTTTACATTGGGCCCAATAATTGGAGGGTGGCTTACAACCAATCTTAGCTGGCACTGGGTTTTCTATCTCAATGTACCAGTTGGTATTATCTCTATTTTACTGGCCTCTACACTCCTACCACCGTTAGAGCCAAAAGAAAAAGTACCTATTGACGTTTCTGGGGCTATAATGCTTGGAATATTTTTAGCTCTTGTAACTCTCGGAATAACTAACGGGAGAGTCTGGGGTTGGTGGAGCAGGAAAACTATTGCGTGTTTTTTAGTTTCAATACCGTATATTGTTGCTTTTATTGAGAGAGAGCTAAGTGTTGATTATCCAATATTGGATTTGAGCTTATTCAGAGTAAAGAACTTTAGTGTTAGTATTTTAGCAATATCTATATTGTTTTTCGGTTTATCTGCTTCCCTATTTGTTCTACCATACTTCTTGCAGGGTATAAAAATGTTAACTGCAGAGGAGTCTGGATACTGGATGGTGTCAATACCTTTATTAAACACAATTTTTGCACCCTTAGCGGGTAGGCTTAGTGATAAAATAAATCCAAAGTACTTAATGTGCTTAGGACCTTTATTTTTCGCTTTAAGTCTTCATTACTTAACCAATGTGAGCATCGATGTTACTTACTGGACTTTTTTTATAGAGTTAATACCCATGGGTATTGGAATGGGTTTGCTAATGTCCCCATCCTACAATGTAATTATGAACTCAGTACCAAGAGAAAAAGTTGGTATGGCCAATGGAACTGTTAGATCTATAAATACCTTATCTCAAGCTATGGGTGTTGCTGTGGGTGGTGTTTTAATTGCAAACAGAATGGATGAACTTACTGGATTAGGTAGCTTTTTACCAGATCCCGGAACTATGAACTTGCTCAAAATCATGGCTAAAAACAATCCCTTGCCTTTTATATCTCTTGTTAATGGTTTTGTTGACAGTATGCACTATGTTTTTTCACTTGTTGTCTGGTTGCCTATTTTGAGTTCTTTAATAATCTTTTTGTTCATCGATTAGACAGATTAATAAAACTACATACTTACTATACATTCATTATGAAAGACTATGGAAAAGTAAAAATATCTTAGTGGGACAGCAATAATCTGTTAAAAAGGTGATGAAGCATGGTCAAACGAGCAAAACTTGTCAGCGATATAGTTGAAATCGTGCCAATATTATACCTTTTCTCCACTAAGTTGTATAGAGACGTTTATGAAGCTTTACTCAGCGAATGGCTTACCTTAGACGAGCTTGTTGATAGATTTGGTGAAGGGGCTGAAGAAGCTTTAAAAATACTAAAGAGTGCTGGAATGCTACAAATGAAATGGAGAATGCCCTCTTCTCCATCAGAGTCTCCTAAGAAGGAATATCACGTTAGCTATACTCATCTAAGTGCAAACTTTTACATATCTTTAAAAGATTTTAATAGAATACTTGAAGTTGTATTTATGCCCGAAGATGAATTTGAAAAAATAGTTTCGAATATAATAAATGAAATAAAAGCTGGTAGAATGTCTGTACCTCACATAAGTAGAAGCTTGGGTATGGAGGGTTTAGTAATAAGGGCTGTTGCTAAGAGGTCTTTAAAATTGAATGTTAAAGGTCAACTCGTTGAGCTTGCCAAAAATGAAGAAATTTAGTAAAGAGAAATCCATACGGGATATTTTAAACAGATTGAAGTGGGATAATTCCTTTGATTTTTCAAAGGTAGAAGTAGTTTACATTGATAGAGCCAAAAACTCAGGATTATCTAGTGTATCTGGAGAGGAAATAGAAGATGTAGGGCATAAATTTTTATTTTTAATTGGGGATGTAATGATTCCAATGCACAGAATTGTAGAAATAAAGTACTCAGGTAAAACAATCTGGAGTAAGTTTAAAGAGGATTAACATGATAGGTGTAGCAATAGAAACTTACGGCTGTACGATGAATCAATCTGACTCTGATATAATGAGATACGAGCTGTTTAAATTAGGATTTGAAATAGTACCAGTTGAAGAAGCGGAAGTCGTTATTTTGAACTCTTGTGGAGTTATCGATTACACTGAAAAAAAGATAATTAAAAGAGCAGTAGAGCTAAGAAAAAGCGGAAAAAAAGTAGTTATTGCAGGTTGTCTTCCCAGAATATCAAGTAGAAAAGTTAGAGCAATTGCAGATTCTGCTATAAGTCCTGATAACTTACTAAAAATAGGTGAAGCTGTTAAAGCAGCATTGGATGGTAGAAAATATTTTGAAATATCTAAGAATTACGTCGAAAAATCGAACTTATGTAAATGTAGATTAAGAATAGATAGTAGTGGAAACATTTCAGGAATAGCTGTCGTTTCTATAGCAGAAGGTTGTACTGGTAGATGTTCTTTTTGTGCGACTCGTTTTGCAAGAGGTAGTTTAAGATCATTCAGTATAGATTCCATAGTTAGAGAAGTTGAAAAAGCAGTTAAACAAGGTTTTGTGGAAATCCAGCTAACATCTCAAGATACGGGAGCTTATGGATTAGATAAATATGGTAAATACGCTTTACCAGAGTTACTCGAAAAGATAACTACTATAGATGGTAATTTTAAAGTTAGAGTGGGGATGATGAATCCTCGCCATGCCTATGAAATGCTTGACGATTTGATAAATGCCTATGCGAGTGATAAGATCTACAAATTTATGCATGTACCAGTACAAAGTGGTGATGAGAAAATATTGGAGGCTATGAACAGAAGTCATGGAGTAGAAGAATACTTTGAAGTTGTCTCTGCATTTAGAAAAGAATTTGATAGCGATGATTCTCTTATATCTACTGACATAATTGTTGGATTTCCGGGAGAGGATATAGAGTCGTTTTATAAAAGTCTAAGTCTTATCAAAGAAAGTAAACCTGATCTTGTAAATATTACAAGATATTCACCTAGGAAAGGTACTCCTGCGTATAAATTAAAAGATATGCCAGACTGGATAAAAAAAGATAGATCAAGAGCTATTACGAGGTTGGCCAATAAAATTAAAGAGAAAAGAAACAAAAGACTTGTTGGTAAAGTTTTGAATGTAATTATAACAAAGAGGAAAGATAGTGGCTCTCTCTCAAGATATATATCCTATCGTCCAGTAGTAGTTAACTGCAAATGTAGAATTGGTGAAACATTAAAAGTAAAGGTTGTAGATTGTACACCCACACATTTGAGAGGTGAAATTCTTGAAAGTAACGTTTCTGGGTACAGGAACTGCGGATAGTTTTGAAAGAGCTCAAAGTAGCATACTGTTTGAGAAAGAATTCTCAATACTGATTGATGTAGGAAATGGTGCACTACTTAGATTAGGGCAGTTAAATAAAAAACCCTGTGATATTAAAGCTGTGTTAATTACTCATATACATCTTGATCATACCGGTGATTTGCTACCTCTTTTAAAAGCAAGGTGGCTTTCAGGGGTAAAAGAAGAATTAATCATGTTTGCTCCCTACGGTTTTAAAAACTGGTTCCAGTCCCAACTTGAATCGAGTCCGTACTTAAGGGGAAAGTTGAAATACGAGATAATCGAAGTCGGAGAAGAAAAATTTGAAGTTTGCGGGTTTAAAGTAGAGAGCGTTACCACTAAGCACTCTGTCGAGAGTAGAGGATACATAGTAGATGGAGTTCTCGTTACTGGAGATACTTCTCCCTTCAAAGAACTCTACGAAAAGGACTTTGAAGTTATAATTCACGAGCTTTCCCTTCCTTCAGGATTTTCTACATCTCACACAACTCCTGACAACTTGGTGCAGTTTTCAGATGTGTTGGAGAATAAAGTGGTTTACTTTACACACATTTATTCCCAAACTCTCGAAAGAATAGATGAAGTTATGGAAAAAATTGGATTTGGAAAAGTCGTTTCTGACTTAGAGTGGTTTGTAAGGGAGTAGAAAAATGAATGATACGTTTAGCAATACGTTTTATGTTTATATTGCTTTCGCTCTATTTATTGTTTGTCCGAGAATGGCAGGTATGATTAATATCATAATTGCTGTAATGGCTTTAATTTTTAAATACTACGGATTAATTGCAGCTCCCGGATTTTCCGTAATAACAGATTTTGGTGCTGCACTAGTAATGAGACAAATTAGCTTTAAAGCGGGCTTAGAGACTCTAATAATCGCAGTTTTTCTAATTATTGGTGTTAAAGTGACATCTTTAATTTCAAATTTAATTTGAGAATCTTACAATGATATAAATAAATTACAATTTACGAATAAATTAAATAATATATAAATATATAGTGAAAAAATTTATATATTATTGACAACTATAAAAATAACATGGAGAAAATAGACTTCTCAAAAATTGCCATAGAATACGAAAAGTTAGCTACTGTTCAAAAATCAGCTTCGGAAGTACTGTTAAAACTTTTGAAAATTAGAAATAGCGAAGATGTCTTAGATTTGGGGTGTGGAACTGGTCATTTAACGAGGGAGATAAGGAGTTTGACAAATGGGAAGGTTGTAGGCGTAGATCCTTCTGAAGGAATGATAAGAGAAGCAATTGAAAAAAGTAAAGGGCTAAACATAATATACGAAGTTAAAAGTGCAGAAAACATGGATTATGAAGAAAGTTTTGATGTCATTCTTTGCAACTCAGCCTTTCAGTGGTTTAAAGAGCCAGAGAAAGCGATAAAGAATTGCTACAGAGCATTGAGGAGATATGGTAGAATTGGTATCCAAGCACCTGCGAAGAAAACATACTGCCCCAATTTTATAGAAGCCATTGAGCTTGTGAAGAGAGACGAGAGGACGAAAGATACGTTTGCCCATTTTAAGGAGCCGTGGTTCTTCCTCGAAACTGCAGAAGAATATAAATCTCTATTTGAAAAATGTGGTTTTAAAGTTGTGTTTTCAAAAATTAAAGAAATTACGACGAAACATACACCTGACGAAGTATTCAGGATATTTTCCTCTGGAGCGATAGCTGGATATCTAAACCAAGATTACTACGATGTAAAGCTAACAGAAGAATACATATCAGCATTCAAAGAAATGGTGAAAAAAGCATTCAAAAAACAAGCTAAAAAAGGATTTGTAGAGTTAAAGTTTAATAGAGTTTTTTTAATAGCGGTCAAACAAACATAACCCCTTTCAACTCAAATGGTTTGTTTTGTTTTTTCATTACTTTTTCTACAGCTTTAATAAAATCGTCCATTTTTACGACTGTTCTTCCATTTCTTATAGCCAGCATTCCTGCCTCAGTAACTATTGCTTTTATGTCCGCTCCACTTGCCCCCTCAGTTATACTCGCCAACTCGTTAAGATTTACGTCTTTATCCACTTTCATATTTCTTGTGTGAATCTTAAATATAGCCAATCTTCCTTCGTGATTTGGTAACGGAGTTTCTATTATTCTATCAAATCTCCCCGGCCTAAGTATTGCTGGATCGAGTATGTCAATTCTGTTTGTTGCACCTATTATTTTTATATCACCTCTTGGATCAAATCCATCCATTTCTGCTAACAACTGCATAAGAGTTCTTTGCACTTCTCTATCGCCACTTGTATCGCTGTTAGTCCTTTTTGCAGCTATAGCATCTATTTCGTCAATGAATATTATAGATGGGGCTTTCTCTTTTGCTAACTGGAATACTTCTCTAACAAGTCTCGCCCCCTCACCAATGTACTTTTGAACGAATTCGCTACCTACAACTCTAATAAACGTAGCATTCGTCTGATTTGCAACAGCTTTTGCAAGCAAAGTTTTACCAGTTCCCGGTGGCCCATAAAGCAAAACACCTTTTGGAGGTTCAATTCCAATTTCTTTAAATAACTCTGGTTTTAGCAACGGTAATTCGACAGCTTCTCTTATTTCTTCTATTTGAGTTTCAAGTCCACCTATATCATTGTATGTAACATTTGGTTTTTCTTCCACTTCAAATCCATAAACTGCCGGATCCTTAGGGGAGGGAAGAACACTTACAACAGCAAGGGTTTGTTGATTCATAGCCACTCTTACACCCGGTTTTAACTCTCCAACATTACTTGATGTGTGTACTAAAAACTTTGGACCAGTAGATGATTTCACTATAACTTTTCCATCTTCCAGAACATCGGATACTACACCAACTAACAGAGGAGGAGATCTTAGTCTTTCTATTTCACTCCTCAATCTTCTAACTTCTCTTTCATATCTTATTCTTTCGGATTCCACAAATCTTTTTTCATCTTCAAGTTTTCTATAAAGTTCTTTAAGCCTGAGATACTCTTCTTCTAACTGTTTTAGTCTATCCAGCAAGTATTCTGAAATATTAACGTCCTTAGGATATTCCTTAATTACCTCATCATCACTATCCACGCTCATACCTCCCAATTAATCAGGTATTTTATCTTTTTTAAATCTTCTCTTCTATTAAAACTTTATTCTGGAAATTTTATTAACCTCAAAATATATGTAACCTTCTATCTACTTGGATGCCGTAGGGAGATGAATACTATGGAGTGTGAGATATGCGGTAAGGAAATCAAAGGCAGAAGTTATACAATACTTGTTGAAGGTAGTGAGATGATTGTTTGCTCGAAATGTAAAGAATTCGGTTCTGAAAAACCAATTACTGAAATAAAGAAAATAAAGCTAAAAAAGAAGGTAAATCAAACTCAAAAACCAATAGAATTTGTGGAGGAATTAGTTGAAAACTTCAGTCAAATTATAAGAAGAGAAAGAGAAAAGAGAGGCTGGAGTCAGGCTGAATTGGCTAAAAAAATTCAGGAAAAAGAGTCTTTAATTAGAAAAATAGAAAACGGCGAAATTACTCCGGAACCAGAGGTAGTTGAAAAGTTAGAAAAGCTGTTTGACATTAAACTTAGAGAAAAGGTACCTGAAGTCAAATTAGAAATGAAAAAAAGCAATTTTACTCCAACCCTCGGCGATGTTGTTGTAATAAAAAAGAAAAAAAAGTAAAAAGTAGTAAAAAGTTAAAATAAAATGGCTGAAGTTGTTGAAGTTAACGTAAAAGATATAGAAATCGCAAACAACGCAGTTAAATTAGCTCAAGAAATGGTTAAAAGAGGATATCAGGCAAAACAAATAATGCCTAAGGTTAAAAAAGTTTTAAAAAAAATTAATTTACCTTTTTCTGCAAAAGATGCATACGTAGCAGCGAGAATTAGATTAAAAGCAAGAGATAAATTTGGACCTCTCGCAGAAAAATTGTTTTTTGATGAAAGTGGATATAGATATTCTACTCCATCTATAATTGCAGATTATAGGGCTAAAAGATTAAAAGATTATTATGTAGCTGATGTTAGTTGTGGTGCTGGTATGCAACTTGCATTTTTTGGATTTAGATGTAAAAGAGCAGAAGGGGTTGAGATAAACAAAAAAAGAGCATTTCTTGCAGCTATGAATATTGTTTCTCTAAATTCCAATTCAACAGTCTATTGGGGTGATGCTTTTAAGTTTGAAACTTCAGCTGAAGTTATATTTTCTGACCCGGCTAGGCCTGAAAGCGAAAAATTTAGAAGTTTTAGTACTCTTCAACCAAATCCAATAAATATTATGAAAAAATTTGAAGGCAAGATTTTTGTATTTGAATTGCCACCCCAAATGCCTCCAGAGAGAGTTACAATAAAAGGTGAAAAGGAGTACACGTCTTTAAATTTTAAATTAAACAGATTGGCACTATACACAGGTAATCTCAGTACATGTAACGTTTCTGCTATTTCACTACCTTCTTGTGAGAGAGTAACTGATTTAGATGAAAGAGCTAAACTTGAAAAAGGAGAACTAAAGGATCTTATAGCTGAAGTTGATAGAACAGTTGTTCACTCTAATTTACTTGAAAATTTGGTGGGTAAATTAGGATTGGATGCAAAAATTGTTTATATGGATGGCAGAAGGACATTACTTTCAGTAAATGAATTAAAAAACTCAGCTTTTTTGAGATACTACAGAGTTCTATCAATAGCTAAGAGTTTTTCAGAGTGTAAAGAAAAGTTAAAAGAAGTTGGAGCAAAAAAAGTAACTCTTAGATTTGAAATACCTCCAGATAAATACTGGAGTGTAAGAAAAGAGCTTGAGAAAGAGCTAAATGGTGAAAAAAGAGTTGATTTGTTTAAAATAAATGAAAAATTCGTTATATGTTCTAAATTATAAATTTTCAGGAACGAATTTTGTACAGTAGTATATCACTCCAGCACTACCTTCCTCACCACATTTCCTAAAAACAGCTTTTACTTTCATACCCTTTTTTACCTCTGAGCTATCACAAACAAGTTGTGCCGTAATTATTGGTCCTTCTTCAAGTTTTATTAGTGCAACTATGTATGGTTTTTGATCTTTCATGTTTTCGGGTGCTTCATGTATAACGGAGTAACTTAACACTTCTCCTTTTCCACTAAACTTTACTTCTACAATTTTACTTTTTCTCCTACATTTTGGGCATAGATTTCTTGGAGGATAGTAGTATGTATTGCAGTTTTCACACTTTGTACCGATAAGATTGTATCTATACTTTATTTTTCTCCAAAACCTTGGTAGCAAAACGTTCACCTCCTAAAAATAGTAACTACAGCAGTAGCACCAGTACCACCTATATTCATTGTTAGTCCAGTCTCAGCATCTACCTGCCTTCCCTTAGCCTCCCCTCTAAGCTGTAGAGTTATTTCTACAGCTTGTCTTATGCCTGTAGCACCAGCTGCGTGTCCACATGCTTTTAGACCACCAGATGGGTTTACTGGTAACTCACCGTCTAATTCCGTTACACCCTCTCTAATTAACTCGGCACCTTTACCTTTTTCAACAAATCCGAGGTCTTCGTAAGCAAGTAATTCAGCTATGGTGAATGAATCGTGCACTTCAGCAACATCAATATCTTTTGGTTCTATCCCCGCTTTTTTATAAGCTTCTCTTGCTGCAAATACTACTGCATCCATTGTTGTAAAGTCCCTTCTACTACTTAGAGCTATGTAGTCTGTAGCTTGAGCACTGGCAGATATGTATATTGGAGTATCTGTATATTTTCTGGCAACTTCCTCACTGGCAAGCACTATAACTGCCGCACCATCTGAAACTGGAGCACAATCAAACACTCTCAACGGCTCGGCTACATAGGGGGAACTTAATGCAACATCTATACTTATCTCACGTTTAAATTGTGCTTTTGGATTCCTTACTGCATTCTTATGGTTTTTTACACTAATCATTGCAAGATCTTCAGCTCTTGTACCATATTTATCCATATGTAGCCTTGCAATAATTGCAAAAAGTGATGCAAGGGTTACACCATTAAAAACTTCCCATTCTCTATCTAATCCAGAAGAAAGAATTTCTACTGCTTTTTCACCCACATCAGTAACTTTTTCAGCTCCAGCAGCTATCACTATATCGTGTAAACCTGATGCAACAGCAAGATATGCCTGTCTTAAAGCCAACCCACCACTCGCATCAGCCCCCTCCACTCTTGTACTTGGTATGTGTAATTCGGCTAAACCCGAATAATCTGCAATTAAAGCTGCAATATGTTCTTGAGCAAGAAACCTTCCACCACTCATATTACCTATGTACATAGCTTCTATTTCCCTTCCTTCCAATCCTGCATCTTCTATAGCTTCAATACCGGCTGAAAGAACGATATCTCTGAAACTATAATCCCAAAGTTCACCAAATTTACTTTGGCCAACTCCAATTACTGCAACTTTTCTCATTTTAATCACCCATTTTTATCTTTCTTCTAAGTTTGACGTACATTCCATAATCTACAAATACGCCTTTCTCAATTTTCTCCCAAACTCCCGGCTTTCTTTCAAAATTTTCTATTTCATCAGTAACTCTTAAAACAAAAGCATCACTTCCAGCTCCTGAACCAAAAGATACAAGCAGAATCAACTCATCCGTTTTTGCAATATCGAGTGTAGCTGCAAGCCCAATTAGGGATGAGCCTGAATACGTATTTCCAATGTAAGGCACAACTAATCCGGGGGATATTTGTTCTTTCGAAAAACCAAGCATTTTTGCAACTCTAACTGGGAATTTACCATTGGGTTGGTGAAAAACAGCATAATTAAAATCTGAAGGTTTTAAATCTAATTCTTCCATTATTTTCTCTGCAGCAGAAGTTATATGCCTAAAATAGGCTGGCTGTCCTGTGAATCTGCCCCCATGTTTTGGATACGGTTTTCCTTCTCTCCTCCAGAAATCTGGTGTGTCAGATGTGAAAGAAACAGTTTTTATTATTTCAGCAATAACACCTTTTTTACCTATGATGTAAGCAGCACCGCCTGCAGAAGCAGAATATTCAAGAGCATCCCCCGGAGCACCTTGACTCGTATCAGCACCTATCGCAACACCATATCTAATCATATCTGATTTAACCATCGAATAGCAGATTTGTATTCCGGCTGTTCCGGCTTTACATGCAAATTCGAGGTCTGCAGCAAAGTAGTAGTTTCCGACTTCGAGTGCTTCACCTACTATAGTTGCAGTTGGTTTTACGGCGTAGGGATGACTTTCACTTCCAACGTATATAGCATCTATGTGTGTGGGATCTATTTTAGCTCTGTAAACAGCTTCTCTTGCTGCTTCTACAGCTATAGTTGCTGTATCCTCATCCAAATTTGGAATAGATTTTTGTTTAACACCCAAGCCTTTTGATATAGTTTCTCCATTTTCACCCCATATTCGTGCGATTTCTTCAGTTTTTATTCTGTATATAGGAATATACGTCCCATATGAAACAATTCCGACCATATTCACCACCTACTTAAAATTTTTTCTCAAAACTTTGATCATTTCGTTTGTATTCATTTCAGTTGCTATTAAATGTATTTTTTCTATTTCAGCTATTTTTGCAGCTATCTTATCGACTTTATCTGCACTTATACTATTTAGGACTACTACTGCTGGTTTAAGATTTGCAACTCTAACTGCAATCATGGGAGATCTACCAGAACTAACCTTAGTAAATATTAAAGCCCTTTCAGTTGTAAAACCGTACAATCTATAAAAATCGTAGGAGTTTAAAGTTAGTATTGCTTTTATACTATCTATTACAGTGTGACCGTTCACATACCTATCATTGTAAACTACGTCTTCTCCCTCAATCAAATCTCTAAACTCCAATGAATTTACAGGTAAATCATATTCTTTCATGTCAAGAATAATATCGACTTGGAAACTATCTATTAGATCCCTATATTTAGATACGGTTTTGTAGCCTCTTTCCTTATCCAATTCAATTAAAGCTTCTATAAACTTCCTTATAAATGCTATACCCGGTGATTTTCTTCTATCCCCCTCATAATCGCTTATTACTGAGGGTGATACATTCAACTTATTAGCAAGTTCTTTCTGAGAAATCTCAAAAATTTGTCTCCATTTTTTTAGAGTTTTTCCGGGATATTCTGCAAAAACAACATCACCGCAAATTTTGTTGGCTAAGGCTCTTGCAGCAGGATCCATGTATATTGCGTTAGACTGTTGACTTATAAAATTTGTGGATTGACGGATTATAAGTCGATTTTTGACGTTAGACGAGCCTAATATCAAATTTAAATTTTAATATATATTTTATAATTTAATTTTCATTTTGTTAGCAAATATTCTACAAAAAAGTTATATAACCTAAGTTTAGTAAACTTAATTAAGTAACTAAATATAAAATACAGGAGGTGATATTAATGGAGAAAGCTCAAGAAAATGGAAAAAGAATGGAGGAATTGCAGGATGAAATAAGAAGTATTTTAGGTGAGATAGAATACCTAAGAGAGCAAGTATCCACTATAGACGTTATGATTTCTGAATTGAGAAGTGTGGACGCAACCCTAACATACATCAAGGAAAAAGGAGAAGGTAGAAGCGTCTATATCCCCCTTGGAGCTGGAATATCTATAAGGGGTAAAATAGAAAACGTAAACGATTTAATAATGGATGTTGGAGCTGGAGTTATTATAGGGGCTAACATTGACGAAGTAAAAGAAGAAATTGAAAGAAAAATCGAGAAACTAATGAACTTAAGATTGACACTTCTAAGGAACATAGAAGAAGACAGTAGGAAAGTAAACAAATTATTGGAGGAAATAAAGAAAGTAGGTGGGCAGGTGAAAACATGAACAAAGAAGTTTACAAATTTTTAGAACTTAAAGATAAATTAAATTTTTTGAAAAATGTATTTTCTAAGTATGAGGTTAAATTGATTGAATTGGCTAATGCTAAGGAAGCGTTAAACAAGAATTCAAGAAAAGTCTATAGAGTATTTAACGATCTGATTGTTGAAATAAGCAAAGATGAAGCTATAGAATACATTGAAAAAAGTGAAAAACTGCTTACAGCTCAATTAGATAAGTTGAAAAAAGAAATTTTACAACTTGAAAAAGAACTTAATAAGGTGATTAAATGTTCTTAAAAAGGAGACATCTGGAAATTTTAGTGTACATGGCGAAAGAAAAAAGTAAAAGTGAAACTGAAGAAAAATATCCAGAAGAGTTTAACACGCGTTTACTTGAATTATACATACTTGGATTTGTGGATGATGGCTTTAAGCTGAACAAAAGTGGTAAAAAATTGGTAGAACTTATAGAAAAAATATCTAAGAATATTGAAAGTTTACCTGATGTGTTTGCAGATAGTGAGATAATAAAAATGTTAGAGCTTGGTGTGAAAACAGGTTATTTACTTGATAGCTGGAAAGAAATCCTTGAAGAGAGATGTTTAATTAAAGATGGTGAAGTGAATGAATTTGGAAGAGAGCTACTAAAAATATACAGAGAAACACATCCAAGATTGTACATTAACGAAGAAATAATAAAATTTTTGAATATATTGCCTGAAGTTGGTGAATATAGAGAATTGGTGGCTTGCAGTTCTGGATTTAAAAACGTAGTTAATGCTCTTCAAGCAATGCGAATGATTTTAATATCACCTATAACGATTGGAAAAGCCTTTTCTAAGACAGAATCAGCGAAATTAGCAATTAAACTCTCTAAGTTTATTGATAAAGGGCCAGTAGTTCTCTCAGCAAATGAGGCAACACTTCTTAGAATAGGTAAAGGTGAAAAGGACGTCGAAAAAACTTTAATTGAAAAAGGGATGTGGAACGGTGAAATAACTGAGTTTGGAAAATTAGCATTAGATACTTACGATGCCATGGGTGTTGAAAAAAATAAAATTGCTCCTACCTATCTACTTGATGATGAAATAGAAGTTGTCAATACGCTAAAGGAAATAGAAAGAATACATAAAAACACACCGTCAATTTTGCCTACATACAATGAATTAGAAAAAAGAACTAAGGTTAGAGATCTTGGAGAAGTACTTCATTTGCTTGAGTCAAAAGAAATAGTAAGGAGAGAGTACATAAATGGAAAAGACACTTACTGGCTGACAAAATGGAAAACAATTGCTTCAATGGGTACTTTTACAAGTGATGGTGTAAAAGCTTTGACATTTGCGTTGAGCAACGACGTTCCAGCAGTAGAGTGGGTTAAAAAAGCTAAGGAAGAAGGATTAATAAGAAATGGCATAACTAACAAAGGTAGAGAAATCTTAAAGTTTGTAGAGAACTTAAAAAGAAAACCTTACTTAACTAAATACGATGTAGCTATACTCGCAAAAATTCCAAGAAATTACATTCATAGAGACGAAATGATAAATCTTGTTGAAGATTACATTGGAGGTGACGAAAATTCTATACGTAGAGCTATTGGCGAGTGTGAAGCTAAGGGTTTCATAGAAGAACTACAGAATAACATGATTGGCTTAACTGAACTGGGTAAAGGTATGAAAAAAGTTGTAGAGTTAGCAAAGACAGAAGATCTACTTAAAGTAAAGTTTGCAATAACACCTACAACTTTCAACGTTTTGAAAGTTATACACGACCACATAAACGTTTTCAACAAAATATGGAAAGAAAGTTCGGAAATTAGAAATTATAAGCAAGATGAGATAGATTTTATTAAAAGTAAGTTGAGTTTAAGTGAGGATGAAATAAAGAAGGCTTTAACTTTACTTAGAGTTGTTGGACTACTTGGCAGGAAAAGTATAACTGAAGCTGGAAAAGTATTGGTCAGTCTTTATTAAGTTTTTATTTTTTATTTAAAATTTTAATTTTATACGGTAAATCTTTAAAACTTTATCGTCTAATTCCGCCGATGCTCGAGGAAGAATACTTAGACATAGATTACTTAAAAGAGAGGGGTTTTGTAAGAAAGAAATGCTCAAAATGTGGTAAGTACTTCTGGACTCTTGATGAGGAAAGAGATGTATGTGGAGATCCACCATGCGGAAGTTACGAATTCATAAACAACCCCATTTTTAAGAGAAAATTTAATTTGGATGAAATGAGGGAAAAGTATCTTTCATTCTTTGAGAGTAGAGGTCATAAGAGGATAGACAGATATCCTGTTGTTGCCAGATGGAGAGATGATATATATTTAACGATAGCATCTATCGCCGATTTTCAGCCGTTTGTTACGTCTGGCGTAGTTCCACCGCCTGCAAATCCTCTGACAATATCTCAACCTTGTATTAGGATGGATGACTTAGACTCTGTTGGTAGAACTGGGAGACATCTGACACTATTTGAAATGATGGCTCATCATGCGTTCAATAGTAAAGAAAAGTTTGTTTACTGGAAAAGTGAAACAGTTAAATTATGTACGGAGTTGCTTGAAGAATTGGGTGTAAAAGCTGAAAATATAGTTTACAAAGAAGAGCCTTGGGCAGGCGGAGGTAATGCTGGACCGTGTTTAGAAGCAATAGTTGGTGGTATAGAGTTAGCAACACTCGTTTTTATGAACCTTGTAGCTGATGAGAATGGAAATATTGTTATAAAAGGTGAAAGATACAAAAAAATGGATAGATATATAGTGGATACAGGATATGGTTTAGAAAGGTTTGTATGGGCTAGTCAGGGGACACCTACTGTTTACGATGCCATTTTTCCAGCAATTTTAGATAAAATTGAAGAGAACAGTGGTATTGAGCTTAAAAGATGTGGTGATGTAGCTAAGATAGTAGCTGAAAGCTCCAAGCTTGCAGGTGTTATGGGTTCTTTGAAAGGTAAAGCACTTGAAGAATTCAGGAAAAAAACAGCTAAAAAAATAGGGATAAGTTTAGAAGAATTAATTAAAATAGTTACACCCTTAGAAAAAATGTATGCTCTTGCAGATCACACAAGGGCTATTCTATTTATGCTTGGAGATGGGTTGGTTCCATCTAATGCGGGAGGAGGTTATCTTGCAAGGCTTATGATTAGAAGGTCCCTTAGGCTGGCAGAAGAGCTGGATTTATCTTTATCTCTCTTTGATCTTGTTGAACTTCACAGGAAAAGTATGAAAAATTTTGAGTTTGAAGTTTCGATGAATACAATTCAAGAAATTCTTGAGTTAGAGGAAAAAAGATATAGATCGACTTTAAATAAAGGATTGAAGATTGTTGAAAGATTAATATCAAGAAAGTCAAAAATTGAAATAGATGATTTAGTAGAATTGTACGACTCCCATGGAATTCCTCCTGAATTTGTTGTTAAAATTGCAAAAAATAAGAACATTGAATATGAAAACTTTTATTCAAAATTGGCAGAAAGACACTCTAAGGCACTAAGGAAAGAAAAAATAAAGAGAATTAAAGGAAAATATCCTAAAACAGAGAAACTATATTATGATCCTGTATTCGAATTTAAGGCTAAAATCTTAGGTGTTGAAAAAGGAGACCACGGATTCTACGTAATCTTAGACAGAACTGCATTTTATCCTGAGAGTGGTGGGCAGGAATATGATACTGGATATCTAGTATTAAAAGATAAAAAATATGAGGTTAAGGAAGTTTTTATAGAAGATGAGGTAATAGCACATGTAGTAAATAAATTTGATGGTGAGATAGGGGAGACAGTTAAAGGTGTAGTAAATATAGAAAGAAGAATGAGATTAACAAGACATCATTCAGCAACACATATTCTACTATACTCAATTAGAAGTGTTCTTGGCAACCATATTTGGCAAGCTGGTGCTAAAAAAGAGTTTGACAAAGCAAGGTTGGATGTAACACACTACAAAAAGTTGAGTGATGAGCAACTAAGAGAAATAGAGCTAATTGCAAATAGAGAAGTTTTTGCAAACAAACCTATAACTTGTGAGTGGATGAACAGAATAGAAGCTGAGAAGAAGTACGGTTTTAGATTGTATCAGGGTGGAGTGCCACCCGGTGAAAAAATAAGAGTTGTGAAAGTCGGAGATGATGTACAGGCTTGTGCTGGAACACACTGCAATTACACAGGCGAAATAGGTGTTATAAAAATACTTAAAGTTGAATCTATACAGGATGGGGTTGTAAGATTTGAGTTTGCGGCAGGAGAATCAGCATTAGAACATATAGCTGAAAAAGAGAGATTGCTGAAAGAGGCGAGCTCGATATTGAGAGTTGAGGAGAAACTTCTACCTAAGACTGTAAAAAGATTCTTTGAAGAATGGAAAGACCAGAAAAAGACAATAGATAAACTCTTAGATGAATTAGCTACACTCAAAGCAGAAAAATTGGCAGAAAAATCTAAGGATGGTATAGTTGTGGAAGTAGTTGACAAAAGTGATGATATGCAAAAAATTGCGTTGAAATTGGTAGAAAAAGGATTGATTGGAGTAATTATATGCGATAATAGATTTGTGTGCTTCTCTGGAAACGATAAAGTAGATGCAAAAACAATAGCTAAAATCATTACAGAGAAGTATGGAGGTAGAGGAGGAGGTAAAAAAGACATAGCTCAGGGAATTTTAAATACTATTCCCAGAAAAGAAGAGCTAATAAACGAAATTTTAAAAATTTCTTAAATATTTTTACTAACCAAAACAGTTATCGCCAGTATGAGTTTGTTAATATTTGTGAAAGTAGAGGTAATTCCCATAAAATTTCCAGTTGTTAGAGAAACAAAAATAGATGAAATAGCAAAATTTCTAAGTAATTACATAGAGAATGGAGATATAGTTGCCGTTTGTTCATCTTTAATTTCGAGGGCTGAAGGAAGAGTAAAAAAACTTGATGAATTCACTCCAACAAAAAAGGCAATAGAAATTGCAAAAAAGATTGGAGAGGATGCGAGATTTGTACAGGCAGTTTTAGACGAAAGCGAAGAAATTTTAATTGAGTATCCATTCCTACTTGTTAAATCAAAATCTGGTAACATTTGTGTAAACGCTGGAATAGATAGATCCAATGTTGAAAGCGGATTTATACTACTTTTACCAAAAGATCCGGATAAAAGTGCAGAAAAACTTAGGAGAATTTTTGAAAAAATGGGTTTTAAAGTTGGAGTTGTAATTACAGATACAAATGGTAGATGTTTTAGAAAGGGGGTTACTGGTTTTGCAGTGGGAGCATCTGGTTTAATTACTGTGAGAAATTGGATTAATTCAAAAGACTTATTTGATAACACTCTAAAAAAGACTCAGGAATGTATAGTAGATGAAATTGCAGCTTTTGCAAATCTAATTATGGGGGAAGGTGGAGATTCAATACCTGCAGTCGTGTTCAGAGGTTTAGATTTTGTATTAAGTACACGTTCTGAAGGTGTAAAATCAATATACAGGAATGATGGTGAAGATATAATAAGGAGGATTATCAGAGAATGGAGAGAATCGTTGTTGCAGGAGTAAATGCAAGAAATATAGTTAGATCCGCAAGAATTTCCGGTTTTGAAGTTTACAGTATTGCTAAGTACTGTGATGAAGATCTTAAACTATATTCTAAAAGTGCAATTAAATACGAGGATATAGAGGAGGGTATTGAGAAATTAAAGTGTTTATGCGAATCGTACAATTTACAAGCAGTGTGCTCTACTGGTTTTGAACGTTTTGCTAAGAAATTAAGTAAAAAAATAAACTTAATAGGCAGTTATGACTATTCTTGTTTAGATAAATTAAAATTTTACAAAAAACTTAAAAAATCTGGAATAAATTGCCCTGAATTACTTAAAAAAGGGGAAGACAAAACTAAACTAATTTTAAAACCTAGATTTGGTGGAGGAGGAGTTGGAACAAAATTGTTGTATAATTTGAATAATAAAATCTATACAAAAGATTATATTTTACAAGAATTTATTGAAGGAGTTACAGTTTCTGCAATCGTTGTTTGTAGTGAGGGGAAATCTAAATGTTTAACGTTGAACCTTTTACTCTCAGGATATAGAAGTATGAATGCTTATGACTTTTTGTATTCTGGAAATATAACACCACTACACAGAAAACAAGTTGAAAAAATCTTTTCCTGTAAGTTGGATAATAATTTAATAGAAAAAGCAAAAAAAATGGCTGAAGAAACAGCATTGCTTTTTGAAACTCAGGGATGTGCTGGAATAGACATGATAATTTCTTCGAAAGATGTTTATGTCATTGAAATGAATCCAAGAATTCCTGGCAGTCTTGACAGTTTTGAAATTAGTTTTGAAAAAAGCCTCTTTAAAATACATTACAATGCCTTTTATGGAAAAATGGAGCAGTCCATTAAACCAAAAAGATTTGGACTAAGAATGATATACTATGCTCCTCGTAAACTTAAGGCATACATACCGATATGCAATCCATTCTTTTCAGATATACCTTCAAAAGGTGAAATATTTTATTGTCAGCAGCCAGTAACCTCAATTCTTGCAAGTGGACAATCAATTTTAAAAAAGCTTTATGATAGAAAAAAACTGTTAGAAGAGAATTTTTTGAGGTGGTTGAATTGATTTTAAAAGAGATTGAAAGGGCGAAAAAAATAGGAAAAAAACTGATGCTACAGAGGTTGATAGACGGTGCTAGTGGAAATATCAGTTTTAGAGACGGGGAGATATTCTACATAACTAAAACGGGGGTTATGCTCGATGAACTTGATGAAACTTCTTTTGTTAAACTAAGTATAAACAGCAATGATTACAATCCTATAGCTTCAAGTGATCAGCTCGTTCATAGAGAAATTTACAAAAATACAGATTACAATGCTGTTTTGCACTGTCATGGTGTATATGGTGTTACTCTTTCATTCAAAAAAACAGCAATATATCCTATGGATTTAGAAGGTAGGTATTTTCTTGGAGAAATTGAAGTTATAAATGCTCCTTTCGGTAAGTTTGATGGTGCAAAGTTGATAAGTAAAGCTCTAAAAAAGAACAAAGTAGTATTGGTTAGAGGACATGGAATTTACGCTTGCGGTAAAAATATTGATGAAGCATATAGATTGGCAAGCTACTTAGAACATTCTTGCGAAATTATCTATAGGCTATCCAGAAAATATTAATATTTGAAGTTAATACTTTAAATGGTGGGCTAGGCCGGGGGGTTCGGCGTCCCCTGTAACCCGAAACCGTCGATATGCGGGGGCCGAAGCCGAGGGAAGGCCCGTTGAGCGGGGGGTTTAACCCTGCTCAGCCCCGTAGAATCCCCGTCCTGAAGGGCCGACGGTTACGGCAGGGCTGTCCGGAGGGACTGTCCGCCGTATTTGTCGGGGGAATCGGCCCAGGCCCGGAAGGGAGCAGGCTAACCCCGGACGTTCGGCGCTTTCAGGGTTGCGGGGAGGAGGGGTTGAGCAGGGCGCCCTCCCGTAAGGCGGGTCGACCCGAGGCGTGCCCACCTTTTTAAAATAAATTCTTCTGCAAAAAACTTAAAAAATACATGTTTTTGTAAACTCTCTTAACAGTACTGTAGCATAACATCCTTTTGGTAATTTGAATTTAAATTCAACCGATTTCTCGTATGTTTTGTAGTTAAACTGTGTGTATGGTATTTCAGCCAATCTGTAGTTGCCTCTTGAAGAAAATTCAGCGTGTTCATGTCTAAAATCTTCAAGAGAAATATTATCTTCATCTAAAATATCTTTTAACATTTTCCCAGTCCAACCCCTAAGTTCAGTTTCATATCCTGGGAGGGGTATGGCTAAGCCAGCTCTTTTAACTTTTATAAGATAATTTACTCTCCTATATCTCCACTCTACTGGATAATACTCATCTCTAATGACATTTATATCATTCTCTTCTTTAAAAAACCCTACATAATCATCTTTATCTAAGATTTTAAGATTGCCAAATTCTTTAATTCTCTCACTAAGAACTCTGTTAAAAACATAAGACTGATAAGCATGAACAAACATGAGTTTAAGATTCTTAGGTAGTCTGAGTAAAGCTTGTTCTTCAGTCTTTCCTTCTCTTAATGCTTGTAAAAGTATTCTTTCATATCTGAGATATGCGGGATATTCTTTTAGTCCAATCACAGGATTTCTACTTTCCCATAATTCTTCTCTTATTTTTCTTATTTCTAGATTTTCTCCTTCAAACGGCATTGCTACGTATATCCAGAAGGCTTCTTCGTAGTTCCTCCTTAAAATTTCCAAACCCACTTTATGAGTTATGTAACGCATAGTTCCAAATCTCTGAAGGCCAAAAAAGTTAGGGCAACCTTTTTCATTTATCTCTACCAGTATATCTTCAATTTTATCTTCGTTAGACGTATTTTTAACTAAAATTCTAAATTTATTTCCTAACAAATTACCCAAGCTTATTCTATTTTTTGATTTACCTAAAACTGTTATTTCCGCATCTTTGATCTTTACGTTTTTTAGTTTTTTTAGTTGTTCTTCATTTAATCCATATATTGTAAAATATTGAATACTTACAGCTCTCTTATCCTTCGTTCCGGCGTACTCAATTCTTTTTTGACTTATCTTTAGCTTTTTTGCGAGAACTCTAACAAAATTAAGTGTGTCCCAATTTATCTTTTTCACTTTTATTACTGTAAACTGACCCTCATCACTAAGCTTAATTTTTAAGATTTCCTCAACAGTAAAATCCTCCGGTTTTTCTTTAATAGTTCCACCTATACCTTCAGTTTTCGTAATGTACGTGTTTATTCCAACATTACTTTCTGCATCAAACATCCTTGAAAACTAAGGGTTCAAATGTTATTAATTTTAATCAATATCACAAACAAAATAAGCAAAAACAATAAAAAGATTTAAAAATGCTAAATAAACATGGACAGGCTGAAAGTTTTACTGTGTGCAATAGTGGTATCTATACTCTCTTTATCGTTCTACATCGTTTACGAGTTTGGCTTTATATTCCTTATTAGATTAGCGTTAGGCTTGTTCTTTCTATGTGTTTTTCTAATTACTACCACTTTTACAGGAGTCTTGGCTTATGCAAAATCAAAATACTTCCCCTTAGCTCTGATTTATTCTCTAATTTCAGCATTTGGTGTTTACTATTGCTACTATTGGGAACCAACTAAGGTCGTTTTTATAATTCTGTTTTATGTTTTATCTCTAGTCGTCTTTATTTTTTGGATTTCAGAACCGGATTTAAGCTTATACGAGAGAATTAGAAGTGCTAAGGCGTTGGAAAAGAGTGGTAATTATAGAGCTGCAGCAATAAAGTATGAAAAATCTAAAAATTTAACTAAAGCAGGAGAATGCTACTTGAGAGCGGGATTATTGGAGAGTGCTGCATGGTGTTTTGAAAGAGCTGGAGACTATTCAAAAGCAGCAAAAATTTATGAAAACTTAGCTAAGAAAGATAGCTATTACTGGAAAGAATGTTATGAGTTGTACAAAAAAGCTGGAAATATAAAAGATGCTGCTAAGTGTCTTGAAAAATATGCTGAGGAGGAGCCATGGTTTTGGGAAGATGTTGCAAAAATGTATGAAGAATGTAAGGAACATGAAAAAGCAAAAAAAGCTTGGATAAGGGCTTTAGAATACTACACTATGGAAGCAAAAGAGGAAGGTGTATTCTGGGAGGATGTTGCAAAAATTTATGAGAGATTGAATGAAAAAGAGAAAGCAAAAGAGTGTTGGATAAAGTTCTTAGAATACTGTATTAAAGAGGCTGAGAAAGATCCAGCTTGGTGGAAGCATGTTGCAGAAACTTACGAAAGAATTGGTGAAAAAGAGAAAGCAGAAGAAATAAAAAAGAAATATAGAATATGAGGAAGATAATAATTTTGTTCACATCCATTTTAATTTTGTCTATGATACTATATAGTACTAATCTGTCTGTTAACTTATCAAATTTTACTTTACAAAAAAATTTAAAAAATCCAAATTTTAATAAGATTGTAAACTACTCAATTAACAAAATACCAGCCAAAAACGTACTTATTAAAAAAAATAAATCTAATCTGGAAAGTTTAGATCGTTGTAAGGTGTTGTGGAGATATAGCTTTGAATGTGCACTATGTTATGCTTTAAACAAAACGAACCTTGAAAAAGTAGAAAATTTAGCTAAGAAACTGGATGGTAGTAATGAAGAACAAAAAGTTTGGAATGTTTTAAAATGGGAAGGAAAAAATTTGAAATATAATTGGAGTAAAGCAACTTTACCTCCTACTGTAGTTGAATACTATGGAAATAAAGTTAAAATTATTAGAAAGGGAATATGGTATCAAACGCCAGAAGAAACTATAAAAAAAGGAAACGGGATATGTGGTGATTATGCAATTTTAACTTCAGCTTTACTAATTGATATGAATTTAACTCCGTATCCAAGCATAGTAAACTTCACTTCCGGAACAGGCCATGCTGCTACCTTAGTTAGAATAAACGGTTGGTATTTTGTGCTTGATCAGCATTTACCTCCAATGGATCTTGGAACTTACTACAAAGAATGGTTATTTTATAGAGTTAGATTTGGAACGAGAAAAATAGTCAGTATTCATCTTTACAAAGTCGTGCCCGGAAAAGTGTCTAAGGTTATGGATGTTGGGGAAATATTAGCTAAAGATATGATAAAAGAAGACTATAAATTGAAAAAAGATGATCTAAAACTTTTAGCCTATGGGCTTGCCAAGAAATTTGAAAAAACTGGTTTAAAAGAAGACCCTAATTTAAAAGGCTTGAAACCTAACAGTTATCTACCACCGGGTTACACTTCTGGACTTTTTTGGACGTTTAATTTTCCGCACTATGCAGATTACTACAACCCTGTTTTTTATAAACAGTATGTAAATTACTTCTTTTCACAGATATACAAGGGAGCTTTTAAAGTTGATGCTGAAAGTAGTAACTCTATCTGGATCAACGTTTCAAAAAATAACTCGGATATTGTTTTTCATATAATATTGGCTAAAAAATATTAAAAAATTCAGGCTAACTTCTGAAGGATTTTATCGATTTCCTGAAATACTTCATCTATGCTCTTGGTGCCGTCTATGTTGTACAATATACCCTTTTTGGCGTAGTATTCTACAAGCGGTTCAGTTTGTTCTTTGTAAACTTTGTATCTCTTTCTAACAGTCTCTTCTTTATCATCATCTCTTTGATATAGTTCTCCACCACACTTGTCACATTTGTTATCTTCCTTTGGTGGGTTGTATATCAGATGGTAAACAGCTCCACAGTTCTTGCAAGTCCTTCTATACACTATTCTTTTTACAACTTCTTCCTCTGGTACTTGAATGTTTATTACCGCATCTATTTTTTTACCCATTTCTTCAAGTATTTTATCCAATGCTTCTGCCTGTGCAATCGTTCTTGGAAAACCATCAAGAATAAATCCTTTTTCACAATCTGGTTGTTGAAGTCTTTCTTTTACAATACCAATTACTACTTCGTCTGGAACCAATTGCCCCGCATCCATGTACTTTTTAGCCTCTTTACCCAACTCTGTCCCTTTGGCTACAGCCTCTCTTAACATGTCTCCCGTAGAAATCTGAGGAATTCCATATTTTTCCACTATCTTTTTTGCCTGAGTTCCTTTTCCTGAACCGGGTGGTCCAAGTAAAATCAAGTTCATAGGCTTTCGTTAGCTTTAGAATGTTTAAAACTTTCTATTTTTCAGTAGCTTTTTTATTACAATCTCTCTAACTTTGTCGGGTAAATAATCCAAAACAGTACCTTGTGCAGAAAAAACACCTGCTCTTTCTGTAAGCTCTCTTATTTTTCTAATCTTTTTGGATATTGCACATGCTACAATTGCAGCTCCAAATGCTGAAGCAAATTTATTTTTTTCATAAATTTTATAATTGGTGGCATCTCCTATTTTCTTAGCAAACCTACCGGATACAATTATGTTATCAATATCTTTTATGGATACTTTAATTGCATTAACTCCTTTAAGCACATTTTCAATATATGCTTTGAATGCAACATCTTCTTCAAAAAAATTTCTAAGACCAGTTTTAATTAAATCTTTTTCAAACTTCCCCAACAAATAAGCAACTTCTGCATCAATACAGCCAGAAGATCTATAGGTGGGTAAAAAAGAAGTCCCTCCAAAACCATCTACAATACATCCGTTTTCAATAGCCATAAATGCTGTGTATCCATATCCAGCATCCACTACCACCATATTTTTCATACCGTAGTCATATACTATGGATAGAGCAGTACATAACTTGTCGTATGTACCCATATCTATCCTAAAAAATTTTCTATATGCTGGTACAGTATTTAAATGAATTACTGCAGGAATAGTATAAAAATTTAATTCCGATTTAGATATTAAATTTACTAATTTTCTTAGACCAACTGATTCTTTTTTCTCAAAAGTTAAAGTCATTAATTTAATTTCAAATTCAGTTATCTCAGAAAAATGCTTAATAGGTAAACCATACCCGGATAATCCAGCATAGACATCAGCGTTTAAATCTTCAAGTTTTTTTACAAACAATTCAGGACTTTTTTTAACGTTTTCAGTGGGCAATTCCTCAAATCTAAGTTTATCTGGGCTCTCAAACCATACAATTTTGTATGATTTTGTTCCAGCATCTACTCCTGCAAACACAACTTCAATACCACAAGCGTTAAATATCAAATTTTCTGAAAAAAACAATGTTGCCAGGGTGGCAGAGGGGCTATGCGGCGGACTGCAGATCCGCTGACCCCGGTTCAAATCCGGGCCCTGGCTCTCTTTATTCTGGTTCCAATCCATAAATTTAAATGATCGCTTTTCGGCGTTACCACCCCAGCTACTTGTTCCAGCGTGCGACCACTATCGGATTACCGTGTCGGGTTTTATTCTGCTCAGGGGTGCATATTCTATGAGCGACTTCTATCCGAGCCAGAGAGTATCCAAGGCTCTCAAGCGTTTCAAGCAAAGGCATCCTGAGAACTACGATCTCATCGAAACTTTCGCCATGGACCTGCTGGCTCAAGGAATTTCTGAGCTGAGAGTTACAGGTTATTTAACATATATCTCCAACATCCTGAAGATTGTGAACAAGGATTTCAGAAAGTACACGAAAGATGACGTTCGAAAGGTCATCGCCCACTACCAGACAAGAGCAAACCGCGGTGAAATAAGCCCGAATACCGTTTTTGAGGTCAGGAAGACCTTAAAACGCTTCTTTAAATGGCTCGGGAAGGAAGAACTCGTTAACTGGTTTGTAGCTGGCAAATGCGAATCCAATCTTTCTCCGCAGGATCTGATAACTCATGAAGAGTTTGAGGCCATGCTGAAAGCATGCCAGAATTCCCGTGATAGAGCTATGCTGAGCTTGCTGTACGAGACCGGAGCAAGAATAGGGGAAATTGCAGCTATGAGGATAAAAGACGTAATTTTTGATGACTACGGTGCAGTTATTTGGCTTCCGAGGTCAAAAACACAGAGAAGAAAGTTGAGAGTGGTGTTTTCGACGAAATATCTTGCCGAATGGTTGTCGGATCATCCCTCAGCGAACGATCCCGAAGCGCCGCTCTGGATTAAGCTCAGTCACAAGAATTACCTGAAACCTCTGGAATACAAAGACATACAGCTGCAGCTGAAAAAGATAGCGAAGAGGGCTGGAATAAAGAAGAGAATCTACGCACACCTCTTCAGACACACCCGAGCGACGAAATTACTGCAGCAGGTGTCAGAAGTAGTAGGAGCAAAATACATGGGCTGGGTCCCCGGAACGAAGATGGTCAAGGTGTACATACATCTGGCCGACCAAGATGTTGAGCGGGCAATTCTGGAGATGTATGGGATAAAGCCCGCTGAGGAGGATGGCGATATCAAGGTGCTGCAGTGTCCGCGCTGCTCGTTTATCAATCCGGGAAACGCAAAGTTCTGCTCTCGCTGCGGATTGCCGCTGACCGAAGACGCTGTCAGAGAGATCGAACGGTGGGAGGAAAAGAAAGCAAAGCTGCTCGAAGCCATGACCAGGCCGGAAATACTTCAGCTGATTATGAGCTTGCGCGACGAAATAGAGAAGCTTAAGAGGCTGGTCGAAGAAAGGAAAACGAGGGGTCGAGATGGAGATACTCTGGGGCGATGAGACCCTCTTCAGGAATGAGGAAGTCTTCGATCCCGAATACCTCCCACAAGCCATTCTTCATAGGGATACGCAGATTAACGACCTCGCCCTATCGCTGAGACCGGCTTTAAACGGTATCTCTCCCGGTCACATCCTTTGTGTGGGCCCACCTTCGACTGGTAAGACTACTGTGGTGAAGTACGTGCTTGAGAAGCTTGAGGAGTACGATGTTGCTACCGTATATCTCAGATGCCCGATCCTCCGGACGTCTTACAACGTATTCTCTAAAATTTTCGAGGAGATAGGCGGAAAGGTGCCGCCTCAGAGAGGAGTGCCGCTGTTCAAGCTCCTGAGTGAGATCGGAGATCAGCTGGGCCAACGTGTTCTCATCGTTGCCCTTGACGATATTAACTTTTCCTACCGGAAAACGTGCTGAACGAGGTTCTGATGACACTGGTGAAAAGTGCTGAGTTTAAGGTCGGAGTAATAGCGATATCCTCAAGCAAGAGTTTCATCGCCAGACTTGAACCGTATCTCGGTTCCATCTTGCATTTCCACGAAGTTGCCTTTCCGCTGTACACGAGAGAGGAGATCAAGGAAATACTGCACTGGAGGGTGCAGCACGGCTTTTATCCCGGCGTGATGACTGAGGAGGCTTTTGAGATGATCGTGGATCTAGTTGCAAGGAACGGAGACATTCGTTATGGATTGTACCTGTTACGTCGAGCTGGAATAACTGCAGAAAAGAGGGCAAGCAGAAAGATAGAAGTTGAGGATGTAATCGCGGCGGGAGAAGGTGAAGAGATAACGCTGCTCGCAAAGAGTCTTTCAGCTCTCAACAGCGATGAGAAAGAGGCCTTAAAGATAATTTACTCGCTCGATGAGGAGGAAATCACGACCGGCGACATATATGGCATAATGAAGGCCGAAGTCGGATTGTACTACGAGAGGTTCTACGAGATCATCAACAAGCTTGAGAGATTGAGGTTCATCGATCTCGTATTCGGCAGAAAGGGTAAGGGTAGGACGAGGTACATAGTGAGGCGGTACGATCCCAAAGTTGTGCTTGAAGCTATCAGGAACTACGGGTAAAACAAAAACGGGATATAGTTGAAGGTTCGAATGAAACTAGAGTGAAGCTCTTGAAGGTAGAATGAAAGAATTAGCAAGCTTAGTATAGTAAATAATTTTAAAAATTTATTTATTAACTTTAGGAATTTTTTGTTTACTGAAAATTATGAAAGAAACTATATATAATTTCAATCTTAAATACAGTTATTCAAGTTCTTATTCTATCTCTCTCTTCCTCTCGTATTCGTTCTATCATAATTTTTAGGTATTCGTTAAAATCCTTGTGAATTATAAATTCACCACTTTCTTCATTAATATCCTCTATCAATTTTGCGTGACCATCTTTGATTCCAGTTATATTGACATAAAATCTATTCTTTGCTAATTGTGATCCTAGAATTTTCATCAAAACTTCTAACTCTAAATCAAGCAAACTAAATGTATCAACTTCAACGAGCTCAGTTTTATCTAGTTCTTTATATTTCTGAATTATTTTTGACAAGATTTTAAATACAAGAAGTACTACTCTAGGTAATTTTCCTTCTTCTTCGACGTACTTCTGCAACATCTTTTCAGAAACACCTAGAATAAAAATTGATTGAACAGCAGAAGTGTACAGTTTCCAGTTTACAGATGCAAAATTATCACCATATATTTTCTTAAGATCTAACAATGGTTGTAGTATTTTTCCTGGATAAATTCTTCTGTCAGTAGTAATATCTATTATCTCCATTTCATATAGATCTCTTATAATTCTTTCTCTACTTGTGTGGGTGTGTATCAATGATGTGATTTCATCTATTTCAATACCATTAAGATTTACGTCGTCGTCTAATATGCAATACCAGACTACTTCAGAAACTACATTCTTATACGCAGCAAATAGTGGATAATCTGCTAGTATCTCACAAATTTTTTCTGCAGCTTTTAGTGCCCATTCCTCTGGAGTTCTGCGACTTTTCAATGAATTTATTAAGTGATTTTTTAATTCTTTTATTTGAAAAAGAGAATATTGGCAATTTTCGCAAAGATCATGCGAATACGTAGGTAAATTGCAAAGTGTGCATTTTTTAACGATCTTTCCTTTTACGGACTGATATTTACTTTTTTCTTCACTTTTACCAGTGTTTTCGATAAATACAATGTTTTTGGTTTTATCCTCCTTAATCTCAGTATTTTTTACACTTTCATAATTTTTTTCCATTAATAGCACCTCTCACTCTACGACTCTAACTTTCAAGTCGCTATCTTCGAAAGTCGTTTTCGTCAGCAGTACTGTAACGTTTTCTTGTTTTGCATATTCTAGTAGCACTTTTAATATCTCCTCAGTTCTATACTCATCAAAGTATTCATACATATTATCTATTACGATGTAATTGATGCCTTCTCTGTAAACTTTATTGAGTGCGAGCATAAGAACTAAAGCTACAGACACTCTTTCAGACTCACTGAGTGCGTGCGGTTGTATTACTTTAATTTCTCCCTCCGGAGAAACATATTGAACATTCAAGATGTAATTCCTGTCAAGATAAATTCTCTTGAATTCGCTAAAGCCAATTCTTTTAAGAACATCCTGAACCATATTGTTGAATTGTTTTACAGCCTCTCTTCTTATTTTTTCAGCCATATCAAGAGAATACTTTTTAGCACTATTTATTCCATTAAGAGCTTGCTCTATTAAGTTAATAGCATTGTCTAGTTCCAACGATAGCCCATATATATTTACATATCCAGCAGTAGTGTATTCGGATATCTTCCTCCTCAATAATTGCTGTTTTTCTTCAAGAAGCTTTGCAATTTTGTCTATTTCTTCGATTAATTCTGGGTTTTCTTTTCTTAGGATGTCGTTGATCTCCTTGATCTTTTTAGATACTTCGTCAAGCTCGACTTTTTTATTTTTCAAATCTGTTAAAAGATTGCTAACTTCTGACTTAAGGTTATCTATTTTTGTTTGAATATAACCGCGCTGTCCTCTAATATCGTGTAGCCTCTTTTTAATCTCATCTTGCTCCCTTTCCAAACTCTTTCTGTAATTTTCTGCATCCTCTTTTAATTTTGCGAGCTTCCTTAATTCATCTTCAATTTTAGAAATATTCTCTTTAATTGCTTTTAAGTGAATTTCAAGCCTCTTTTTTGTTATATTTCCCGTTTCACATAGTGGACATTTTGTCTCCCCCTCACTTACGTTGTCTAGAGCGATGTAATATAAATCTGCTAATGCTTGCAATCGTAATCTTTGATCTTGTAAAAGCCTTATCTTTTTGTCGAACTCAGAAAAATCAAAAGGTTTAGCTAGTTCAGATTTTATAATTTTTTCTTTATTCTTAAGTTTTTCTTCTTCTTCTTGTAATTCTTTTATTTTATTTTCGAAGTGTACAAGTTCATTTTCTTTATTATTTATATGTTTTTCATATTCTTGTATTTGTTTTTGCAATTTTCTTTTATCATCTTCTAATTTAGTTAATTGACTTTTGAGCTCTGAAATCTTTTGCTTCTTTTGTTTACTGTCAGCTTTAATCATATTTATTAGTTCATCTTTTTTCTTTTCTAGCCTCTCAATTTCTTTTTCCAATTGCTGTATTTCTTTTTTTAGGCTTGGAATCAGAGCCTTTTTCCTTTTAAGCTCGTTCAGCTTCTGAAACAAAGTTGAGTAGTACTCTTGTAGTAATTCACTAGCTCTCTCATACTTGTCAGCCTTCGCTGATAACTTAGTTATGTAGTTTTTGAAAATTGACTCGTTTTTCATTTCATTTGGGCTGCTGATAGCCCTATATATCCACGAATTTGGTGTCAGAACACCAATTAACAAGAAATTAGAGTTAGCACGCTCATCTGGCTCGATTCTACCGCTTTTCTCAATTATTACCCTTCTCTCGACGTTTCCTTCCTTCAATTTAACTTCAGCTTGCATAGCATTTGCGTGGACAATTCCCGCTCTGTGTCCTCCCCTCTCCGGCAGTATGCCTAGATTAATTGCTTCCAATCGCCAGATATTACTATATCCTTCACGCAAGACTCTATGATCTATACCAAGTACAGCTACAAGAGCTTTGACTACACTACTTTTTCCTTTTGCATTAGCCCCTTCTAATATATTTAGAGCACTCTTAGAAAATGTAAATGTTCTTCCTCCTTCAAGGCCACCAACATTGGAAATTTCAAGGATTGCATATTCATTCATAACTCTACACCTCTTTCTAGTAGCTTCTTAATCTCTTCCTCGACCTCTTTCCTCATTTGTGCGTCGTTGATATCTCCTTTTACAAACTTATCAACTAACTCTTTTAAAGTATCCACAAACTCATTCTTCATCTAAAATCACCTCCTTTATTAATCTTTTCGAAACTAAAACATAATAGTCCCCAAACCATTCGGGTTTTCCACTTTTCTTCTTTTCTTCCAGTATTTCAAACAACTTTCTGTAAAATTCAGGAGTTGCATTTCTTATTAGATATTTATACTCCCCTCCTTTTGCTTTCCCAGCTCTACCTTTTATCTTGGTATGAGAAACATATCTCGTAAGTGCATATTCTAGTGGATCAATTTCGTCAACGTAGTCCTTTAATTTCTTGCATAGAGTATCTTTCAGCCATATCCTAGCCTCATTCTGAACGTAATCTTTGAGTGTTTTAAAATATATTCCTACAATTAAAATCCCATCCTTTAAGCTCTCGTCAAACCATTCTGGCGTTTCACTCATGCACTTCTCCCTCCGAGATGTAATTGAAAACAAAAAGTGCTATCTCGTACATGACTCCTCTGAGATCTCTTATCTTCATTGAATTTATCTTCTCCCGAATTTTTGACGCAATCTCTCTCTTTACACTTACAGGAATCTCAATTTTATCTAATGTTCTATCTAAGAACTTGTATAACTCTTCCTTTGGCACTCCTGGAATCTCGATTAGATATAGCCTCGACTTGAGAGCTTCGTCCACAAGATCTATTCTATTCGTAGTGGAAAGGACAATACACTTACTTGGATCAAGAAAATCGAGAGCATGGAAAAGAACGGAGTTTATGGAGTAATGCCATTCTTTAGCTATGTCAGCTCCTCTACTCATTAGCAGACTCTCAATATCATCAAAGATAATTATTCTTTTCTCGTAGTCTGACATTTCAAATACATTCTGTAGCTTTTTCTCTGCCTCCCCCCATTTTGGCGATGCTATGTCAGCTCCATCAATGAATAAAATTTTGACATTCGGATAAGCCTCCGCTACTTTTTTGCTCACTTGTTTTACTATTTCACTTTTTCCTGTTCCTGGAACTCCATAAAGTAAGAATCCTTTAAACGGTAGAAAACTATACTCCCCGCTAAATAGCCATGTAATTACGTTGTAAATCTTTTTAAATACTTTCTTTTGGTAATCAAGAAGCTCAACCTCTTTTATAGTAAATGGATCAAGCTCTGTCAACTTCTCTCACCCTCTCGCCATATATTCTCTCCAAAGTCCTTATCATCTCTTCTCCGATAATAAATCTAACATTATCTCTCCCAATAGGTTGTATGTTTTCAATGTATTGTTGCAGTGAATGTGGACTTGTTGCTTTTAACGCAGCAATATAGTTTGAAATAGTTGTTGGAGAGAGATTTCTTTTTGTAAAGAATTTTCTTATTTCCTCTTCATTAAACTCATTTTTGACTGAACTACCTCTAACCCTTTCAGTCCAGAGAAACATTGTAGCTACCCATGGTGCTTTTGGAGTATGTGATCCAAATTGACGAAGAATTTCGTCTTGTGAGTTGGCGTTTGCTAATACATACATTTCGTGCAAGATTGCATACATTGTTAAAACGGCAGCAACACGTATTTTTGCTTGTTCCTGTGTTCTATACGGCCTATACGCTTCTTCTATAAACCTCTTAAGGATTATATTTGGTTTTATTATTCTCTTTATTTTATCAGGAGATTCAATTTTGACAATTCCTGCATTTTCCATAGATTGCAGTATCTTTAAGATGTTTCTGGATGATTTTGTTCGTCTCCAAAGTTCATCATAATCAATCTCGCTTTTACCTTTAACAGCGAACTCTTCCAAGAGCTCTTTGACGATCGCTGAATAAACAGAAAGTTTAGGGTTTTTCTGAACTATGAAATATGTATTTTTCAACAATTCAAAAATATCTGTACTTTCTATCGACTTTGAGTTATCAGAAAATGTATTTCTTGCTTCTTCATATAGAATTTTAATAGCTTCTGAATGTACCCTGCAATCTTCACATATATAATTATCTACTGCTCTTTTCCTACTACTACTTACCATCCCACACTTTATACATTTCATCTTTTACACCCCACTTTTTACTTCTCCACTATTACTCTATATAAATTTTTTCTTTCCTTGAATCAAGGAAAAAATTTTAACAATGTTGCCCAAATACAACTATGCTTCTTAAAGAAAAGGAGATCGAGGCTTTGTATTTTTTAAGACAATTTCCAAGATCAAAAGTAGCTGTTAGCTTTTCTGGTGGTAAAGATAGCTTGGTTGCATTACATCTCGCATACAGAGCAGGAATACGAAGAGCTGTATTTAGTGATACTACAATTGAGTCCCAAAAAGTAATTGAGTTTGTGAAAGAAGTTGGAACACTATTTGGGATCAGGATTGATATTGTCAGGCCAAGAAAATCTTTCTGGGAGTTAATACCTTTTTTAGGGATACCCTCTGTTCACAACAGATGGTGTTGTCCAACTATAAAGTTTCAACAGCTGAATGAGTATGCAAAAAAGTATGGAATTAAATATTACATTACTGGACTTAGAAAAGATGAAAGTTTATTTAGAAAAGAATACGAAAAAATAGGAACCAATCCAATGCTTCCCTACATTATTCAATTGAATCCAATAATCGACTGGAGTGAAAAAGAAGTATGGGAATATATCAAAAAATACGAGCTTCCTGTACCTCCAGGATATAAAAATGGATTGTTGAGAAATGGTTGTGTCATTTGTCCATATAAATCTCCAAAAGAGCTTGAAAAAGTCAAAAAACTTGAACCAGAGATATGGAAAAAGTTTGAAGATTTCCTTAATCTCTATGCACATGTCTTTGGAATACCAAACAAGGAAGAATTTGTTAGAAGCGGATGGAGATCTTGGAGACCACCAACAAGGCGAAAGGTTGTTGGAAAAATAAAAATAATAAATAACAAAAATAAGATAGAGCTAACTAATGGGCTTGAAAAAAGAGATTTTAAGCTTTTAAAAATCATTAATAAAGAAAAGCTAAATGATCTCAAAAAAATAAAAATTTTGATAGAAAAAGAATTGAATTGCATTGGATGCGGAGCGTGTCTATCATTATGTCCTGCAGATGCGTTACATATCAATGAAATGGGTGTAATTGATGTAGATATAAAGAAATGTACACATTGTTATGAGTGTTTGAATTCGTCGAAATTGAGAGGTGGGTGCGTCGGACGAAATTATGGGTTAGAAATTTTTGTTGTAGAGTATTAACGTATAATTATAAAAAATTAAGAAACAATTTTAAATGCTAAAATTGTTACCACTTCTTGTAGGGCAAAAACTTCCCGTTAAAAGTTATTATAACTCTATCTCCTTTTGGATCTTCCTGCTTCTTTATATCTATCGTGAAGTCTATCGCACTCATTATTCCATCTCCAAACATTTCGTGAATTATTTCTTTTATTGCTATTCCGTAAACCTGAATTATCTCGTACAGCCTGTAAATTGTCGGATCTCTTGGAATGTCTTCTAAAATCTTTCCTCTATATGGGGGTTTTGTGAGCTCTTTTACTATATTTTCATCAAGGTCTAACAGTTCTTTGAGTTTTTCTGCCTCCTCCTTAGATGCTGTCGCTTGCCTGTAAAATAGTGCAGCAACCCACACAGGATTTCTATCCAACTCTTTTGCAATTTGTTCGAATGTCAGACTTTTCTTTTCCTTTGCCTCAAACAGTTTTTCTATTACATTGTTCATACTCCCATATAAATGAGTTAGACTATATCTCTTTTTAGGATTAGTTCAGAAAATTTATGATTAAATTTATGATTCCACATACCAATCTCCTATGCTTACACAAGGTATAAATGCACTACAGACCTTTTAGTCATTGTTGAAGTTTTGTGGAGGTGAAGTTTTGAAAATCGTTGATACTGTCTGCCCGTATTGTGGCGTTGGTTGTGGTGTTGGTCTAATTGTTGTAGATAATAGAATAGTAGATGTAGAGCCAACAAAATTTCATCCTGTAAACGAAGGTAAATTGTGTATAAAGGGTAGATATTGTTTTGAGTTTGTTCATAATGAAAACAGGCTAAAAAAGCCTTTAATAAGAAAAAATGATGAATTTCAAGAAATTGCATGGAATAAAGCAATTTCAATAATTGCTAAGATGATTAAAGAATATAAGGACGAAATTGGATTTTTAGCTTCTGCAAAATGTACAAATGAAGAAAACTATGTTCTTCAAAAGTTTGCGAGAGTTTTAGGCACTAACAACATTGATCACTGCGCAAGACTTTGTCACGCTCCTACTGTTGTAGGCTTAGGAGAAGCATTTGGTTCTGGAGCTATGACCAATTCAATAGAAGACATTGAAGAGTCTAAGTGTATATTGTTGATTGGTTCAAATACTTTTGAACAACACCCTTTAATAGCAAGGAGAATATTGAAGGCTAAAGAGAACAACTCTAAAATTATAGTGGTTGATCCAAGAAAAACACATACAGCAAGGTTTGCAGATGTATTTCTTCAGATATATCCCGGAACGAATGTTGCCCTCTTAAACGGGATTATGAATGTAATCTTGAGAGAAGAATTATACGATTATGAATTCATTAAAAAACGAACTAAGGGATTTGAAGAATTTGCAAAATCTATAGAAAAATATACGCCTGAATTTGTTTCAAAAATTTGTGGTATTAAATCTGAATTGATTGAAAAAGTTGCAAGAATGTATGTTGAGTCAGATAAGTCTTCAATAATCTATTGTATGGGCGTAACTCAGTTTAGTCATGGTTCAGATAATGTTAAAGCTTGTTGCAACCTTGCATTACTAACTGGAAACGTAGGAAAACCCGGAACAGGTGTTAATCCGTTAAGAGGGCAAAATAACGTTCAAGGAGCGTGTGACATGGGAGCTTTACCAAACGTTTTTCCGGGCTATCAGAAAGTTAATGATGATAAGCTTAGAAAGAAATTTGAAGAAATTTGGAAGTACAAATTGAATGGTGATGTTGGTTTAACAGTTACTGAAATGATTAACGAAGCTGGAAAGAATATAAAATTCCTATACGTAATGGGTGAGAATCCAGCAGTTTCAGATCCGGATGTAAATCATGTTAAAAAGTGTCTGAAGAAATTGGATTTCTTAGTTGTTCAAGATATATTTCTTAGTGATACTGCGGAGTTTGCAGATATATTATTACCAGCTTGCTGTTGGGCTGAAAAGGATGGAACTTTTACGAATACTGAAAGGAGAGTTCAATTGATAAGAAAAGCTGTTGAGTTACCTGATGCTTTACCGGATTGGGAAATAATAAAAATGGTTGCTAAGGAAGTTGGGCTAAGAGGTTTTAATTATTCATGTGCTGAAGAAATATTCAACGAAATTAGAAAAGTCACACCTCAGTATGCGGGTATTACTTACAAAAAATTAGAAATAAATGGAATACAATGGCCTTGCCCTACAGAAGATCATCCTGGAACGCCAATTTTACATACTGATAAGTTCGCAACATCCGATGGTTTGGGTAAGTTTACTATAGCAGAATACAAAGAGCCTTTTGAAAAGCCAGATGAAGAATATCCTTTTATTTTAACAACTGGTAGAATAATATTTCACTATCATACTGGAACTATGACAAGAAAAAGTGAGCATTTAAAAGGAGAGATTAACGAATGTTTTGTTGAGGTAAATCCGGAAAATGCAAAGGAATTAAGTATAAAGGATGGGGATCTCGTTAAAGTAAAGTCAAAGAGGGGGGAAATTTTTGCAAAAGTTAGAATTAGTAATATAAAAAAGGGAGTAGTTTTCATTCCTTTCCATTTCGCAGAATCTTCAGCAAATAAACTTACAGTTTGTGCTTTAGATGAAAAGTCCAAGATTCCTGAACTTAAGTTATGTGCAGTTAAAATAGAGGTGGTTTGATGAACAACTACTTTTTAGCTTGGGTAAAAGATGAAAAAATAAGGGAAAAAGGGAGATGTGGTGGATTTATAACAGCCTTATTGAAATTTATGCTTGAAAAAAATATTGTTGATTACGTTTTAACTGTAAAGAAAGGTGAAAATTTTAAATATACTCCAATATTAACTTCTAATCCCGAAGAAGTCGTAGAATGTTCTGGATATATAATATATGCTACACCAAATATCGCTAAGCTTGTAATGAATGTTAAAGAAAAAATTGCTATCGTTTGTAAATCTTGCGATGCAAGAGCGATAATAGAATTAGCAAAAAGAAATCAAATAGATATAGAAAATGTATTTATGATTGGATTAGAGTGCAAAGGAACGTTTTTACCGACGATTCTTGAAAAAATTCTTAAAAATTTGAAAATACAAAAAGAAGATGTTAGAAATATTGAGATATTAAAAGACGAACTTTTAGTATTTTTAAAAAATGGAGATACAATCAAAACAAAGTTAGAAGAGCTTGAAAAAATGGGGCTAAGTATAAGAGAAAATTGTAAACGTTGTGAATTTATAATTCCAAGAATGTGTGATTTGGCTTGTGGTAGAAGTACTGAAGACAAAACTACATTCATTGAAGTATGCTCTAAAAAAGGAGAAGAGATAATTAAAAAAGCACTTGAACATAAGATAATAGAACTTAAAGAAGTGAGCGAAGCAGAAATAAAAGCGAAAAAAGAAGAGGAAAAATTTGCCAAAGATATGGCCAAAAAATGGCAGGATTACTACTTTAAAAATGAATCTCTTGAAGAGAGAAGAGATTTTTGGTTTGGAATGTTTAATAGATGTATAAAATGTTATGCATGTAGAGACGTTTGCCCGATATGTTACTGTATTGACTGTATATTAAATCCGTGGAGACCATTAATAGAGGGTGGAAAAGTACCACCAAGTCCATCTTTCCACATAACGAGAATTATACACGTAGCAGAATCATGTGTAAATTGCGGTCAGTGTCAAGACGTTTGTCCAGTTGAAATACCAATATCCAGAATTATGCACAAGTTGAATAAAGCTGTTCAGGAAAAGTGGGGATACATACCCGGAATAAGCTTGGATGATAAACCCCCAACATTGCAAGAGTAGAACACGCTAAGCTAAAATACAACCAAAAATTAAAAATACCCTTCAGTTAAAATTAACAACGAGCCCGGGTAGCTCAGCTCGGGAGAGCGTGCGGCTGAAGACCGCATGGTCGCCGGTTCAAATCCGGCTCCGGGCACCATTTTACACTCTTTTGAGGTGGTACAATGAAAGCTGTGATTCTCGCATCGGGTCAGGGTTCAAGGATTGGCTATAAAACTAAACCTCTTCTAAAAGTTGCGGGAAGGAGAATTGTTGACAGAACAATAATACTGTTAAAACAGCACGTCGAAGAGTTTATTTTCGTAGTTAGAAAGGATAACGACGAGTTAGAAAAACATCTGGAAAAGAATTGGAAAGGTAAAATAAATTACAAAGTAGTAAAAAATCCAGTTCCAGAAAGAGGAAACGGATATTCTTTTTTTCTCGCCAAAAATGCAGTAGGAAATTCAAAGTTTGTGCTTACCATGGGTGATCACGTTTACTCAAAGGAATTCGTGGAAAAAGCAGTAAAACTCGAAGGATTGATAGGTGATTTCAAACCGAAATACGTTGATGTGAGTGAGGCCACAAAGGTAAAAGTCGAAAAGAAAAGGTTGAAAGATATAGGAAAAAATCTAAAAGACTTCGATTGCGTAGATACCGGATTTTTTGTTTTAGATAACAAAGCTTTTGAAGCGGCAGAAAAAGTTGCAGAGAGAAAAGAAGTAGTAGAATTGTCTGAAGTTATGAAGGAATTAAAGCCCGTTGTAAGCGAAGTTTCAGGCGAGTTCTGGATGGATGTGGATACCTTAGATGATTTAAAAAAAGCAAAGAAGTTGCTGGTAAAACTGAGCGTTAAGGGTAAGGGGGATGGTTTAATTTCGAGAACGATAAATAGAAAGATATCTACTAAAATTTCGGAATTTCTTGTTGATTACGTAACACCAAATAAAGCCACACTCTTAGCTTTTTTCGTTGGAATTCTATCTGCTTTTTTAGTCTTTTTGAACATAGGTTTAGCAGGAGTAGTTTATCAGTTTAGCTCAATATTGGATGGGATAGATGGAGAAATAGCGAGAGCATCTTTAAGAACTTCGAAATTTGGGGAATGGATTGATTCGATACTTGATAGGTATGTGGACTTTGCTTTTTTGCTTGCTATTGCTATTTACGCTTGTAGAGAGGCAATTTCAACGAAACTTCTGATAATAACCATGTTTGCTTTAATTGGATGCGTTATGGTCAGTTATTCGACCGAAAAATTTAAAGCTGCTTATGGTTTTAGTGCTTACGTTTTGAAAGAAATGAAGTATTTATTTGGAAAGAGGGACGAAAGAATATTTATTGAAATGATTTTTTGTTTGCTTAACATGCCAGTAATCTTGTTATTGGCAATAGCCCTAATAGGAAATATTAGAGTTGCATCTACTATTGCAATAGTTTATAAAAAATTAAAATTTTAATATTTAATTAATATTTAATTTAATTTAGGCTATATAATCTTCTTAATTTTCGATTTGTGCATGTAGATAAATGAAAATTATTTCAATAAAAAATGAAGTACAAAAATTTAGTAGAGATGAAAGAAAGTTTTAGCGACTTAAGATATTGAAGTTATAGAAAGATATACATTTTTTAAATTAAAATACTGCCTTTCAATATAGAGATTGTTGAGGAGTCGAACAACATAACAGTGAAAAAATGGTTTTAGGTAAAGGTATGAACGTCCTTATATCGGGAACAGACATCGTAAACAGGGCGGATAATAACAAAAATCTACTTCGAGACAATAGCAAATATGGGTAACAATTTTTTAATCGTATCCTCAGGGCAGGATTCTGTATAGGATCAGTATATAGGATCAGCACATTCCCACCCACGCAATCTCGAACATCTACATAAACCAATACTATAATTATGCACCTATAATTTCTTATTGGTTTTTATTTCTAATTTTGTTAAATTTTTAGAATAATTTGTGTTTATGTTTTAGATTATATCTTGAACTCAGTAGA
>Ga0256840_1000396_pt1 | contig 44971 bp, 41 predicted proteins | sample 355202metaG_FD_185969 | JGI IMG/M metagenome (GOLD analysis project Ga0256840, IMG submission 185969) | Hydrothermal vent microbial communities from Mid Atlantic Ridge, Atlantic Ocean - 355-202 | ecosystem: Environmental > Aquatic > Marine > Hydrothermal vents | place: Atlantic Ocean: Mid...
TAATAAATTTAGAGGAGATATGAGTCTTTTTGATGAGGGGGTTAGGATTATTGAAGATGAGTTCAAGATTCCTGTGCTTGGAGTGCTTCCCTATGAGCCTTTTAATCTAGGTTTTGAAGATAGTGCGAGTTTGAGTAACTTTGTTCAAGATTGCGCTCAAGCCACAAAGAAAGTAGCAGTCATAAGCTATCCTTACATGAGTAATTACAATGACTTTGAGCCATTGATAGCCAACAGTGAGATATGCTTGGAGTTTGTAAGCTCAAACATCTCTTTAGAGCAGTTTGATTTAGTGATACTTCCTGGTAGCAAGCTTGTTTTGGAGGATTTGAAGTGGCTTAAAAGAAGTGGGCTTTTTGAGCAGTTAAAGAGGAGAAAAAAGGAGATATTTGGGATTTGTGGTGGATACCAAATGATGTTTAAAAAGATAATTGACAATGAGTGTATAGAGGTAGATGTTCCAACCTCTATGGAAGCTTTGGGATTTATTGATGATGATATTGTTTTTAAAAAAGAGAAGATTCTACGAAAAAAGGGTGAGCTTTTTGAGATTCACCATGGTGTAAGTCAAAAGTATCCGCTAGAGTATGAAAAAGATAATATAAAAGGTACATTTTATCATGGCATTTTTAGCGATGAGAAGTTTAAAAAGTACAAAGAGAAGACTATTTTGGCCTTTGTAGATAAAATGAGAGATAGGCTAGATATACAAAAGGTTATCGATGCACTTTGAGATTGCCCTTGTAGCTTTTTTGGTTGATAAAATCTTTGGAGAGTTTAGGTTTATCCGCCATCCTGTTGTTCTAATGGGAGACTATATAAGTTGGTTTGAGAAGAACTTTTACAAAGATAGTGTTTTTAGAGGGGCGATTCTTGCGAGTAGTCTTTTGTTTCTTGTTTGGCTGATTGTTTGGGTTTTTGTTAGCTTTATTGATAATGCTTTTGTCTTGGGTCTAGTTGCATCAACTGGAATTGCTTCAAAGATGCTTTATGATTCGGTTAAAGATATACTAAGAAATCCGCAAAATATAGAGTTTTTAGTTAGCAGAGACACTAAAGAGTTAAGCGGGAGTGATATAAACAAGGCTGCCATTGAGACTTATGCTGAAAATCTAAGCGATGGAGTTATAGCTCCTCTTTTTTATCTTGTTTTGTTTGGGCTTGAGGGGTTGTTTTTGTATAAAGCTGTCAATACTTTGGACTCCATGGTAGGATATAGAACAAAAAAGTATGAAAAATTTGGTAAATTTAGTGCAAAACTTGACGATGTTTTAAACTTCATTCCATCTCGCATTACAGCTTGTTTAATTATGATACTGTTTTTTAGGTGTGAAGACTTTAGAGGCTATGCCAAGCTTCATGAGAGTCCAAATGCAGGCTATCCAATCTCTGCTATGGCAGTAGTTTTGGGTTTAAAGCTTGGTGGAGATACTAGATACTTTGGAAAAGTTAAAAAGAAGCCATATTTTGGAGTAGGAAGAGAAATTATAGAGGAGAGTGACTTGAAAAAGGCACTTAGTATGCAAAAAAGATTTGATTTAGTTTTATTTGTAGCCTTTGCTTTAGGAGTGTTGTTTTGCGAAAATTATTTTTAGGTCTAAAGTTTTCATTTAGTTACTTTAGTATATTGCCTATAAAGTTTAAAAGTAGTGATAACTTAGGTGATAAAGTTGTTTTGTCTTATATGCTTGTTTTTTTCCCTTTTGTTGGCATTGTTTTGGCTGAAGCTTCAGTTTTAGTTGGTCTTGCTTTGGAGAGAGTTGGTTTTTTAGCATGGGTTATTGCATCACTCTTTTATATGGTTCTATATGGCTTTTTACATACGGAGGCTATTTGTGATGTTGTTGATGGTATCTATGCTAAACATAGTGGAAAAGATGCTTATGAAGTTTTGAAAGAGCCTACTGTAGGAGCTTTAGGAGTTTTGTGGAGTTGTTCTTTTGTGATTTTGAAAGTCTCAACTTTAGCGACACTTCTTAGTTTAGGGGCTTTTGTAGAGTTTTTGGGTGTCGTCGTTGCTAGTCGAGTTGTACTTTTAGTTTTAATAAGATCGCTAAAATTTCGCTCATCTTTTGTAAATAAATTAAAAGAGGCAAGTTCTAATAGAGTATTTTTTTATGTTGCACTTTTTTGTTTAGGACTATGTTGTATTTTGGGTTTAGAGTTTTTAGTAATATTATCTTTTAGTATAGTATTTGGTTTTTTAATAGCTAAGGCTATATCTAAAAAACTTGGATTTGCCAATGGCGATCTCTTAGGTTCAACCTTGGAAATAGTTGAAGTAATTTTATTTTTAGGAGTTCTACTTTGGCTATAATTTTTTTAAGACATGCAAAAGTACAGAGATGTTTTCAAAAAAGATTTTTAGGTTGGAGTGATGTGGATATAGATAAATCTTTATTTGAATTTCAAAAAGTTGAAGTATTGAAAAAAAGAGAGTTTAATTATGTTTTTGCTTCAAATTTGAAAAGAACTTGGCAAACTTTAGAGCTATTAGACAAGGATTTTTTGGTAGATGAAAGAGTAAATGAGGTAAAATTTAAAGATGAGATTGAGTTGAAAAGTTTTGATGAGATTAGCCAGTTTGATACTTTTAAAAGTAGCTATCTTGATAGCTTAGAGAGTTGGCATAGATTTGTTGCTAAAGAGAGTTTAGAAGAGTTTAGAAGTAGGATTGAAAGTTTTTTGAACTCTTTAGATAGATCAAAAGAGATCTTGGTTTGTACTCACGCAGGGGTTTTGAGAGAAATTTTTAAAAGAGAGTTTGATTATTTGGAGTGGGATGAGTTATCTTAGTTGGTTTAATAAACATGCAAAAAAACATAAAAAGTTGGTTGAAAAATTAAAATCTCTAGGTAGCGAGGAGATAATTGAGTATTTTGATTATGAAAATATCTCAAAAAAAGAACCATGGTTTTGTCCACTTTTTTTAAAAGGTAAAAGGTGCCACGATATAGAGAGTTTAAATTGCTATCTTTGTGCCTGTCCAAATTTTAGATTTTGTGATGATGGATTTGGGATGAAAGGCAGTAAGATTTTAAAGAGTTATTGTAAAATAAACTCTAAAAATGGTAAAATTTTTGAGAGTGGTGATCAGGTTCATCAAGATTGCTCATCTTGCTTGGTGCCACATAGAGTTGAGTTCATAAAAAAAGTTTTTAAAAGAGATTGGAAAGAGATAATGAGAGATTGTAATGAGAGTTAGTTTTATAATTTTGGTGCTGTTTATTTTGAAAGTATTTGCATATGAGGTTCACAATGGAGAGACCTTTGTACTTAGTGTTCCAAAAGGGACGAAAATTTATAAAAAAAACAAAGAGTTAAGTCTTGTGCAAAATCCTGTAAAAAGTGACGAAAAACTTCTTATACTTCCAGTGGGATATAGGGATGAGATAAGAGATATAGTTTTAACTAAAAAATATAACAATAAAACAAAGAGCATAGTTATTAGCGTAAAAAGAGGCAATTATAAAAAAGAGCGACTAAAAGTGGCCAAAAACAAGGTAAACCCTCCAAAAAAACTTTTGGATAAAATTTATAAAGATTACAAACTTGTACAGAGTATTTATAAAAAGCAAACATTAAAGCCATACTTTTCAAAGTCATTTATCCTTCCTTTAGATTCAAAGATAACTAGTAGGTTTGGAAATGCTAGAGTTTTTAATGAAACTTTAAAAAGCTATCACTCTGGTGTTGATTTTAGAGCAAGTGTTGGAACTCCAATAAGGGCTTCAAATGATGGTATAGTGGTTTTGGTAAAAGAGATGTACTATACTGGAAAGAGTATCATTATAGATCATGGAGGAGGAATATTTAGCTCCTATTCTCATTTAAATAGAGCAAATGTTAAAGTCGGAGATTTTATTAAAAGAGGGGAGATTATAGCGCATAGTGGAGTAAGTGGAAGAATTACTGGCCCACATCTTCACTATACAATTACCATAAACTCTAAAAAGGTAAATCCCATACTTTTTACAAAGAGTATAAATAGTTTTTTGAGGTTAAATTGATAGGTTTAGAAATAGCCGATATAGTTGGAACTATAGCTTTCGGACTTAGTGGTTTTTTGGTAGCAACAAGAGATAGGCTAGATTTACTTGGGATTTTCATAGCATCTTTTTTGACAGCTCTTGGTGGCGGCATCTTAAGAGATACAATAGCTCAGAGAGTTCCATATGTTTTTTCTCATCATTTACCAACTATTTTAGTTATATTTGTTATACTTTTTGCTATAGTTTTTAAATTACATAAAAAAGATAGTTTGGAGAGTAAGACATATTTTGTAATTAGTGACTCTATTGGCTTGGTATCATTTTCTATTGCTGGAGCAATTGTTGGTTTGATGGTAGATTTTAATATATTTGGAGTGGTAATGCTAGCTTTGGCAACAGCAGTTGGTGGTGGTATAATGAGAGATACGCTTTTAAATAGGGTACCAGTAGTTTTAACTAGTGAGCTTTATGGGACTGTTGCTATAATGATTGGAGTTTGTGTTTTTGTTTTAGACAGGTTTGAAGCTTTAAATAATAAATCATTAGTTTTGCTGTTTGGTTTGAGCTTAATTTTTAGACTTTTTGCTTTTTATAAAAAGTGGCATCTACCTAAGATAAATTAAGGAGAAAATTTTGAATTTTGAAGAGATTGATAAAGAGTATGTTTTACAAACATATGCAAGAAACTATGTAAATTTTAAACAAGGAAAAAATGCTACACTTGTTGATGATAAGGGAAGAGATTATATAGACTTTACTAGTGGGATTGGTGTTGTTAGTGTTGGACATGGCAACACTAGAGTTGCAAAAGCGATTTGTGAGCAAGCTAACGATCTGATTCACCTCTCAAACTTATATTTGATTGAGCCACAAGCAAAGTTAGCAAAAAAGATTAGTGAGCTTTATGGAAGACCTGTAGGTACTTTTTTTGCCAATAGTGGGGCTGAGGCTAATGAGGGAGCTATAAAGCTTGCTAGAAAATATGGACTTAAAAAGTTTGAAAATAAAAGATATAAAATTATAACTCTAGAGCACTCATTTCATGGAAGAACTATTACCACTGTAAAAGCAACAGGGCAAGATAGCTTTCATAAAGAGGACTTCTCTCCATACCCGACAGGTTTCTTATATGTAAAAAACTTGAATGAGGTTTATAAAAATATAGATGATGAAACTGTAGCAGTTATGATTGAGTTAGTCCAAGGTGAAGGAGGGGTAGAGCCATTTGATAAAAGTGAGATTCAAAAATTAGAAAAGTTTTTAAAAAGTAAAGAGGTTCTTTTAATTGTTGATGAGGTTCAAACAGGAGTTTATAGAAGTGGAGAGTTTTTAGCAACAAATCTTTATGAAATTGATCCGGACATTCTAACTCTTGCAAAGGGTTTAGGAGGAGGAGTGCCAATTGGTGCAGTTGTTACAAAGCATAAAGAGCTGTTTGAAGTAGGAGATCATGGTAGTACTTTTGGTGGAAATTTTCTTGTAACTAGAGCTTCACTTGAAGTGTTAGATATACTTGAAAACTATAAAGATAGTGGAGTATTGGATGAACATTTTATCTACTTCGAGAGTAAGCTAAAAGAGTTTAAAGATAGATTTGAAAATCTTTTTTTAAGCGTGGTTGGATTGGGGCTTATGAGAGGTCTTAGGTGTAAAGAGCATGTTGATTTGTCAAAATTAATTCAGAGTGCATTTAATGAGGGTGTTTTAGTGTTAAAGGCTGGAAGAAATACTCTAAGATTTTTACCTCCACTTACTATTAGTAAAGAGGAAATAGATAATGGTTTTAAAAGGTTGGAAAATGCATTTAAAAATATTGGTTAGTCTTAGTTTGATTTTTTTAGGCCTTGGTGCTAGTGAGATTGAGTCACCAAAAAGTAAACAGGGAGTAAGTTTGATTGATTCGTTTAAAACTTTTTCAATTGATGATTCCTACCTCTCCTCATATAAAAAAGAGCAGATTAAGATAGATAAAAAAAGAGTTGAATTACAAAGCGATAATCTAAAATATGACTGGATTTCGAGTATTATGGGTTCGGCTTCGTACACAAACTCAGATTCTTTAGGATACACAAAAGAGACACTATCGGCCTCAATTACAATTGATCAGCCAATTTTTAAGAGTGGTGGTATATGGTATGCTATAAAGTATGCTGGAGCAAATCGAGAGTTTTTAAGACTTGGTACAGAGCAAAACCAGCTTAATTTATTAAAGAGTGTCATTTCCTATCTTTTTCAAATAAAAAAGTATGAGATGCAGATTTTGAAACAAAAACTTTTGATAAAAAACTCCAACATAGATGTTATGAGAAAAAAAGAGCAGTATGAGAGTGGTTTGTTAGATAGTAGTTTTTTAGATAGTGCAATTTTAGATAGGAGTAGATTAGAGATCGCACTGCTAGACTTAGAGTCTCAAAAACACTCTATTGTTATGAAATTTAAATCAATAAGTGATTTAGATTATAAAAGTACTAAGCTACCAAAGTTTATGTTGATTAAAAAGTCAACTTACTTAGATAGTTTATTGTCTTTAAAGAGTAAAAGAGCTGAAGAGATAAAAAATAGGTATCTAAAGAAGATGACAGTTTCAAACTATCTACCAACTGTCTCATTTTTTGCTGGTTACTATGCTAAAAAAGATAGTTTTAATGGTATGAGTCAAAGTAGTGACTATAATCAGTTTGGTTTAAGATTTTCTATGCCACTTTATAGCGTAAATAAAAGTAGAGATATTGAGATAAAACAGCTTGATCTACTAAAATCAAAACTTGAGTATTTGGATTTAAAAAGGGATGAGGAAAATACTTACACAGATAGTGTTGAGAGATTAAAAATATTGGATAAAAAGATAGAGATAGTAAAAAGAAATGAAAAACTGTATGCTTCACTTTTAAGTGCTACAAAAGAGTCATACAGTGCGGGTGAAAAGACTATATACGATGTAAATACTCTTAAAAATTCTATGAAAACTACATCTTTAGATATAAAAATTTATGAGCTTGATAAACAGATGATTTTATTAGAATTATATGCAAAGATGAACGGTGAAATTTAGTGAGTATATGAACAAATGGCTTTATGCCAAAGATGGGTATTACTCCTCTTATAAAGAGATAGGAAAAGAGGGAGATTTTTATACTGCGGTGAGTAGTAGCCAGTTTTTTGGTGGTAGTATAGCCAAAAGATTTCTAAAAAGTTTAAATGATGGTTTTTTTGGTCAAAATTGTCATATAGTTGAGATAGGGGCACATAGAGGATATTTGTTGGCAGATATAGTTCAGTTCATATATACTTTAGAGCCAGAACTTCTTAAGAGTCTAAAATTTGTAATTGTTGAGCCATTTGAATCAAATAAAAAGATTCAAAATGAGTATTTTGGAGACTCTTTTGGAGATGCTGTAAAACTTACTCATGTAAACTCACTAGATGAGTTGAAAGTTAAAGAGGCATTTTTTATTGCCAATGAGATTTTTGATGCTTTTGGATGTGAGCTTGTTAAAGATCACAAAATGCTTCATATGAATAAACATACTCCATTTTTTGCCCCAATAGAGCATAATTTGGAACAAATTTGTGAAAAATATGGCATTTTCAAGGGTGAAGTTGCTGTTGGTTATGAAGATTTTGCATTAAAATTATTTGATAGTGCAGAAAAATTTGAGTTTATAACATTTGATTATGGTGAAAAGTTTTCAAGAGATGATTTTTCTATAAGGATTTATCATAAGCATAATGTTTATCCCTTTTTTGCACTAACAGATTTTGTTAAGGATGAAAAACTAAGAGAGAAGATAGAGCTTCAAGAGCTTTATAAAAAGAGCGATATAACATACGATGTAAATTTTAAACATCTCATAGGTGCATTTAAAGAGGCACAAATTGAGTGTAAAGAGTTTTCATCGCAGTTAAAGGCTTTAATTGATTTTGGATTGATAGAGCTTTTGGAGTTACTAAAGCACAATGCAAGTCAAGAAGCTTATAAGAGTGAATTAAATAGAGTAAAAACGCTTATAGATCCTGCATTTATGGGAGAAAGATTTAAAATGGTAAATTTTATAAAAGATTAAAAAAGTATCTCTAAGAAAGCTCTTTTTCTCTCGCATCGATAGCATTTTCCATCCTTTTTAAAGCTTCTTTAAGTCTGCTTCTTTGGGTTCCAAAGTTTAATCTTAAAAAGTTTTTATCTCCAAATGGCTCTCCACTACTTAAACCAACTCCATAGTTTAAAAAATACTCATAGGGATCATTTAGTTTTAATTTGCTAACATCTATCCAAGCTAAAAATGTTGCGTCTTGATTTAAAAGTTTTAAGCTTTTATTTTGGTTTACAAAGTTTTGTACAAGTTCTAAATTTTCTTTTAAGTATAATCTTAATTTTTCAAGCCACTCTTCGCATGATTCATAAGCCACTCTTGTTGCTTCAATAGCAAGTAAGTTTACACCACAGCATATATCTTTCATCTCTTTTTGAAACTCTCTTCTTAAATCTCTATTTGGAATTATTGCTAGCGAGCTTTGAAGTCCAGCTATATTAAAAGTTTTACTAGGAGCTAGAAGTGTTATGGTTTTATTTGCAATTTGCTCACTTAGTGAAGCAATTGGGATATGAGAGGCATTTGGATTTAGGATTAAATCTGCGTGAATTTCATCTGAGCATATAGTTATGTCATATTTTAAGCAAATTTTGCTCAACTTTTCAAGCTCATCTCTTCTAAAAACTGTTCCACCAGGATTGTAAGGATTGCAAAACATAAATAATTTACACTCTTTTGTTATTTTTTTTTCAAACATATTAAAATCTATTGTCCATCTATTTTCTTTTTCAACCATTGGAACTTCAACTATGTTTTTACTAGCATTTTGGGGAGCTTTTTTGAAGTGAGGGTAGATTGGTGTATTTATCAAAATGTCGTCTCCTTTGGTTATTTTGGAAACTACATTCATGCTACTTACAACGCCACAGCCATTCCATACTATCCATTCACTTTTTATATCCCAGTTGTAGTTATTTTTTATAAAATTTTTTACGCTATTTATTGTATCTTGATCCATAATTGTATAACCAAATATACCATGACTTACTCTTTTTTGTAGGGCATCTATAATTGGTTGAGGAGATTTAAAGTCCATATCGGCAACCCACATAGGTAATATATCGCTACTTTTGTATTTTTCCCATTTTATTGAGTAAGTGTTTGATCTATCTATAATTTTATCAAAAAGCTCCATTTGTACTTCCAATTAGCTATTTATTTAAGGGCACCTCTAAAAACCAGTTTTTAAAGGTGTCCTTAAGTTATTTTAGTAAAATACAGAAAAAAAGGAGCTTAATTTGAGTTATCTGTTTTTAATTTTGGTTATAGTTATTTTTTATCTTTTAACAAGAGGGTACAAAACTGAGCAATATTCTACGATTGAGCCAAATAAAACCCAAAAGCTAAGAGGAAATTTGAGAGATCATGAAGCTGGTCTTTTGGTTGCTTTGATGGCAAAGGTTGCAAAGGCTGATGGGAGAGTAAGTGAACTAGAAGCTGAGCTTTTAAGTCATACTTTTACAGATATTTCAAAAGTTTTTAGCAATCCTGATGAAATTAGAGAAGAGTTAAAAAAGATTTATAATGAGGAAAAAAATAGCTTTGACAATACACTTTTACTAGCTAAGAAGTACTTAAAACTATCAAAATGGGACTATTTAAGAAGAGTTAAAATTATGGAGTATTTGCTAAATTTAGCCTTTATAGATGGTGAGTTTAGTAAAGAAGAGAGGATGATAACTGAAGATATAGCATCTGCTTTAGAGATAAGAGATAGTGACTTTAAAAATTTGATAAAGCAGTTTGAAGCCTTTTATGCTCAAAGAAAAAATCAAGTAGGTATGGATATAAAAAGAGCTTATGAAGTCTTAGGTTTGGAAGAGGGTGTTGAGTTTGGCGAAGTTAAAAAAAGATACAGAAAACTAGTAAGACAAAATCATCCAGACATCCTTATGGGGCAAGGTAAAGATAGCTCAATCATAGATGAGGCAACTAAAAAACTTCAAGAGATCAATGAGGCTTATGAGCTTATAAAGAAAAATTTAGTAAAATAGGCGAGTTAACAACATCAGTTGAAAAGGAATTATTAGTGAGAGCATTGATTAGCGTTAGTGATAAAACAGGCATAGTTGATTTTGCAAAAAATTTAGAAGAGTTGGGATATGAGATAGTTTCAACTGGTGGTACTTTTAAGCTTTTAAAAAGTGAGGGTGTAAAGGCCATTGAGATAGATGAGGTTACAAAGTTTCCTGAGTGCTTTGAAGGAAGAGTTAAAACTTTAAATCCATATGTCCACGGTGGGATTTTATACAGAAGAGACAAAGACTCACACATAACTCAAGCTAAAGAGCTAGGTGTTGAGGGCATAGATTTAGTTTGTGTAAATCTTTACCCCTTTAAAGAGACCATATCAAAAACTGATGATTTTGAAGAGATTGTTGAAAACATTGACATAGGCGGTCCTGCTATGGTCAGGAGTGCTGCTAAAAACTTTGAGAGTGTTTTAATAGTAACTGATGTTTGTGACTACGATAGTGTAATAGAAGCTATAAAAAGTGGTAAAAATAGTCTAGAGTTTAGAAGAGACTTGATGATAAAAGCATTTGAGTATACCGCTTCTTATGATTCAATGATAGCAAACTATATGAATAAGAGATTTAACTCAGGTTTTGGCTCTAAGCAGTTCATAGTAGGCTCAAAAGCATTTGATACACGATATGGAGAAAATCCTCATCAAAAAGGAGCTCTTTATGAATTTGACTATTTCTTTACAAATAACTTCAAAGCTCTAAAGGGAGAAGCAAGTTTTAATAACATGACAGACATAAATGGCGCTGTTAAAATTGCCTCTTCTTTTGGAACAGCCCCTGCGGTTGCTATAATTAAACATGCTAATCCTTGTGGATTTGCTGTTGGTGAAAATTTGTTAGATAGCTATACAAAGGCTCTAAAGTGTGATCCTATCTCAGCTTTTGGAGGTGTTGTAGCAATCAATGGAACACTAGATGTTGAATTAGCAAAAAAGATAAATGAGATTTTTATAGAGGTTATTATCGCTGCTAATGTAGATAAAGAAGCACTTGCAATTTTTGAAAATAAAAAAAGAATTAAAGTTTTCACCCAAGAGAGTAAGTATCTTATAGCAAATGAAGATGAGTATGATTTCAAACATGTAGATGGCGGATTTGTTTACCAAGATAGCGATAAAGTTGGAGAAGATGAGGTAAAAAATGCTACATGTAAAACAAAAAGAGAAGCAACATCTAATGAGTTAAAAGATATGGAAATCGCACTAAAAGTAGCAGCTCTTACAAAATCTAACTGTGTTGTATATGTAAAAGATAGTGCTATGGTTGCTATTGGAATGGGAATGACAAGTAGGGTAGATGCCGCTAAAGCAGCTCTAAGAAAAGCTGAGGATTTAGGTTTGGATTTAAATGGATGTGTTTTGGCTAGTGAGGCATTTTTTCCATTTAGAGATAGCATAGATGAGGCTTATAAAGCTGGTGTAAAAGCTGTGATTGAGCCTGGTGGAAGTATGAGAGATGCTGAGGTTATAGAAGCAGCCAATGAGTATGGAATGGCTCTTTATTTTACTGGTATAAGGCACTTTTTACATTAAAAATTAAGATTTTTTGTAAGTAAGTAATGTTAAAATAGTTACGGTTTTATTTTTATAAAAGGAAAAGTTTTGGAAATAGATGTAAAAGATGGTCAAATTCAAATAGAGATTTATGTTAGGGACAATATAAAAAGTATATCGGATAACGATAGACTTAAGCATACTATAGAGCAAGCATGTAAAGCTGATGATAAAAAACCTGTTCACATACATATAAAGGACTCATTTATAATTACATCTTCAGTTATAGGTTTTTTAATTAAGTATATAAAAAAAGATAAATTCCCAATCTATCTGTATGTTTATAATCAAGAGTTATATGATATGCTTGATGATATGGATTTAATTGGTCTGTTAAATATAAAGGGCGCCTCTAAAAACCCTAGCATATCTCAGAGGGATAAAAAAAGATGAGATTGTGAAAAATCTTTTTTGAAGCGTAGCTGAAGCTACGGTGATAAAAAGTTTTTTGCAATATCGCTTTTTTTATCCCTCCCTTAGGGCACTACATAGGAGCTTACACTCTTCGTTACTCTTTTTCGCCTTAGCTTTGGCTAGGGCTTCAAAAGAGTGCCTTAATTGTAAACTCCTATGTAGTGCTGAGATATACTAGGGTTTTTAGAGGTGCCCTAAGAAAGGTATGATTATGATTAAAAAGAGTATAGGACTTAAAATTGCTTTTACATTGATTCCTTTATTGCTAATTAGTTTTATGGTGTTGCAATACTTTATAGTTTCTGAATTTAAAAACTCATCTATGGAACAAAGTATTAGAAGTTTGAACTCTTTTAGTAAATCAGTTTTTCAAACGGTAAGAGTTGCTATGAATTTAGGAGATCCGGAACTGATAAAAAAATCATTAGAAGATGCATCAAAAATGGATGGAATTGAAGAGTTGAAGATACACAAATCTCAAATAGTTATAGATACTTTTGGATTAAATGCAAAGCCAAGCAGTGAAGAGTTGATTAAAAATTTAATCAAAAATCCTCAAGTCAAAACTATTTTGTTGGATGATGAAAATGGACATAGAGTTAGGCTCCTTAGACCTTTAATAGCGACCAATGAATGTTTAGCTTGTCATGCTACTAGTAAAAGAGGTGATGTACTGGGGGTTATGGATATGACATACTCATTTAAAAAAATTGATAAAAGTATAGAAGAGAGTAGTTTTAAGTTTATCATTATATTTGTTATTTCTTTGATTGTTACAGCACTTTTAGTAATGATTGTTTTGAAAAAAGTAGTTGGAGATCCCATATTAACTCTAAAAGATAGAGTTAAAGATTTAGCGGGAGGAAATGGTGATTTAACTGCGAGATTGAAGATAAATTCGGAGGATGAAATATCTGAAGTTGCTAAATATATAAATCTTTTTATAGAAAAAATTCAAAACTTGATTATATCATCACAAGATACTGCTAAAAAGGTTAATGAGACTGATGAAAGATTAAATGCTAATGTTGAAAAAATTTCAAAAAGTGCATTAGGGCAGACTAAGAGCATTAGTAAAACATTTGAAGTTATGAAAAGTGTAGAATCAAATTTAGGAATATCAGAAGAGTTAGCAATAAAAACTGCTGAAGATAATATGGAAGCATATAAAATTTTGGATAATATGAGTCAATCTTTAAATGATGTTGTGGAAAAAATTATTCTTTCGTCTCAAAGTGAACAAGATATGTCGATTCAAATTCAATCAGTTGTTTCTCAAACAGAGCAAATCAAGGGTGTTTTGGAAATGATAAAAGATATAGCGGATCAAACAAATCTGCTAGCGTTAAATGCTGCAATTGAGGCTGCAAGAGCAGGTGAACATGGGAGAGGTTTTGCAGTTGTAGCTGATGAGGTAAGAAAACTAGCTGAGAGAACACAGAAGTCTTTAAGTGAAATAGACTCAACCATTAGTATAATAGTTCAAGGAGTTACTGAGTTAAGCTCAAATATGGAAAAAAATGCCCAAGCTATGCAAAATGTTTCAAGTAGTGCTGAAGCTGTAAAAAATGAGTCAGAGAAGACAAAAGAGAAAACAAAACAGTCCATAAAAGTTTCAAAAGAAGCATCAAAGAAAGTTGTAGAAATTTCTCATCTGACAAATGTTATGATGGAGCAGATGAAAGAAACATTTGAAGCTTCAAATTATAATGAGAAGATCGCAAGTGATCTTTCTAAAATTTCGGAAGATATGACAAAAATTGCTCAAGATCTAAAAGAAACACTCTCCACTTTTAGAGTTTAGTTTAGGTATGGATACCTCTGAGAGTATCCATATGCTTGATGGTTTCTAATTTTTCTTCAATTTCCAAGAGCCTATCTATAAGAGGCTCTAACTCCTCTTCCTTTTTGCTCAGCTCCTCACTGAGTTTGATAAGTCCAATTTTTTCATAGCACTCTGGGTTAGATAGACACTTTTTCAACTCCTCTATCTTGTTTTCAATCTCATCAATTTGGTCTGGAAGTTTTTCATACTCTAGTTTTTCTTTGTAGCTTAGCTTTACACTTCTGTTTGTAGGAGCTTTTTGTCCCTCTTTCTCTGTTTTTGCTGTAAAATTTTCTAAGCTTTTCAACTCTTTTTCAATCTCAAGATACTCACTGTAGCTCTGGTAACTCTCCTCAATAATGCCATTTCCTTTAAAAATAAAGAGTTTTTGAGCAATTTTATCTACAAAGTATCTATCGTGGCTTACAAATATAACTGCTCCTTGAAAGCTTTGGATGTACTCTTCAAGTATGTTTATAGTCGGTATGTCTAGATCATTTGTAGGCTCATCCAAGATCAAACAATCGATCGCTTTGGTGAAAAGAAGTGCTAGGGCAACTCTGTTTTTTTCGCCTCCACTTAAAACACCTATCTTTTTGTCCAAATGTTCCCTTGGAAATAAAAAGTTTTTCAAGTAGCCATACACATGCATATTTTTACCCTTGACATCTACCCTGTCTCCACCGTTTGGACAGAAAGTTTCTATGAGATTTTTTTCATCGTCTAGTGAAGTTCTTTGCTGATCAAAGTAGCCAATCTTAAACTCTCCTCTTTTAAAAACTCCACTATCTGGCTTTAATTCTCCTAGTAAAATCTTAAGAAGGGTTGATTTTCCTGCACCATTTTTGCCTACTATGGCAATCCTGTCTCTTTGTAAGATTCTAGTTGAAAAATTTTTTATAAGAAGTTTATCGCCTAGTTTTTTTGAGAGATTATAGATTTCAAAGAGCATCTTTTGTTTATTTGTAGATTTTGTTTGGTTGAAGTTTTTCTGCTCTCTCTCTAACTCTAGCTTTATCTTGTTTATAACAGAGGGGTTTTTTTTGGCTTCCTCTCTCATCTTAAGAACCCTTTGCTTTCTTCCCTCATTTCTTTTGAGTCTAGCCTTTACTCCTCTTCTTAACCACTCCTCTTCGCTCTTTAAGTGCTTTAGCAAAACCTCATGAGACTTTTGCATACTCTTTAAAAGCTCCTCTTTCGCCCTCAAATAGTCCTCATATCCGCCACTAAATGACCTTAGTTTACAATTATCAATCTCTACAGTTTTTGTAGCAATTTTATCTATGAAGTACCTATCATGTGAGATAAATACCAAAGTAAATCTCTCTTTCAAAAGCATCTCTTCTAAAAACTCAACCATATAGACATCTAGGTGATTAGTAGGTTCATCCAAAAGTAAAATATCTGGTTTTTTCAGGATAAGACCAGCTAAAGTTACCCTTCTTTGCTCACCTCCACTTAGCACAGTTACGGATCTTTGCTCATACTCTTTTAAAGAAAATTGAGCCAAAACTCTCTCAATTTTGTCATCCAAGTTCCAAGCGTTGTGTAGATCTAAAAAGTTTGTTAACTCTTCGTGTCTTTTTAGAAGCTCTGTGTTTTTAAAATCATTTTCAAGCTTCAAAGAGATCTCTTCATACTCTTTTTTTGCCTCTTTTAACTCTGTTAGCTCATTTTCAATGGCATCTCTTACAGATAAATTTTCATCAAAAGTAGGAGATTGAGAGAGCATTTCTATTTTTATACCATTTTGAACTATTCTTCTGCCTTCATCAAACTCTAAAGAGCCATCTATTATCTTCATAAGAGTGGATTTTCCACCACCATTTTTTCCAATTATACAGATTCTCTCCCCTCGATTTACAAAAAAATCTATCTCTTTTAATATCTGTTGTGATTCATACGCTTTACTTACTGATAGTAGATCTAATAGTGCCAAATTGTCTCCGTTTTTTTATTGTATGAATTTTAACAATTTTTTGCTACAATTACAATGAAGTTGAATTTATAAGTACCTGATCAAAAGAGTGCAAATTGATTGGTATCTCTTTTGGTTGGGTACTTAAGTTAGGCTACTATGTGCATAGATAGACCAAAACCAGAAATAAGTATAAATTAGATACAATCACGCTAAAAAAGGTAATCTATGTTTGAAATAGTTCTTGTTATATATGCTCTTTATGTGCTTATGAAAATCTACATAAGTATAGCGGAGGTAAATTTTGTAAAATTAGCAAAAAAAAGAGCTCCAATTATACTCTCTAGTGAAAATTATGCCGTTGCAGCAGATTATAAGATTGAGAGTTTGAAAATCTCTATAGTTGAATCTCTTTATGAGTTGTTACTCTTTTTTGGTTGGGTTAGTTTTGGCTTTAAAGCACTAAGTGGAGTGATTGGTTTTGAGAATCAAACTTTAGAAGCTATTGTTTTTGTTTTGAGCTTTGTTTCTATAAACTACATTCTTGGACTTCCTTTTGAAATTTACAAGGTGTTTAATTTAGATAAAAGATATGGATTTTCCACCATCGATGTAAAAACTTATCTTATTGACCAAGCCAAAGGTGCAGTTATGTTTTTTCTGTTTGGCTCATTGGTTATTTGGCTTCTTGTTTGGATTATGGGTAGTTTTGAAAACTGGTGGATCTATGGCTTTTTAGCAGTCTTTGTTATAATTTTATTTATAAATATGATCTATCCGACACTAATTGCTCCAATTTTTAATAAGTTTACAATTTTAGAAGATAGTGAGCTAAAAGAGGCTATAGAAAATCTTTTGAAAAAAGCGGGACTAAAAAGTAGTGGAGTTTTTACTATAGATGCTAGCAAAAGAGACAAAAGATTGAATGCCTACTTTGGAGGCTTAGGAAAATCAAAAAGGGTTGTACTTTATGACACACTTGTAAAAAAGCTTACAAAAGATGAGCTTTTAGCAGTTTTAGGGCATGAGCTTGGGCATTTTAAGCATAAAGATATAGTTAAAAATATATTCTCAAGTGGGCTTATGATGTTTGTTATGTTTTATCTGTTTGGTAACTTACCTACTAGTTTGTTTGAGGGCATTGGTGTAGAAAAATCACCTCAGATGGTTTTGATCCTCTTTTTACTTCTCTCGCCGGTAGTTAGTTTTATAATGATGCCAATCTTTGGGCTTTTAAGCAGACACAATGAGTTTAAAGCAGATGAGTATGGAGCAGATGTGGGAGGTAAGAAGAATTTAGCAAATGCACTTATAAAGCTAGTAGATGAAAATAAAAGCTTTCCTTTGTCTCATAAACTAACAGTTATCTTTTATCATACCCACCCAAGTGTCGTTGAGAGATTAAAAAAGTTAGGTGTAGATGTTTAGCGTAAAAGAGGCGCTTTTAGTAGCAGTTGGTGAGCTAAAAGGGAGTAGTAAAATCCCTCAAAAAGAGGCAAGGATTCTTTTAGCTCACTACTTAAAAAAAGATCAAATTTGGCTCATAACAAATGAAGATAGAGAGTTAGTGGATGAGGGTTACTTTGAACTTATAAGAAGAAGAAAAGAGTTTGAGCCTGTAGAGTACATAACTAACAGTGTAGTATTCTACTCTGAGGAGTTTTTTGTCGATAGTAGAGTCCTTATACCTCGCCCTGAGACAGAACTGTTAGTAGATGTTTCACTCTCTACTTGCAAGGGTATAAAAAATCCAAAAATTGTTGAGATAGGATGTGGAAGTGGAGTAGTTAGCATAATGTTAGCTAAGCTTCTGCCCACAGCTAAGATAACAGCGCTAGATATAAGTAAAGATACACTAGAGGTTTCTAAAATAAATGCAAAAAAACATGGCGTTGAAGGTAGGATTGAGTTTATATTGAGTGATTTGTTAAATAGTGTTGAGAATAGTAGTTTTGACCTGCTTGTGTCTAATCCACCATATATCAAAAATAGCGAAGTGCTAGAGCCAAATCTCTCTTATGAGCCAGACTTAGCACTTTTTGGTGGGAAAAGTGGAGATGAGATTTTAAAAAGAATCATAGATGAGTTCAAATCAAGAGATATAAAGTTTTTAGCTTGTGAGATGGGTTATAACCAAAGGGAAAAAATTTTAAGTTATTTAGAAAATGCAGAATTTTATAAAGATTTAGCTGGATTTGATAGAGGATTTTTGGCTAGGAAGTAAAACCTAGCCAAAGAAGAGAATATAGGGGCATTAGTCCATTTGGTGCCTGAGATAGGTTGGTATATCTAAATAGTCCTCTTGACCTTCAAAACCACCACTTACCTTTTTAAGACTCATTATGCGTCTTCTTTTGAGTTCTTCATTTGTTTCATCTAGTTTTTTTAACTCTTTTGCTTTTTCAATTTTATTTTCAAAACCAGTTGCAACTATAGTTACTTTTACGCTATCATCAGCCATACCATCATCTGTAGTTGTTCCAAAGATAACATCTGCATCTTCATCAGCACTGTCATAAACTATCTCCATAGCCTCACTTATATCTGTAAGTGGACAACTCGGAGGTATATGAAAGTGAATAAGTACACCCAGAGCACCATTTATGGACATATTGTCTAAAAGTGGTGATTCTATTGCACTTTTGACTGCTTCGCTAGCAGCTCCAGTACCACTGCTTTGTCCTACACCCATAAGTGCCATACCTCTATGGCTCATAACTGTTCTAACATCGGCAAAGTCAACATTTATATCACTATCTCCACTCGATAGAACAACTTGGCTCATACCACTAACTGCACGACTCAAAACATCATCAACAATCTTAAAACTATCTTTTATTCCTAGACCTTTTTCAACTATAGAAAGAAGTTTATCATTAGGAATTACAACTATAGAGTCACTCTCTTTTTTAAGCTCATTTAGACCAGATTCAGCTAATTTTGCTCTTTTCCTTCCTTCAAACATAAATGGTTTTGTTACAACTGATACTGTTAAAGCTCCAATCTCTTTTGCGGCTTGTGCAATCACTGGAGCAGCACCAGTTCCTGTACCTCCACCCAATCCTGAAGCTACATAGACTATGTCTGCGCCTTCTAGGGCAGTTTTTATCTCTTCGTAGTTTTCTAGTGCGGATTCTCTACCTACCTCAGGTTGCATACCAGCACCTAACCCTTTAGTCTTTTTTTCACCAAGTTGTATTTTAACTGGAGCTTTTGAATGCTCTAGTGCTTGAGCATCAGTATTTGCTACGATTAGATCTATACCACTAACACCTTCACTAATCATGTGGTTGACCATATTTCCACCACCACCGCCAACTCCAATCACTTTTATCTTAGCACCATATGTGTTTTTTGCCTCTTCTACAGTAAAGCCACCCATCTTCTCTCCTAGTGTGTTAAATTCTAAAACATTTGTGCAAGTCGGTTCCAAATATTTGATAAAAAACCACTCTTACTCTCTCTTTCTTTTATCTCTGCAATGTTAGCCAACTTTTCTTTGGCACTTTTTATTCCAACTTCTTCGCTAAAAGGTTCACTTTCAGTTCCATCTAAAATATTTTGAACATTTTTGCTTGGCGGAATCTCTTCATCTTTATATCTCAGTTTTTTATTTGAATCAATTTCATAAGGTGTAAAGCTACCTGCCCCATATAAAACTAAACCTATGGCCGTTGAGTAACCAGGATCTCTTAAAGTTTCAAACAGCCCCTCCATCTCTCTAGGCTTTGCTATTCTAATAGGCATATTGTCAAATATAGCAGTTGCTAGCTCTCTAATGCCATCTAACTTAGTCATACCACCCGTTAGAACAATTCCAGCACCAAGTTGATCTTTAAAGCCACTATCCTCTAGTGCTTTTGCTAAAATCATTAAAGTCTCTTCAACTCTAACATATATAACATTTGAAACAATTTCTAATGAAACCTCATGGGTATTGCCATCATCACCAATAACAGGAATTTCTATAAGGTCAGTTGAGTTGCCTTTTAAAGACCCATAGTTTATCTTTATATTTTCAGCAGCACCTAGTGGAGTATGAAGTGCAGTTGATAAATCATTTGTTATGTTTAGCGAACCAACTCCTAAAAAGTCATTGTATCTTATAGAATTACCAGAATGAACAACCATATTACATGTTGCACCACCTAAATCTATAACACTAACTCCTAACTCTTTTTCATCATGATTTAAAACGGCTATACTAGAAGCATAACCACATAACACAATGTTATCTATCTCAACTCCAGCTGATTTTACTGCCTTTTGTAAGTTGCTAAGAGAAGACTTTTGAGCCGTTATGATATGTACCTGAACCTCTAATCTAGCTCCATTCATACCTAAAGGATCTTCTATAAATTCTTGATCATCTACTTTAAAATTATATGGCAGTATATGAAGTTTCTCATACTCGTTAGGTATGTTTGCATTATGATCGGCCATTTGCATGGCTCTATTGATCTCTTTTATGCCTATGTCTCTATTTGGTATGTTTACAACACCTGTACTGTCAATACTCTTAGTGTATGCTCCTGAGATAGATACAATTACCTTTTCAAATTGAGTTCCTGCAACTCTTTTTGCATCATTTAATGCAGCTTTTATAGATTTTGAAGCTAATTCTATATTTGTTATAATTCCCTTTTTTAGACCTTGTGATTTAGCAATGCCAGCTCCAAGTATCTTTATGTCATCATCACTTTTTTGAGCAATAATGGCACATATTTTACTAGAACCTATATCAATACCTAAAATAGTAGTATTCAATTAGTTTCCTTTATAGTATTGTTCTATCTCATATCTTTTTTTTAGTTCATTTATAAGATTTTGGTTTAAAATCGCCTGTTTTGTTTGGTTTATGCTTTTATCGACCAAATCTTTATATAACTTTAATTTATCATCTACAAGCAACTCTTGTTCCAAAATTTTGTATAGAACTGCCTTGTTTCCAATTATTTTGTAGCCTTTTAGTTTATTGTTATCAAAAACATAATTTATGAACTCTACACTTTGAGGTTCACTTAAACTAAGGACTCTTTTTTTGCTATCTCTGCTTACAAAGCCTATATCTTTGCCGTTAAAAAGGTTTAATCTTGCCTCAGCTCTCTGTTTTAAAACTTTTGTAATTTTTTGATTTTTTAACTCATTATAGATCTCTTCCTTTGCCTCTTTAAAAGGTTTTGGTGTAGGCTCATTAACTGAAGCAATTCTGACAACCATATATCCATCACGCTGTTTTATAGGTTTTAAAACCTCTCCAACTCTAGCTTTTTGAAGCTTTTCTACAGGAAAATTTTTATCATCTTCTTTTATGGTTATACTGCCTGTTGGATTCATCTTAGATTTTTTAAAAAGAAGATAGGTTTCTAGTGCTTCTCTTTTAGCTTTTTTTAGTTTAAAGTCTATCAGTAAATCATCATATGCTTTTTCAAATGATTTTATCTTCCCATCTTTATCTTTATAATTATACTTTTTTTCATCATAATATGACTTTAGCTCTTTTTCATCTACAGGTTTATCTGAAAGATCTATTTTGATTGTTTCTAAGGTATAACTTTTTGTTGTAAGATAGTTTGCTTTGTGAGCTTCCCAGTATTTTTTTAGTTCATTTTCATCAATCTTTATTTCATTTGGAGAAACTTCAATAATATCAACTGCTAATCTATCTTTCATAAACATTGCAGATGCAAAAACTTGTTCTTCTAAACTCGTAGGTTTTAGATTGAGTGCTTTTTGGATTTTTTCCAATAAAAGTGCTTTTTTTAGATTGTTTTCATAGTCTTTTGGACTAATTCCAGTTTGTTTGACGACTCTGTAGTACTTTTCTTTATTAAATACCCCATTTTCTTGAAAGTTTTTATCATTTACAATCGCCTCTTTTACCTCTTCATCTAAAACTCTCAATCCAATTTCATCTGCATAGTTTAGTATAAGTGCTTCATTTATGATTGCTTGCATGACCAATTTTTCTAATCCCATTTGATCAGCTTTTTCTTTAGTAAGTGTGCCTCCTAACATATTGTTATAAAAATTGTAGTAGTTTGCATATGCAAGTTGAAACTCTTGGACACTTACCTTTCTATCCCCAACTTTTGCTACAGCTGTTGCTCTATCTGAGTTAAGATCATACGCTCCCCAACCAACAAATCCCGCACCAATAAACGCGATAGTAGCAACCCATATGGTAACAACCAAATACTTCTTGTGACGCTGCATCCAAGTTATCATTTAAATCCTTCATTTCAAAATAATCTATTTTTACGCATAATTCTATCTTTATTGTTATTAAACAACCATAAAAAGCAAGGTAGTTACTAACAAATAACTAACATTTCAATCAGTTTTTCGCCATATATAGAAACTATTGGTGGCGGTTATCGTCCTCTATTGAATTCACTTGCATAGTAGAGTAACTTGCAGCTATTTTCTAAAAGCGCAATCTTTTTTGCAAGTTTATGGATATTTCTATCGTATGCATATATACCATACCCTTTAAGAACTATTATCCCAGTAGAAGTTTCCTTCTTTAAGTACCTATATATCTCTATTTCAGCTCTTTCATACCAATCTTCAAATTGCTTTGTATCATAAACCTCTATATTGCCAAAAGTAATCGAACCAAAATAGTCTTTAGGAATGATTTCATTATGAACTAAAGAGTAAGATGTGGTAAAGGGTGGCATAGCATAGCATATATACTTTGCTTCACTAATATTTTTATAAATATTTAGATGGATCTGTGCATCTATACTTGCCTCATTCCATCTATAATCTTTTTTAGAGTATAGTTCTATAAAATCTTTTTCACTAATATCATCAAAAATTGCATCTTTTTTGTTAATTATAAATCTATTGTTTTCTACTTTTGCAGAGAGTGCTCCATGAAAAATACCAATAAAATCTTTCCTAAACATAGAGAGTGAGATATTTTTTAAATCGTTTAGAAGATATTTTTGCAAGATTTAACCTTTTTTTGTTTGTTTATCTGTTATTATAACAAAAAAATTAGGAAAAGATTTGAATATACCGCATAAACCAGTTTTGCTTGAAGAGGTAAAAGAGGTTTTTAAAGAGTGTAAAGATGGCTATATTGTTGATTGTACAGTTGGGTATGGTGGGCATAGCGAGGCTCTTTTGGAGCAAAACAGAGATGTAAAGCTAATCTGTTGCGACCAAGACAAAGAGGCAATAGAATTTAGCAAAAAAAGATTGGCTAAGTTTTGTGATAGAGTTATTTTTGAAAATGCCAGGTTTTCAACAGTTGTAAAAAAGCATGAGTATCTGCCCATAAGAGGCATCTTGGCAGACATTGGGGTTTCATCTTTGCAATTGGATAAAAAAGAGAGAGGGTTTGGTTTTTTTAGTCCCACTTTGGATATGAGGATGAATCCAAACTCAAGTCTTAGTGCAAGCGAGGTTGTAAATGGCTACTCTTTGGAGGAGCTTGAAGAGATTTTTAGAGAGTATGGTCAGATGAGAGACTATAAAAGAGCAGCAAAGCTTGTAGTGGAAAATAGGCCATTTAAAAGTGCAAAAGAGTTAGCCGAAGCTTTTAAAAAGATTGGCGGAAAACCAAAGATACACCCCGCAACTCTTCCTTTTCAAGCTATACGCATAGAGGTAAATGATGAGTTAGGAGAGCTAAGTGAACTCTTAGAGTCGATTTATAGCTCTAAGTTAGAGAATTGTTTAGTAGCGATCATCTCTTTTCATTCACTCGAAGATAGGATTGTTAAAAAGACATTTAAATTTTGGGCTGAAAATTGTAGATGTATGCCAGGAGTTATGAAGTGTGAGTGTGGAAATAATCACTCTATTGGTAAAGTAGTTACTAAAAAGCCTATAGTTCCTTCAAAAGAGGAGTTAAAACTAAATCCAAGAAGTAGAAGCTCAAAAATGAGGGTTTTTAAAATAGATGAGCGATAAAAAAAGACTTTTAGAAGATTGGGATAAAGAGCAAAACAAAGAACAAAACATAGAGTTTAAGTTTTTAATGCTAGTTTATCTAACTATGCTCGTTGCTTTTTTGATAATCCTTCCAAAAATCTATATAAAAAATCAAATCTACTACATAAGTAGAGATATAAGCAAACTACACTCCCAATATGAGGTTTTGAGTGAAGAGAATAGAATCTTAAAACAAAAGTTGGAGTCTATAAGATTTAAAAATCAGGTGTTGGATTCGGTATTTATTGAGATAGAGGAAAAGTAAAAAGTGATAAAAAAGTTTATAGAGTTTGCTGTAGATAAGAGCATACTAAATCATATTTTTTTGGTTTTTCTTTTTGTTATGGGTTTTTTTGCCTATAAAAACATTCCAAAAGAGATATTTCCACCCTCTAATTTAGACTCCATCTCTATAACAGGTAGTTATGTTGGTGCAAGTCCAGATACTCTAGATAAGATGGCAGTTAAGCCGATAGAGGATGATGTTGTAAATTTAAATGGCATAGATAGGATTGAGAGCAACATAAGAAGTGGATTTTTTAGCATAACTCTTTACCTAAAAGATGGAGTCTCTAAAAGTGAAGTTTTAGATGATGTAAAAGATGTTATAAGCTCTAAAAAAAGTGACTTTCCAAGCGATATGAGTGAGCCTATAGCTAAAATTATGAAGATGAACTACCCTTTGATTTCCATTGCAATTGCTAGTAGCAGTGCTTCAAAAGAGCAGATGTTAAAAGTTTCAAATGAGCTAAAATCAAGACTTAGCAAGATAGAAAATCTAAGCGATATCACCATAAGGGGTGATAGCGACAAGGAGCTCCTTTTTAAGATAGATCATCAAAAATTAAAAGCTTATGGCATTGGTGCTTTGGAGTTTGTAGATGCTCTTTCAAAACTTAGTGATATTTTTCCAGCAGGAGTTATAAAACAAAAAGGTGCTCACCTCTATGTTAGCACAATGGGAGGGCAGATAAATTTAAATAAACTAGAAGATACAACTCTAGACATAAGAGGCAAAAAGATACATCTAAAAGATGTGGCAACAGCACAGTTTGGCTATGAAGATACAGATCAGTTGTCTCATTTTAACGGCAAACCAAATCTCTCAATAAGCATAAATAAAGCAAAAAATGGAAATGCCATAGCTCTTGTTAAAGAGATAAAATTGATTTTAAAGGAGTTTGACAAGCACTACCCCAACATTACTTTTCAAACTTACTCGGACTCTTCTATATGGATACGAAATAGATTAAATACAGTAATATCAAACATAATTTTTGGACTCATTTTGGTAGGATTTTCAGTTTGGGTATTTGTTAGCGGAAGGATAGCTTTTGTGGTTAGTCTTGGGATCCCTGTTAGTTTTATGATTGGGCTAATTTGGATGGAGATATTTGGATATAGTCTAAATATGCTCTCACTTTTAGGAGCACTAATAGCTCTTGGAATGCTAGTTGATGAAGCCATAGTGGTAGCAGAAAATATCTACAGACACTTAGAAAACGGAGACTCTCCAAGAGATGCAGCAATCAATGGAGCTACCGAGATGTTTCCTGCGGTTCTTACTGCTACTGCTACGACTATATTTGCTTTTTTGCCACTGCTTATAATGAGTGGGGAGATGGGCGTATTTATGAAAATTTTACCTATAATGATCTCCATACTACTTTTAAGTTCACTATTTGAAGCATTCTATTTTTTACCCCTACATGCAAAAGACTTTTTGAAAGTAAAAACACAGAAGAAAAAAAATGAATCTTTGTGGATAATTTTAAATGGAGTTTATTCAAAAGTTTTAAAATTTTTAGTAGCTTACAAAAAAATAACTCTTACTCTCTTTTTGGTTTTAACTATAACGCTTATTAGTTATATGCTTAAAAATAGTAAATTTCAACTATTTCCAGATTTTGACACTACTCAGATATATATTAGCGGAAAGGTAAACATAAATAGTGAGCTAAAAGATACTCAAAAGATAGTGACCAAGATTGAGAAGATTTTATTAGAAAAATTGCCAAAAGATGAGGTAAGTTCAATTGCTAGTGTTAGTGGCTTTATGTTGGATGCAAAGTACAAACCACACTTGGGGGAAAATAATTTTCATATCTTTATAGACCTAAGAGATAGAAAACCAGAAAATTTTTTCAATAAATATATAAATCCATACCTATCACCAGAGTATGATGATTCAAATATGAAGAGACAAAGAAGTTCAAAAGAGATTTTAAAAGAGATTAAAAAGATAACTTATGATTTGGCGCATAGTGGAGAGTTTGAAGAGTTTAAAGCTATAGTACCAGGGGCGGGTATAGTTAGTAGCGATGTAGAGATCGCACTTAGTGGAGATAGTGAAAAATTAAGAGATGCTATAGATGAATTGACTAAAAAATTAAAATCAATCAACGGAGTATATAATTGTGACAATGATTTAAAACCTGGAAAAAAGGAGTTAAAACTTGAGGTAAATCGTTATGGTGAGATGTTGGGATTTAGCGAAAAATACATCTCAAGCATCCTTCGTCCATACTTTTTCAAGTCAGAAATATCCAAAATGTTTTACAATGGAGAGCTTATAAAAATTCGCTCTCAAGACAGGTTAAAAGATAGACTCTCCTCTTTAGAAAATTTCTATGTAAGTGTTCCTAATAGTGCAAAAAAAGTATTTCTAAAAGAGGTTGTCAACTTTAACTACAAAGATGGATATGCAGATATATATAAAGATAATGGTGTAAGAGTCAGCTCGGTTTTTGCTTCATTAGACAAAGAGAAGATTACTTCTAGTGAGCTTTTAAAGATGGTTGAGCCAACTTTGCAAAGGTTTAAAAAAGAGGGCTTAAAAGTTTACATTAAGGGGGAGCAAAAAGAGAATAAAAAGATACAAAAAGAGATGGCCGAAGCTGGGATAATTGCTCTTTTTCTTATCTTTATAGCTTTAGTTTGGATGTTTGATTCTATACTTTTAAGTTTAGTTCTTTTAACTACCATACCATTATCCCTTTTAGGAGTTTTGGTAGGACATTTGGTAATGGGTATAAATTTAACAATGCCGGGACTTTTAGGCATAGTAGGACTTAGTGGAGTTGTGGTAAATGATGGTATAATTATTATGGATTTTATAAAAAGGGCTAAAAATATAGATGAGTTGGTAGAGTTTGCAACAAGAAGACTCAGGCCCATTATGCTAACATCTCTAACAACCATACTAGGACTCTCCTCTTTAATCTTTTTTGCCTCAGGTCAAGCAGTAATATTACAACCTATGGCAATCTCTCTTGGTTTTGGTTTGGCATTTGCTACAATTTTGAATCTGTTTTATTTGCCGGTTTTGTATAGTGTTATAACTGACCTTACGCACTATAAACACACCTAGGCAGAATGAGAAAGCACTATATGCAAGGCAGTTTACTTTTAGCGTAGCCAAAGCTACAGTGAAAGTAAACTAACGAAGCAGATGGTGCTTTATCATTCTGTCCGTAGGATGATAAAATTTGCACCCTACTGCTGCGTCAGCATAGCTTCATAGTAGAATAACTACAATTTTGCTATACTTCCTTGCATTAGAGTACAACTTTTATCACCTAGGCGTGCTTATAGTGCGTAAGGTCAGTTATAAAATATAAAAATTTAAAAGGATAGAATTTTGAAAACTATTGGTTTGCTTGGAGGAATGAGCTGGGAGTCTAGTTTAAATTATTATAAGATTATAAATAGATATACAAATGAGCTTTTAGGTGGACAAAATAATGCAAAATCCATACTTTATACACTAAATTTTGAAGAGATTGAAAAACTACAGTACGAAGGCAATTGGGATGAGGCTTCAAAACTCTTGGAGGAGGGAGCAATAAGCCTAAAAAAAGCTGGGGCAGATTTTATTTTGATTTGTACCAATACTATGCATAAACTTCTTCCAAAGATTAAAAGTAGAGTGGATATAGAGTTTTTACACATTGCAAAAGCTACTGCAGATGAGATTAAAAAAGAGAAGATTAAAAAAGTAGGACTTTTAGGAACAAAGTTTACAATGAGTGAAGATTTTTATAAAGGTATTTTAAAAGAAGAGGGGCTTGAGGTTGCTGTACCAAATGAAGAAGATATGGATGTTGTTCATAAAATTATCTATGAAGAGTTGTGTTTAGGCAAGGTGAAGAGTTGCTCTAAGATGAGGTTTTTAGAGATTATTGATAGGCTTGAGGATATAGAGGGTGTTATACTTGGTTGTACTGAGATTGGAATGTTGATTTCACAAAAAGATTTAGAGATTAAAGTTTTCGATACAACAAGCATACATGCAAAAGAGGCTGTAAAGATGGCTTTGGAGGTAAAAGAGTGAGTATAGATAGTATATTGTTGCTAGTTAGTATAGTAGGAGCCATTGGAGTTAGTAGTGCTGTTGTAATATGGCAGATAAAATCTCTATATGTAGCTCAAAGAGAGTTTTTGTTTGAAAAGATTAATGAGATAGAAAAGACTCTTATGGATAGCTCAAAAGATACAGCCCAAAAGGTTGAGAAAAATAGTGAGCTGTTTGCTAGGATTTTAGAATCTAATGAAGTGCTAAAATCAAACTTACAAAAATCACTCTTCGATATGAGCAAAGAGATTGAAAAAACTCTTGTACAAAGCTCAAAAGATACAGCTTTGAAAGTCGAGAAAAACAGTGAATTGTTTGCTAAGATTTTAGAATCTAACGAGATTTTAAAAGCTAGTGTCCAAAAGTCCTTATTTGAGATGAGTACGCAGATAAGCAAAAAGAGCTCACAAGATATAGAAAAACTTACTCAGAAGGTTGAAGAGAAGTTAGCAAAGATAAATGAAAAGGTTGAAGAGAGGCTCTCAAAGGGTTTTGAAGATATAGACAAGACATTTAAAGACATCATAGTAGGAATTGCCAAAATTGGCGAAGCTCAAAAGAAGATTGAGTCTCTTAGTAGCGAGGTTACATCTTTGCAAGGTGTTTTGACGGATAAAAAGACAAGAGGAATCTTTGGTGAGGTTCAGCTAAATAGTATCTTAAGCTCAATTTTTGGAGAAAAAAGAGATCTTTATGACCTCCAATACACTTTTGAGGGCGGAGTCATAGCCGATGCAGTTATAAAAGCACCTAAGCCTTTGGGATTGGTTGCTATTGATGCGAAGTTTCCTTTGGAGAACTTTACTAAAATGACTCAAGATAGCTCCTTTGCAAGTGAATTTAAACAAAATATAAAAAAACATATAAACGACATAAGCTCAAAATATATCATCAAAGGGACAACAGCGGATATGGCAATCTTGTTTTTGCCAGCTGAGGCTATATTTGCCGAGATTAATGCCTATCATGAAGATTTGATTGAGTATGGAAGAAAAAGAGGGGTTTGGATAGCCTCTCCAACAACTCTTATGGCACTTCTAACAACTATAACCGCCATTGTGCGAGATATAAAGACTCAAGAGCAAGCCAAGAAAATCCAAGAGGAGTTAAGAAAGCTCTCTAACAATTTTAGGTTATACAAAAAAAGATGGGATAATCTCTCAAAGCATATAGATACAGTCCATAAAGATGTAAAAGAGATAAACATTTCAACCCAAAAGATAACAAGCGAGTTTGAGAAGATTGAGAGGGTTGATTTTGAAGATGATAAGGCCTTGTTAGAGTAGATGAGAGAGTTTTTAAGCAGGTACTTTGGTTACAAAGAGTTTAGAGAGTTTCAAAAGGAGACCATAGAGGCGATCTTAAGGGGTGAGGATACATTCTTGATTTTGCCCACAGGCGGGGGGAAATCTCTTTGCTATCAACTCCCAGCACTTCTAAAGGAGGGGGTGTGCGTGGTTGTATCTCCTTTGATTGCACTTATGCAAGATCAGGTAAAGGCGTTGGTCGATAGGGGTATAAGTGCTGTTATGCTCTCTAGTGCTTCCAAGAATGAACAAAGCATTTATGAGAGTCTATACAAAGAGGAGATTAAGCTTCTTTATGTTGCTCCTGAGAGATTTAGGTCGCAAAGATTTTTAGAGCTACTTGAGTCCATAAATGTCTCTTTTTTTGTTGTAGATGAAGCACACTGCGTTAGTGAGTGGGGGCATGAGTTTAGAGAAGATTATAGAAAGTTAGGACTCTTAAAACAAAAATTTCCTAACACTCCCATCTCAGCTTTTACGGCAACTGCTACACCCAAAGTTGCACAAGATATACAAAAGGCGCTAAATTTAACAAATCCGTTTGTACTAAAAGGGACTATCTTTAGAGATAATTTGCTTTTAAATGTAAAAAGAAGAGTCTCTAAGGGGTATGAGCAGATTTTACACTTTTTGGAAAAATATAGGGGAGACAGTGGCATAATCTATACTTTTTCAAGAAATGAGAGCCAAAGAGTGGCAGATTTTTTAAACAAAAAGGGCTATTTGGCACTTTGTTACCATGCGGGGCTTTCAAATGAGCTAAGAAGTCAAACCTACAAAAAGTTTATAAATGATGAGGTCGATATAGTTGTAGCTACTATAGCCTTTGGCATGGGCATAGATAAGAGCAATATACGATTTGTCATACACACCTCATTGCCAAAGAGTTTAGAGGGGTATTATCAAGAAGTAGGAAGAGCAGGAAGAGATGGACTCTTTAGCGAAGCGCTATTGCTCTTTAATAGCTCAGATGAAATCTCTAAAAGGGAGTTTGTAAAGCAGATTGACAATGAGGTATATAGAAGTGTTGCTTATAAAAAGTTAGATACGATGTATAGCTTTGCGATTAGCTCAAAGTGTAGGCATCAATTTATCGCTGAGTATTTTGGAGACAATATAAAAAGATGCGAGAGTCATTGTGATAACTGCACAAAAGATGAAGTAAAAAAGATAGACATAACTAGAGCATCTCTTATGGTTCTCTCAGCCATCTACAGAAGCGAGCAGAGGTTTGGGCAGAGCTACATTATAGATCTCTTAAGAGGCTCAAAAAGTGAAAAAATAAGACAAAATAGACATGAAAAACTTTCAGTTTATGGGATTGCTAAGGAGTTTAGTAAAAAAGAGTTAGAGGCTGTGATTGAGAGGCTATTTGATTTGGGTGCAATTGTTAGGGGTGAGTATAAGAATCTTTTGCTAACTCAAGTTGGAGCCGATATTTTGAAAAAAAGAGAGAAGATTGAGATAGATGAAGACAGATACAGTGCTATGAAAAAAATCTCTATCAAAGAGAGTATAAAAGAAGTTGATGTTAAAATACACCCAGAGTTAAAAAGACTTAGAAAAGAGATAGCTGATGAGGAGCAGATTCCTGCTTATATTGTATTTAGCGATAAAACTTTGAGTGAGTTTAGCAGACTTTTACCAAAAACAAAAGAGGAGTTTTTGGCAGTAAATGGTGTGGGTGAAGTTAAACTCAAGAGGTATGGTGATAGATTTATAGAAGTTATAAAGGGTTTAAAAGATGTATGAAAAACTTGACTATTCTAAATTAAAATTAGGCATTATAGGTGGTGGACAGTTAGGCAAGATTATGTCTCAGATGGCAAAGAAGATGGGTTTTTATGTAACCATATTAGATCCAACTTCAAACTCTCCAGCAGCTCAGGTATCAGATAGACAGATAGTTGGTAGTTTTTTTGATAAGCAAAAGATAGAGGAGCTTGTAAGAAGTAGTGATGTTACAACTTTTGAGCTTGAAAACATTGACACTGAGATTTTAAAAGAGCTTGAAGATAGCGGATACATAATCCACCCATCCCCTTATGTTTTAGAAAAGATTCAAAACAAGTATGAGCAAAAAAAATTACTAGATAAGATGGGGATAAGAGTTCCAAAGTATAAAGAGGTAAAATCAACCAAGGATTTGAGTGCTTTTGGGTTTCCTGTGGTACAAAAGGCAAAAAGAGGCGGGTATGATGGAAGAGGGGTTGTTGTTTTAAAATCTTTAGAAGATGTAGAGTCTATGGCTATAAAGAGTGAAAGTTTTATAGAGGAGATGGTTGAGATTGATAAAGAGTTAGCAGTAATTGTAGCTAGAAATTCTCAAGGAGAGACAAGGAGCTACCCTGTAGTTGAGATGCTTTTTGATGAGAGGGTGAACATTTGTGATAGTGTAGTAGTTCCAGCTTTTATTGAAAAGGATGTGGAGCAGACTGCTTTGGAGGTCTCAAAAAGAGCGGTTGAGGCATTTGAGGGTGTTGGGATTTTTGCAGTTGAGCTTTTTTTGAGTAAAGATGGAGAGATTTTAGTTAACGAGATAGCTCCAAGACCACACAACTCCGGTCATCTAACAGTTGAAGCATGTGCTACTTCACAGTTTGAGCAAGTCATAAGAGCAGTTACAAATCTGCCACTTGGCTCAACTAGACTCATAACTCCAGCAGTGATGATAAACATTCTTGGAGAGGAGGGCTATGAGGGTGAGCCAATCTTGGAGGGTTTAAAAGAGACTTTAGCAATAGAGGAGCTATCGTTTCATTTTTATGGAAAAGATAAGACCAAACCATTTAGAAAGATGGGACATATGACAATCTTAGACGAGAGCGTAAAAAATGCTCTAAAAAAAGCAGAACAAGCTAGTAAAACACTAAAAGTAAAAGGGAGTAAAAAGATATGAGTAAAGTTTTAGTAGGGATAATTATGGGAAGCGATTCAGACCTGCCTGTTATGAGAGATGCCATAGAGATGTGTGAGCAGTTTGGCGTAGAGTGCGAGGTAGATATAGTCTCGGCTCACAGAACTCCTCAAAAGTTGGTAGAGTATGCAAAAAGTGCAGAAAAAAGAGGTCTAAAAGTCATAATCGCCGGAGCTGGAGGAGCGGCACACCTTCCGGGCATGGTGGCTTCTATGACTCCACTTCCAGTCATTGGGGTACCGGTTAAAACAAAATCACTAGATGGACTAGACTCACTACTCTCAATCGTGCAGATGCCCGGAGGCGTGCCTGTTGCAACTGTAGCCATAAATGGAGCTAAAAATGCAGGCATACTCGCTTGTCAAATAGTAGGCTCAAGTGATAAAAAGCTAAGAGATAGAATCAGTAGCTATAAAAACTCAATGCAAGAAGAGGTAGAGAAGAAGTCTAAAAAACTTGGCGAGTTAAAATATAAGAGCTACTTGGAGCAGATGTAGCTAATCAATACTCTCAAACAGCTCAGGTCTATACTCAAAGTGCATGGTATCGTAGTGGTACCATCTGCCTCCCCATATAAATCCATACTTTTCAAAGATTTCTACAATTTTCAAAGGTAGTTTGTTTTTGTATCTGTATGTTTTATCCCACTTCCAGTAGCTTGAGTTTGCAACATTTAGATCAATCGCTATAGCAAAACTGTGGGTGCTTAATCTTTCGGTGTCTTTTATGTAACGGTAGTAAAATGCTCCTCCTATTGGGCTTAAAAACTTTTTATACTCACTAGGTAGAGTTTTAAGTTCATCTATAACTTTCTGAAGCTGTTTTAAGGCATTTTGTCTTTTGTTGAAGTATATGGTTGAGCCATCTAGCCAAGTTAGTTTTGTTAGATTTTTTTCAATTTCTGCTTTATTTTTACCATATAGTTTTTTAAATAGTTTTTCATTTCTAAACCTTCCTGAATCATCATTTTTTGTAGGAGGCGTTATCTTGATAGATGGTTTGTATGCAATGCTAAGCATATCTTTTGGGGTTGGGTTTTTTAATTTTTCTTTAAAAGTTCTCTCTTTAGAGTCACTATAAGTTAGTGTGGAGTTGTCTTCAAAGATTAGCTTATTATCTTTTAGAGCTACTATAGATGGATAAGCTCTAACAAAGCTATTTTGTTTTGAGGTCTTTATTTTAAACATCACAGTAATATTTTTTTGATTTTGGTAATTTTTTGGGGCCAATATTTTAAACTCTTTTGCGTGTAGAATGAAGCTTTTCACTAGCAAAAAAAGAGCGAGTGGGAGTAGGTTATATCTCTTTGGCATGTGTCTCTCCTTTTTGATTTGAGAGTTGAATCTAAATTATATCCTAAAAAGCCTTTGTGGTATAATGTTAAATGCAAAATTTAAAAAAAATTAGAGAAATTTTAAAAATCAACAATCTTTTACTAACTGGCGGGGCTGGTGTTGGCAAGAGTTATCTAACTTCAAAACTCATTGAAGAGTTAAGAAAAGAGCAAAAACAGGTTGTTGTTCTTGGAAGTACAGGAGTTAGTGCTGTAAATGTAGGCGGTCACACAATCCATAGCTTTTTTTGCTTTGGTATAGCAAATGATTTAGCCCAAATGAAAAAAAATGATAGGTACACAAAACAAAGAGTAAAAGAGCTAAATAAGATTTTACAAAAAGCAGACCTACTCATCATAGATGAGATAAGCATGGTTAGTCCAAATTTGATGGAGATGATACAATACAGACTTCAAAATGGCGGATTTGAAGGTAGCGTTATGTTTGTAGGCGACTTTTATCAACTACCACCAATTAAGCAAAAAAAAGAGATAAATTCACTATTTGATTACGGAGAGTTTGCTTTTGAAAGTCCATCTTGGGACTATTTTGAGCCATATATTGTGGAGCTTACTAAAACTAAAAGAACAACTGATGAGGAGTTTTTTGAGGTTTTAAATAGCATAAGAGTAGGAGATATAAATCAAAAAATAATAGATTATTTAGAAGCTTTAAGAAAGAACCTACATGTAATAGAGCAAAACCCCACCATACTATATGGTACAAATAAAAAAGCAGACACAACAAACTCAAAAAAATTATCAGAGTTAGGAGCTGATCCTGTAGTTTTAAAAGCAAAAGAGAAGTTGCTTGTAGAGTCTTTACATGTAAAGAGAATTGAGAGTTGGAAGAGAAATTTGCCAGTTTCGAGTGAGCTAGTTTTGAAAGTTGGGGCTAGTGTTCTTTTTTGTACCAATAAATGGGGAAGTTACTACAATGGCGAGAGAGGAGAAGTGTTTAGCATAGATGAGGATGAGGTAGTAGTCAAAAAAAGTGACGGCTGTTGTGTTAGAGTCAAGAGAGTAGAGTTTACTCTAAGCGAGAGTATGGTTTTAAATGGCGAGATAGAAGAGATTCCTTTAGTAACTATAGAGCAATTCCCTTTGAAGTTGGCATATGCTATTACTATACATAAATCTCAAGGAATGAGCATAGATTCTTTGGTTTGCAACATTGATAATATCTTTGAAAAATCACAATTTTATGTAGCAATCAGTAGGGCAAAAGATCCTAAAAATCTACTTCTTGAATATAGTTATCAAAACTTTTCAAACCATTTAAAAAGGTGTGTTTTGGTCTCTTATAGAGTAAGAGAGTTTTATGAAAGAGCAAAGATAGATAGAATTGAAGAGAGTAAAGATTTATTTCAAATTTGACGATCTTGTTTTAAAGGAGAGAGATCATGCAAGTAAATAATTCATTTTTAAAAGGTAGCTATGAGGGTATTAGTATAGGTGTAAAAAAAGAGCTTAAAGAGGGTGATAAACTTCGAGCTAGAGATATAACAGATGCTTATTTGGCTGGGTATCAGTTAAAGATTTCATTAGAATCTAAAGAGCAGATATCTTTGCAGGTTGAAACTTTTTCACTAAAGGATATAGGTTATGAAGGCAAGGCTATAAAGGACTTGACTCAAAATGAGGCAAAAGAGTTGTTTGGCAAAGATGGTTTTTTTGGCATAGATAAAACTTCTGATAGGATTGCAGATTTTGTTTTAAAAGGAGCTAGGGATGATGTTAGTATGTTAAGAGCTGGAAGGGAAGGAATTTTGAGAGGTTTTGATGAGGCTGAGAAACTTTGGGGAGGCAAACTCCCTGAGATTAGTTATAAGACTATAGAAAAAGCTTTAGAGGCTGTAGATAAGAAATTGGCTTCTTTAGGGGTTAGTGTGGTGGATATAGATGCGTAAAGTTTTAATTATTTTATGTCTAATTTTATCTTTTTTAGGTGCTGAAGAAACTTTGAGAGTTTCAGAATTTGATGTTACAGTTTTTTCAAAATTGAAAAATGATATGGTGAATGTTGAGGCCTCCTTAGTTTTTGAAGGGAGAGATGTTAAAGAGTATGACTTTAAGATCATAGATACTCTAAATGTTGTTATAGGAAGTTTCTATGCTGAAGATTTAGTGATGTCAAAGGGCAAAGAGGCGTTTAAAACTGCTTTAATGAATTATGCCAAAAACAAATACCAAATAGATATAGATAGTGTTTACATACTTAAATTAAATGTTCTAGAAACTCCCACAGCTGACATAATCATAAAGAGACTAGAAAAAGAGGGTTATATAAAACGCTAGATTTTTTCTCTATAAACCCCAACCATAACCAATACCCAGCCTAGAATCATTAGTGTGCCTCCTATAGGAGTTATGGCTCCTAACCAAAGTATTTTGGTTAATGCTAGTATATAGAGTGAAAAAGAAAATATAATGGTTCCTGCAAAAACAGCCCAAAAACCTTTTGTAACTTTTGTTGAGTTTGGTATGAGTGTAGTTATAAAAGCTATAGCAAATAGTCCAAGCGTATTATAAAAAGAGTAGTTAACCCCTTTGTTATATATAATCTCTCCATAGGTGTCTAAGTATGGTTTTAAACCATGAGCTCCAAATGCTCCAATAGAAATACTTAGTGCCATCATAAAAGAGGCTATGATTAAAAATTGTTTTGTTGTTGATTGCATTTTAGTCCTTTATTGGGCGATTATATCATAGTAATTTGGAATTTTTGGTACAAATAGCTTTTCATCTAAAAAAAGGTTGGTTTGTTGGTTAAAAAATTTGATAACAACTTCATTTGCAAGTTTGTCTTCATAAAAAATTTTTTCAATAGTTCCATTTTTCAACTCTATTTTATAGGTTATATCTTCGTAGATAGCTTCAAAAATATTATTTGAAATTTTTTTTGAATTTTTTAAAATCTCTGTTAAATTTGGGGTATGTTTTAAGTTTGTAATGATAGCTTGTTCTAGTTCAGGCTCTAAAATCACTACTCTATTTTTGTTGAAGTAGATTTTTTTTTCTACAGGTTTTTTATATATCCAAAGTGCTTTTGCATCACTTGTTGCCCAAAATTTTCCCTCATAAATAATTTTTGATTTTTCCTCATTTGTTATTGTTTGGATAAAATTACTACTTATTGTTTTGAAGTCAAAAACTGCACTAAAAGCGAGGTTAATTGTTAAGATAATAAAGATTATAGATTTCATAATTTTCCTAAAATAGTTTTGTATATATAGTTTTAGCAAATAAATAGTAAAAATATGATAAAATCTTGTCTAATATATTTATATAAAGGTAAAAGCTACATGTTAGGTATAGTTAAAAAAGTATTTGGTACACAAAATGATAGGATAGTGAAAAAATATAAAGCTAGAGTCAAAAAGATAAACGCTCTTGAGCAGAAGTATGAGAAGATGAGCGATGAGGAGCTTAAAGCATCTTTTGAGGATTTCAAGCAAGAGGTAAAAGAGGGTAAGAAAACCTTAGATGATGTTTTATACGATGTATTTGCCATAACAAGAGAGGCTAGTAAGAGAACCACTGGTATGCGCCACTTTGATGTTCAAATGATTGGTGGTATGGTACTTCACGATGGCAAGATTGCGGAGATGAAAACAGGAGAGGGTAAAACTCTTGTAGCAACCCTAGCTGTTGTTTTAAATGCTATGACGGGAGAGGGTGTACATGTAGTAACAGTCAATGACTACCTTGCTAGAAGAGATGCGACTGAGATGTCTGCAATCTATAACTTTTTAGGTCTTAGTGTGGGAATTATAACAGCTGATAGCGAGGATGATAGAAAGGCTCAGTATGATGCGGATATAACCTATGGTACAAATAATGAGTTTGGTTTTGATTTTCTAAGAGACAATATGAGATACTCTTCAAGTGAAAAGATGCAAAGAAGCCATAATTTTGCCATAGTAGATGAGGTTGACTCAATCTTGATAGATGAAGCTAGAACTCCTCTTATAATCTCTGGACCAACAGATAGGACTTTAGATGGTTATAAAAAGGCTGATCTTGTGGCTCAAAAACTGGTTAAAGATAAAGACTTTACGGTAGATGAGAAAAATAGAACAGTCAGTTTAACTGAAGAGGGAAATGAGAACGCTGAAAAGCTATTTGGAGTTGATAACCTCTACAGTATGGAAAATGCAGTTTTGGCTCACCATTTAGACCAAGCCCTAAAGGCTAGATACCTTTTTGAAAAAGATGTTGATTATGTTGTCAAAGATGGTGAGATAATCATAGTTGATGAGTTTACAGGAAGACTAAGCGAGGGTAGAAGGTTTAGTGAAGGGCTTCATCAGGCACTTGAAGCTAAAGAGGGTGTTGAGATTAAAGAGGAGTCTCAAACTTTGGCAGATATAACCTTTCAGAACTACTTTAGACAGTATAAAAAATTAGCTGGTATGACAGGAACCGCTCAGACTGAGGCTACTGAGTTTGCTCAGATATACAACCTTGATGTTATTTCGATTCCTACAAATCTTCCAATGATTAGAAAGGATCAAAATGATTTAATCTACAAGACTGAAAAAGAGAAGTTTGATGCAGTTATAAAAGATATAAAAGCTAGACACAAGAAGGGTCAGCCAGTTTTAGTTGGTACGGCTTCGATTGAAAAGAGTGAAGAGCTTCATAGTTTATTGAAAAAAGAGAAAGTTCCACACTCAGTTTTAAATGCAAAGAACCATGAAAAAGAGGCTCAAATCATTATGGATGCGGGTAAAAAGGGAGCCGTAACGATTGCTACAAATATGGCTGGTCGTGGTGTTGATATTAAGATAGATGATGAGATAAAAAAACTAGGCGGTCTTTACATAATAGGAACCGAGAGGCATGAGAGTAGAAGGATAGACAATCAGTTAAGAGGAAGAGCAGGTCGTCAGGGTGATCCGGGGGAGAGTAGATTTTATCTGAGCCTAGAAGATAATCTTCTTAGAATCTTTGGAAGTGATAAGATAAAAAATATTATGAATAGACTCGGAATAGAAGAGGGTGAGCATATAGAGTCAAAGATGGTAACAAGGGCTGTTGAGAATGCACAAAAGAAAGTAGAGCAGATGCACTTTGAATCAAGAAAGCACCTCTTAGAGTATGATGATGTTGCAAATGAGCAGAGAAAAACTATATATGCCTTTAGAGATAATCTTTTAGATCCTAATTATGATATAGATGAAAAGGTAAACGAAGTTAGAAGAGAGTATGTAGCAGACCTCTTGTTTCGCTCAGAAATCTATGAAGGAAGTGTAAAAGAGGAGTATAATTTAGACAAATTGACTTCTATCCTTAAATCTGAGATGATGCATGAGATAGATGTTGAAGAGCTAAAAGATAAAGATTACAGTGAGCTTTTAGAGTACATAAATGATAAGCTAAAGAGTGCTTATGATGAGAAGATGAGCGTGGTTGATGATGAGCAAAGAAAAGAGATAGAGAGAATTTTATACCTACAAGTACTTGATAAGGCTTGGAGAGATCATCTTTATCAGATGGACATATTAAAAACTGGAATTGGACTTAGAGGTTACAATCAAAAAGATCCATTGACTGAGTATAAAAAAGAGAGTTACAATCTTTTTATGGAGCTTGTAAATCAGATAAAATTTGAAAGCATAAAAACACTCCACCTAGTACAACTTAGAGATGAGAAAGAGGAAGAGGAGAGAAGAGCTATGGAGGAGATGCTTGCTAGAATGGAGTCTGAGAGTGAGCAGGGCATTAGGTATGAGCATCAAAGCATAGAAAATGAGCCTATAGTAGAAAAGAAAATTCCTAGAAATTCACCTTGCCCTTGTGGTAGTGGAAAGAAATATAAGCAGTGCTGTGGCAAGAGTGGTCCTAAAAAGGGAATCTTAGCATAAAATATGTCAAAATCTATTAGTAGTTATTTAGTAAAAAAGTACCTCAGGGTTGATAAATCTCAACCCTTTATAACAATCAGTGCGTTTTTAGCATTTTTTGGAGTAGCAGTTGGGTTAATGGTACTTATAGTGGCAATGGCAATAATGAATGGATTTGATAAGGAGTTTGAAAGAAAGCTCTTTACTATGAATTATCCACTAACAGTTCATTCTAATGGTTTTGATTCAGTTACAAAAGATGATTTACTCTACCTTAAAAAGCAGTTTCCAAATTTAAAATTTAGTCCATATATCTCTTCACAAGTTATAATCAAAAGAGGTAGAAAGATGGAGGGTGGACTCCTTTTTGGGGTTGATTTTCAAAAGGAATTGGAGATAAATAGTGTTTTGAAAGAAGGTGTGGGTGAACTAAAACTTTCTAAATATGATTTGATAGTGGGTAAACAGATAAAAGATAGTTTTTTTCTAGAAGATGGTAAAAAGGTTATATTGATTTTTACTGAAGCAGATGCTGGTGGACTCTCATTAATTCCTAAAATGAAAAGATTTAAATATAGAGGTCAGTTTGAATCTGGTCTTATTGCTTATGATAAGCTTTATATGTATACTACTTTAGAAAGCTTAGCTACTCTGAGAGGTTATCCTTGGGGTAAGTATGATGGAATTCATATATACAGCAAAACTCCAATGAAAGATATAGAAAAAATTAGAAAAATTTTGCCAAACCACTTAAGCATAGTTGGCTGGTGGCAGATGAATGGAAACTTTTTTGCTGCTTTAGCACTTGAAAAGAGGGCTTTGTTTATAGTTTTGATGCTTATTATCCTCATAGCTTCACTTAACATTATAAGCTCACTTCTAATGACAGTGATGAATAGAAGAAAAGAGATCGCACTTTTGCTTTCGCTTGGTGTTTACAAGGATGAGGTTAAAAAAGCGTTTTTTTATATGGGAATGGCTATAGGTGGAGGGGGAATGATTTTTGGAGTCCTTTTGGGATTAGCTTCTTTATGGATATTAGGATCATTTGATATTATAAATTTACCTGCTGATGTTTATGGCTCTTCCAAACTACCACTTGAGCTATCCATAGTTGACTTTTCAATGATAATTACTGGAGCCTTGATTATAGTAACTCTTTCATCATTTTATCCTGCTCATAGGGCTACAAAGATAAATGTCTTAGATGTTTTAAGAAATGAGTAGCTTTTTACCAGTGTTTTTTTCAACAATTTTTGAAAGACTTTTTAATAGTTTCTTTGCACTCTTTCCATCTTCTGGATATACTACTATATTGTCTTGATTTTCTTGAGATAGAAACTCATGAATACCATTTAAGAGTTTTTCAGCTCCATTCCAATCTGTAGCAGGTAATAATATAAAAAATTTATTTTTTACTTGAACTAAGGCATCGCTTTTGCGTAAAATTTTGTTTAAAATTTTAATACACTCTATTTGCTCATTTTTCTTTAAAGAGAAGTAAATGATTGAAAATGGTGCTTCCTCTTGTAAGCCAAATCTCTCTAATAGTGCAATTTGATGATCTATAAGAGAAACTAAATTTTTCTTATCAAAAACTATACCTGACATCTTATGTATCTCCTTGTAATAAAGTATCAATTTTATCAAAATAGAACCAGTTAAATCCATTTTTATGTTTATATTTAAATTCAATCTTATGAGCTTTTGCTATATTGTCAACTATATAGAGTCCTAAACCAAAACTTTGATGAGAGTTTTTTTCTTGAGTAAATGGTTGAATGTAATGTTTTAATTGCTGTCTAAGGGGGCTTCCTTTACTAATTATAGATATCTCCTGCTTGGTTGCCTCTATGATAACAAATTTATCTATTGAATATTTTATACCATTATCTATAAGATTTTTTAAAGCAGTTGTAAATAGTCTAAAATCTACATTTAAAACTAAATTTTCATCAATTTTAAGGTTTACCCTATTTAGTGGAACCATGGCTAAGTCTATAGATTCATCAATTATATCTATAAGTCTTGCTGGTTTAATGTTGTTTAAGCCAGACCCGCTTGTAATTTGCTCAATAGAAGCAAATTCATTTATGAGAAGTTCTAGTTTTTCAAAAACATTTATGAGTCTTTCTCTTTGTTTGCTCTCTTCAAGCATCTCTGCACTTAATCTTCCCTTTGTGATTGGTGTTTTAAGTTCATGCATAATGTTTCTTAGAAATAGTTGTCTAGAATGATTTAACTTTTTTATCTGTTCGACTGCATTTGCAAAAGAGTTTGAAACTTGAGAGATCTCATCCTCTCCATCTCTATAGCAATTTATATTTAAATTTCCTTGAGCAAATTTGTCCATCTCTCTTTTGAGTTTTCTAAGAGGCTTTATTTTTTTTATAGTAATTATATATGCAGTGATGATTATAAGAAAGACTATACCAAATATAGATTTGATTACATCATACCTGTGAGGTTGAAAATCTTCATCCTTAAAGAGTAAAATTTTATTTTTGTGTTCAATTAGCAAATAGTGATACTTTTCGAATTTTAAAATGGCACTACTTCCGATTTTACTTTGAATTTTTTGAATAATTTTTGAATTTTCAATGATATATTTTTTGATCTCTTCAGATTCAATCTTCCTAAGTTTAAAGTTTTTTATTTGCTCTTTAAACTCTTTTTTATCTATAAAATTATTTAGATGAAACAGAGTTGCTCTAGCAATAATAGTATATTTTTCGTTTAATTTTTCAGTATAGTTTTTTTTATCATATTCAAGAAGAAATAATAAAGCAAAAAATATACTCACCAACGAGATAAAAAAGATAAATGTTATACTGTAGTAGATAGATGATTGAGATATCTTAAGCGGTTTTATCATTGTTTAAATTTGTATCCAACACCTCTGACTGAGTGAATATATTTTGGATTTTTTGAGTCCTCACCTAATTTAGTTCTAATCCTTCCAATAATCACATCTATGCTTTTATTTGTAGTCTCTTCGCTTATTGCATCAACATTATAAATTAACTCTTCTCTTGAAACTACACCACCATTTTTCTTCATAAGATAACTTAATATTCCGTACTCTGCATTGGTTAAGCTTAACTCTTTACCTTTAAATTTTATACTCATTGATTTTTCATCCAAAACTAAATCATTTTCTTTGATAATTTCATCAAGCTTATTTGTGGTAATTTTATTGTGTCTTCTAAGGAGACTTTTAATTCTAGCTAGTAGTTCTCTTGGGTTATAAGGTTTAGGAAGATAATCATCCGCCCCGTTATCTAGCGCTGTTACTTTATCTGTTAGGTCATGTCTAGCAGATGAGATTATTATCGGAATATCGTGCTCTTTTCGTATCTCTTTGCATACTTCAAGTCCATCTATGCCAGGTAGGGTTAAATCCAAAATAATTAGATCAAACCTTTCTATATTAAGAGTAGAAAGACCCATATATGGGTCATCTACAATTTTTACCTTCATATCAAACTTTTCTAAGTATTCGCTTAAAATTTCTGCTAATTCTAAATCATCCTCTATCATCAAAACATTTATCATATTTGACCTACTAACTTGAGATAGAGGATTATAGCATATCTTACTTTATAACTAGTGGAATATGGTAGCCGTTCCTATTGACAAAAACTACTTTAGGTTTCCTGTTTTTTAAGGCATTTTGTAAGTCTTCAAAGTTCTCTATGCTAGTTTGATCAACCTGAACAATTATATCACCTGCTAAGAAACCAATTTTTTGTGCTTTTGAGTTTGGTTTAACTTTGCTAATTAGTACACCCTTAATATGTGCTGGAATTTGGTATTTTTTTCTTGTAAGAGTTGTTAGCTCTTCGAGTTCAAGCCCATCAATATACTCTGTATTTTCACCATAATTCAAACTCTTGTCTAAGTTTGCTAAGACAACATTGGTTACTCTTTCTTTAGCATTTCTTTCATATTTTATTTTAACACTCTTTCCTGGCTTTATTGAACCTATTGTATTTTTCAATTCATTTGCATCTTTTACCTTTTTGCCATTAACTTCTAAAATTAGATCGCCTCTTTTTAATCCAGCTTTTTGTGCAGGAGAGTCTTTCTCTATATTTAAAATGAGTGCACCATATTTGTTTTTGTAAACCTGTTTTAAATCACTGTTCAAATCTGTAATGGAAACTCCTAAGTAGCCTCTGTCGATTTTCCCCTTTTCAATAAGGGCAGTTGCTACTCTTTTTGCCATATTTGATGGAATTGCAAAACCTATACCGTTGTTCCCACCACTTCTTGAAAGGATTGCACTATTTATTCCAATTAAAGCACCTCTGCTATCTACTAAAGCTCCTCCACTATTTCCTGGATTTATTGAAGCATCAGTTTGAATAAAATTTTCATACTGATTTAGTCCTATACCACTTTTGTTTAGAGCTGAAACTATTCCTTGAGTTATTGATTCACCAACACCAAAGGGATTTCCTATTGCAAAAACAATATCTCCTTCGAGTAGATTGTCTGAGTTTCCAAACTTAGCGGGTTTTAGATTTTTTGCATCTATCTTTATAACCGCAAGATCAGTCTTTGGATCTGTTCCGATGATTTTCGCTTTGTATTCTTTAGAGTTGCCAATTAATGTAACTATTACTTCATCTGCATCTTCAACAACATGATTATTTGTTAAAATATAGCCATCTTTAGAGATGATTACTCCAGAGCCAAGAGAGTTTGTTTTTCTTTCTCTAGGCATCATATATTGAAAATTATGACCAAAAAAATCTTTAAAGAATGGATGGTTAAACATTTGGTTCAACTGCTTGTTGTTTTGCTTTATCGTTTTTGTAGTTGCAATGTTAACTACGCTGTGCTTTACCTCTTTTATAGCATTGTTGTACGAGAGTATAACACTCTTGCTAGATGGATATACTCTTTTTGCATTATCAGGCATAGTTTGAATATCTATGCTTCCTGCTATAAGTGTGATTGCTGTTATGGTTGAAATTAAAATGGTTTTTTTCATAATATAACTCCTTATAATTTTAATAATGAAATTATATAGCATCTAAGTTAATATTAAGTAAATGAAATATAAAAAGGTTGATTGACATAGACTAAACTTTTATGGTATAATCGTTATAAAAGATTAGTGAGAAAATTTTTAGTATGAGGTGGTAGAATGAGTAAGAGTTTATATGATACACTAGGAGTATCTCCAAATGCAAGTGCGGATGAGATCAAAAAAGCCTATAGAAGGCTTGCTAGAAAGTATCATCCAGATATAAATAAAGATAAAGATGCAGAGGAAAAATTTAAAGAGATAAATGCCGCTTATGAAATATTGAGTGATGAGCAGAAAAAAGCTCAATATGACAAGTATGGTGATAGTATGTTTGGTGGTCAAAACTTCCACGATTTTGCTAGTTCTCAAGGTGGTGATGTTGATTTAGAAGAGATTTTAAGGG